>JAEEGG010027964.1_pt1 | contig 10647 bp, 9 predicted proteins | sample 9134161 | NCBI WGS metagenome assembly JAEEGG01 (sample SAMN16246543, study PRJNA631951) | gut metagenome | biome: gut microbiome; feature: rumen; material: CR-attached | host: Bos | place: Iran: Karaj | collected 2018-10
CGAGACCTTCCCTGTTTGGAGCCTTCCTTTGAAGCATCCCGTGAACATTGCCTATGAGGCGGCCACGGCTGACTTGAACGACGTGAACATGATTGACCCCTTCCATTTTGATGCTTATGGGAAGGTGGCTATCAATTACAATCGTGACATTGAGATTTTCCCTGTGCTTCATGCACTCTTTGAGGGTATCTATGGCGAGAATCCATATAAATCGCCCACAGATATGGGCGTGAATATGGTAGGGTTCTGTATCTGCGATGATGATGTTTGCTGTCAGGCTTCTAAAGACGAAATCATCCGACGTTACTATGATGCTACAAACAAATTGGCGGATGGTGCTTGTAATGAAAACGAGATCAGCAAGATACAGATGCTGTTCAATCAGGCAAAAATCACGACGGCAGACCGTCGGGTAACGGTGGCTGCCAATGACCGGAAGAACCAGACAGGAGTTCATTGTGCTGCAATGGAGTTGGAAGATAGCACCATCATCACTTCCAAGACAGGCGACTTGCTTGGTTGCTGTGCAGCTCTGCTGCTCAACGTAATGAAGCACTTGGCAGGTATCGGGCATGACATCAAACTCATTCCTCAAAGCATGATTGAGCCAATCCAAAAGACAAAGATAGATTATTTGCGTGGCACGAATCCGCGATTGCACACCGATGAAGTGCTTGTCGCCATCTCTGTGCTTTCCCAACATGACGAGAATTGCCGCCGAGCCTTGGAGCAACTTCCCAAACTTCGTGGATGCCAGATGCATACTACCGTGATGTTGGGCGAGGTGGACAGAAAGATACTGAAACGTCTTGGTTGTGGGCTTACTTGTGATCCTGTGAAGAAGAAGTGATCTTCGGCATCGTGGAATGGAAGAAATAAATAATGGAAGGTTGTCAGCCTTCCATTATTTGTTGGATCTTTTCAAAGGTCATCCCTTCAAAACTGTCGAGGACATAGTTGCATCTGTCTTTGATTTCTTCGCGCGTGTGGCCAGTGGGTAGTCCGATGGTGAAGATGCCCGATGCCATGCCTGCTTGCAGTCCTGTGTAGGCGTCTTCGAACACCACACATTCATCAATGCCAGCATCAAACACTTTTGCACCCAGTAGGTAACAGTCTGGGGCTGGTTTCGAAGCTGTGAAGTCTTCAGCAGTGAGCACTTTGTCGAACAGACTGTCAAAATCTGAAATCTGGCGCCTCACACTATCCATCTTAGGAATATTGGAACTGGTCACTACGGCGCATTTCACCCCATTCCTTTTCAAGTCTTTTAGAAAGTCAAGCGCTCCTGGATAAAACTCGTATTTCATCTGCGCTTCCCAAGCATTCAGCCCTACTGTAATCTCTTCTTGCCATTTGGGATTGGGAAAGTAAGTGTCGAAGATTTGTGTGAGAGTGGTGCCTTTGATGAGAAATTCAAGTCGTGGTATATCGGGGCGGAATTTGCGTGCCGTAGCTCCCCAAAAGACAGTGTATTGGTCTTCTGTGTCCACCAATGTGCCGTCTAAATCGAACAACGCAACTTTCAAACGCCTGCGTCGTGGAATGTTTCTGTCACCCTTCACAAACAGCTCACCCCAAGGCGTTGCCGTCTTCTCGTCTTCGATGTCTTCGTTTCGTTTAGTCCAAAATGATGCCATGTTTATAATAATTTTGATGCAAAGATACTTGTTTTTCATGGATTTTCATTAATTTTGCAACGTTTTTCTTAGTCACATTTAAAACTCAAACACATGAAGAGATTAGTTTTTATTGCAGCCATGCAGCTGGTGGGCATTGCCGGTTTTGCCCAGTCAAAGAACCTTCCAAAACCAAACCTGCAACGTCAAACCCTTTCTGTGATGGAAGCTTACAAACAACGTAAGTCAGTGCGTGAGTATAGTGCCAAAGACCTTTCTGAGCAAGATTTGAGCGACCTTTTGTGGGCAGCACAAGGTCAGAATCGTGAGGATGGACATCTCACAGCTCCCACGGCCATGAACCGTCAGGAAATTCGCCTTTATGTTTTCACTTCCCAGGGAGCTTCGCTTTATGATCCCCAAGCAAACACTCTTACTCAAGTGGCATCTGGAGATCATCGTGCTCTTATGGCTGCAGGTCAGGCTTTCGCCAAGGATGCCCCTGTGGTTCTTCTGATGGTGGCTGATCTGGACAAGTTCGGCAGCAATAACCAGCATGCACAGAGTATGGCTGCAGTCGATACGGGTATTGTGTGTGAAAACATCAACCTTTTCTGTTCAGCTGCAGGCTTCTCAACAGTTCCTCGTGCTACAATGGACAGCAAGAGAATCAGTGCACTTCTCAATTTGAATGAAAATCAGATTCCACTGATTAACAATCCTGTGGGCTATACGAAATAATACGAACCTAATAAGTGATTGCGTGTGATTGGTTGGCTACACTGAGTACCGAGTGCTTCTGTGTGGCCAATCTTTGTTATAGATGTTTTAATGGCATGTACCTTAAAAACAAAAAAAATGAAATCCATCACGGACTTCACTTTCCTTGTCATCTTTCCTCATTGTGAAAGAATGAACCAAAATCTTTTACTAACCTAAAACCTATTGTATAACTTATGTCTAATTCACTGTTTCTTTTTTATCCTATTGAAAAACAATCTATTTTACCAAAACCAAATTAACCTTACTGAGCCTTTATTTATTCTCACCTTAACACTAATACCTATTATATTATAAAGAATAACATTTCTGTTTTATTTCAAATTCTAATTGATGTCAGTGAACTTTTTTGTGGACTTCGACAAGTCTTTGTTCCTTTTGACGCTGCAAAGGTACGGACTTTTTGAATGAGAGCGCTAATAATCATCGAAAAAACTTTAAAAAGAACGTCTTTACTTGATGTATATCAATGTATGTGTGCGCACACAAGCTGTTTTTTGTCACACCTTGATGGTGAATGACTGGTGAATAGGTGGTGTCACGAGATCTACTGATTTCTCATTTTCTTATTATCCAGAACACCTTGGATTGAACCTAGATTGTTAATTTGAGAGACACAGAGCAGATACACCATAAGATACGTTTATGTTTCCTTTTACGTATGTTTATGTTTCCTTTTTACCTAACTTTTTTGCCCTGTTAATTGTCATGAAATGCCCATTTTTAGGGATATATGTGCGTTTAATCTGCCTTTTTTCATGATATTTGCACTTTTTTTGATAAAAAGTTTGGCTATGAAGAGATGATTATCTACATTTGCAAATCAATTTGAACGATGTGAAAATAAGAAAGGAAAGGAGTTGTGTATGAATAGTGTAGTTTTGATGATAATTATAGTGATTTTATTAGTAGCCTTGGCTGTTGTTTTCTATTTATATAAAAAAGAACAAAGCAAAGGTGAAAAGTATAAGCAGGGAATGAAGGCGCAGAAGGAGTATTTGCAGAATATGAGCCATGATATCCGGACGCCGATGAATGCTATATGTGGTTTTTCTCAAATTCTTTGCAACAAGCAAATTCGTGATATGCTTTCCGAAGAAGAAATCTCTGAGTATGGTGTCATCATTCAGAGTAATACGGATTTGTTGAGCACATTAGTGAATGACATCCTTGATATCTCTGACATGGAAAGTGGTAAGTACCGTATGAATATTGGCACCTGCAATGTGAATGATGTATGCAGAAAAGCTATCAGCACTGTGAAATACCGTTGCCCAGCAGGTGTGAATCTGTACATGACTACTGATGTGGATGATGACTATACGATAGAGAGTGATTCGAAGCGTGTAGAGCAAGTGGTGATGAACTATCTGACGAATGCCGAGAAACACACAGATGAAGGTGAGATTCATGTGCATGTTTCGTTGGATGAAAATCCTGGTATGGTCACCTTCTCGGTCACAGACACGGGTGAGGGAGTTCCTCCAGAGAATGCAGAACTTATATTCGGACGTTTTGAGAAGTTCAACACCATCAATGGTGGTACAGGTCTTGGATTACCTATCTGTCGCAAGATTGCCACACAATTGGGTGGCGAGGCCAAACTCGACTTGTCCCATCAAGGTAAGGGTGCACGTTTTATTTTCACCCATCCTGTGAAGAAATAGGAGTTAGCGTAAAGGCTACCCATTCAGTTGGGTGGCCTTTATTGTTTTTATGATGATTTTCCCCAACAAAAAGAGAAGGACTGCCAGCAATAGGTAGCCCACGTAGATGAGTGTTGTCCATGAGGCAACGAGATAAACCAACATGCCCGCTCCAATAATTTTGGTGAGGTGGATGATGCCTGGTATGAAATAAAAATGATGATACACTTCGTCAATCACTGCAATGAGTGTGATGATGACGAGCCAGAGCACCACCACGAGCATTGCCATCAATGGAGGCAGGACAAGTGGGTTGAGAGTGGGATGAAAGTAATACTCTTGCCAAAACTCAGGTACGAAGTTTTGTACGGAAGCGTATAGTGAGGCCATTATGGCGATGAACATCAGAAATAAGGCGGGGTAGGGACTTTGCATCTCATCAAGAAAATTGGGAAGGTGGAAGATGTTCCACTTGTTGACGGTCTTCTTTCTTCCAATGATGATGGCGAGCAATCCGAAGGTGACGAGTGCAGACATCCAAATGACACGGCTGCTGGAGAGTGCGTCCAGTATTTCAGAGATGAGGTCGTCGGGAGTTGTTCCCTTCAGCAGTTCGCTTTCGGGAATCCATCCCATGGTTGTTTGGTTGCTTGCCACCTTCACCCAGATGGAGTCGATGGAGTCGCCAGGAATGGTTTTGATGGCAGCCACGGCGATGACATCATCTTTATAGACAAGGCAAGTGTCCATGATGAGGTCACCCTCACGGGGAATCAGTTTCAACGAGTCTGCCTTAACAAGAAAGTTGAAATTCTCGGAGTAGTGGTGTGTAAGTCTGAACACCAAAGAATCCACCTGCTTGGGCGTGATGTCCATCAGCGTTGAATCCTCCACGATGGCTGTGTCAACGATGTTCACGATGGTGGGCACAGAATCGCTATCCACAGGGGTGCTGTCCGAGGAATACGAAGCTGTTCCTCCTACGCAAGATGCAATCAGCATGCTGAGGATGATATAGAATAACTTTCTCATTGTAGAAATAGTTTCATCATGCAGTTTTTACAGTCGAAATCTAGCAGGAAACTTGCTCCGTTCGCCAGTTTCAGGGAAAGTGTCTCCTTTCTGGGTGAGTTTCTTTCTTTCAGGCACATTCCCAATTGCCGTCTGATGCAGTATTTGGATATCATGACAGGCGTTGCCTTGTCGTGCGTCAATTCGTAGGGCTTCTCCGCCTCAATGCTGATTGGCGAATGGACTTGTCTCTCCAACGGGTAGAACCTTCTTCGTTCCGTCGTTAAAGCGTCTGACAATGTACGTCGCCATTGGCTTAGCAAGGATGAGGGGATAAAGTGATTCTTTGTCATGAGGACGTTCACTTGCTGTGCTTCGAAAATGGTGTCGCCGAGTTTGCTCAACTGCCGTTCGATATTCTCCTTCTGATGAGTGCGTGCCAGTTCGAACTTTTCTTCAATGTCAACAGATGCTGTTAATCCGTCTTCATCCGTCATTGTGATGTGATCTTCATACACATCGATGTTTACGGCAATCTTTCTTTCTGCCGAGGGCTTGCTGAGCATCTTGTCCCATTCGGTGTCTTGGTTGCGATAGTATTGGATGCCTCGTTGGGGACGGAACGAAGAGGCATTGTTCACACGGAACCCCACCAGTTTTCCCTTGTCGATATAGCAGAGTCCGTCACCATTGTGCAGCACCGTTTCTTTCGTTACAGGTTCGCCCATTGCCTTCGGCGTGTCAATGTTCGCATCGGGCTTGTTCAATGTCTTCACGAACCCCCGATTGAAACTTTTCCGTACGTCAGGCTTGAATTTCAGATGCACATGTCCTGACGAGGTGCGGCAGAACTCCTTCGGGTGTTTAGCAATCACCCTGTCCAATGCTTCTGAATATGCAGCTGTCACATTCTTCACATAGTCAGCATCTTTCAAGCGTCCCTCTATCTTCAGCGATGATGCCCCTGCTGTCAGCAACGCTTCCAGATGGTCTATCTGGCAATTATCTTTCAAGGAGAGCAGATGCTTCTCTTTCATCACAGTTTTCCCGTCAGCCAACAGGTCAAACGCCATGCGGCACACTTGCGCACATTCCCCTCTGTTCGCGCTTCTTCCGAACAGTGCCTCACTGGCATTGCAACGTCCGCTCAAGCTGACACACAATGCTCCGTGTACAAAGACCTCGAGTTTCGTGTCAGGACATTTCTCGTGTATCTCGGCAATCTCATCCAATGTCAGCTCACGTGCCAGCACTACCTGCGGAAAGCCTAAGCCAGCAAGCATCTGCACCTTCTCCACCGTGCGATTGTCCATCTGTGTGCTGGCATGGAGTGGAATAGGGGGCAGGTCCAGCGACAAGAGGCGCAAATCCTGCACAATCAGCGCATCCACTTCGATGTCGTGCAATTGCCAAATGAGCCGTTCCACCTCCAGCATCTCATCCTCGAAAACGAGGGTATTCACTGTCACATACACTTTGGCCTTATACAGATGGGCAAACTCCACCAGCCGCTCGATGTCCTCCACACTGTTTCCCGCACTGGCACGGGCGCCATAAGCATGGGCACCTATATAGACAGCATCAGCACCGTGCCTGATGGCCTCGATGCCAATGTCTGCTGTCTTTGCCGGAGCGAGAAGTTCGATGGGATGCATTAGTTGATTTCCTCGATGTTGAACGGTGTTTCTTGATACACGTAGTAGTTCAGCCAGTTGGTGTAGAGCAGGTTTGCTGCAGCGCGCCACCGGACGACAGGCATCTTTGTCGGGTCATCCTGAGGGTAGTAGTTAAGCGGCAGGTTGATGGGTTTCCCCTTCTTCAAGTCACGCTTGTACTCTCCGTCCAATGTTAGTGGCGAATACTCCAAGTGGCAGGTGATGAAGAACTCTCTTCCGTTTCTTGCCTCCACGATGGTCACGCCCGCTTCCTTGCTGTCTGCGATGATGTGCAGTCCCGGCACTTTCTCGATGTCCCTGCGATACACCTCGCAATGGCGGCTGTGTGGAGCGTAGAACACATCGTCAAAACCTCTGAAGATGGGCAGTTCCGGTGCCAGCATCTGGTGCTCAAACACACCGAAAATCTTGTTAGTCGTGTTGTATTTCGGCACACCGTAGAAGTGGTACAACCCCGCAAATGCAGCCCAACACACGTAGATGGTGCTGGTCACGTGGTTATGCGCCCAGTTGAACACCTCCTGCAGCTCCTGCCAGTAGGTCACATCCTCGTAGTTGATGAACTCCAGCGGTGCTCCCGTCACAATCAGCCCGTCATACTTCTCCTTCTTCATGTCCTCAAAGTTGCGGTAGAACGCCAGCATGTGCTCGATAGGCGTGTTCTTGCTGGTGTGCGACTTGATTTTCATGAATTCCACCCTGATTTGCAGCGCCGAGTTTGAGAGAATACGAATGAAATCCGTTTCTGTCGTGATTTTCAGCGGCATCAAGTTGAGCACAGCCAAGCGGAGCGGACGAATCTGCTGACTGTCTGCTCGCTTGTAGCCCATCGTGAAGATGTTCTCCTGTTTCAGTTCATCGATGGCAGGGAGTTGATCGGGTAAGATGAGAGGCATTATTTATTTTTAATGTAATCAACAATCCAGGCACCCACTTCCTTCGTGCCGTATTTGGCGCCGCCTTCCACCTGAATTTCAGGCGTGCGCACATTCTGGTCGAGCGAAGCGTTCACTGCCTCACGGATGAGGGCACCCTCCTCCTTCAAATCGAAGTATTCGTAGAGCATGGCAACAGAAAGAATCTGAGCCAGTGGGTTGGCGATGTTCAGGCCCTTTGCTTGTGGCCAACTTCCGTGGATAGGTTCAAACACTGGTGTGTGTTCACCTGTCGAAGCTGATGGGAGCAAACCCATGGAACCTGTGATGCAAGAGCCTTCGTCGGTGAGGATGTCACCAAAGGTGTTCTCTGTCACCATCACGTCGAAGAATTTAGGCTCCTGAATCATGCGCATCGAAGCATTGTCCACATACATGAAGTCTGTCGTCACGTCAGGATATTGTGGAGCCATTTCTTGAGCCACAGCTCTCCACAGACGGCTTGATGCCAGCACATTAGCCTTATCCACCACTGTCAGGTGCTTTCTTCTCTGACGAGCATACTGATAAGCCACCTTCAAGATGCGCTCCACCTCTGCACGGCTGTAGGCGTTGGTGTCGTAAGCGTAGTCGTTGCCTTCCTTCTTCTCACCGAAGTACATGCCACCCGTCAACTCGCGGATGCAGATGAAGTCAGCGCCACGCACCAGTTCATCCTTCAGTGGAGACTTGTGCACGAGGCAGTCGAAGGTCGTCACAGGACGCACGTTGGCAAACAGACCCAACTTCTTTCTCATTGCCAACAATCCCTGCTCTGGGCGCACCTTCGCATTTGGGTTGTTGTCAAACTTGGGGTCACCCACCGATGCGAACAACACAGCATCAGCATCCATACATGTCTGGAATGTTTCTTCTGGGAATGGGTCGCCCACCTCATCAATGGCATGTGCGCCACAGATGGCTTCCTTGTAACTTACTTCATGTCCAAACTTCTCGGCAACGGCATTGCACACAGCTACGCCCTGCTCCATAATTTCTGGTCCGATACCGTCACCGGCCAGTACAGCAATTTTCAGTTTCATGTCTTTATTTAATTGTAGATTCTTTCGTGTAACACCTTGTCTTCCATGAAGCACGGATGCACAGGGCCATATCCGTGTCCGAACTCATATTCCGCACCTAAAGCAATCGCCTTGCCAATAAACTCCTCGCCTTTCTCCACAGCTTGGCTCAAGTCATAACCTTTTGCCAGATAGGTGGCGATGGCAGACGAGAATGAGTCGCCCGTGCCGTTCACGTTATGTGTGGGAATGCGCCTTTTCCTGAATTCCTTCACCTCGCCCGTCTCGGCATTGTAGAGGAAGTCTGACAGCATGTCCTGTGCGGGCATTCCGCGACCCACCATCACCTGACTCTCCATGCTCTTTACGATGACACTGTTGCCCCACTGTCCCAACTCCTTGATGTCCTCGCTGATGTTCGTGATTTTTCGTTTCAGCAACACCTCTGCCTCACGGAAATTCGGTGTGATGAGCGTCGCTATCGGGAAAAGTTTCTCCTTGTAGGCATCAATGCTCTCGTTGCTCACCAGCTGCACACCATTCGAGTCAACAATCACAGGGTCAATCACCTTCTTTACGTTCGGATACCGTTTCAGCAACTCAGCCACCCCGTCGATAATCTCTGCCGTAGGCAACACACCTGTCTTGACACATTGTGCCCCCACATCGCCCAGAAACGACTCTGCCTGACTCACCACCAGCTCAGCCGGCAGCGGAGTCACGCTCTTCACTTTTCGTGTGTCCTCATCCACGATGCCCGTCAGCGCACAAGCCGCATAGCCTCCACAAGCCGTAATCGCCTTGATGTCTGCCTGCATGCCCGCACTGCCAAGCGGCTCACTGCCCGCAATTAGAAACACGATGTTGAGTTGCTTCTTCATGTACATTATTTATAATCGGGTGCAAAGGTACAAAGAAAATATGATAATTCGTGTTTTAATTCCCAACAATTTCACCATTACCTTCACTCTTACCTAAAAAATATGGAAAGAAACAGCTACCGCTTTAAAAGCGAAAAAGCGCTAATCTCACGACTGGCACTTTTCTGTTCTCAATAAGTATTAATTTTTTTAAGGTAAAAAGATTGTTTTTAGGATGTTGCAAAGGTACGCACTTTTGCCTCCCTTCACAAACAAAAAAACATGTTTCTTAACATCTGTGTTCGGACACAGCCCGTTTTTTAGCACTTTTTTCGTTAAAAACACCCTTTTGGAGCGTTTTTTTGCGCTTTAAGCGGGATGAAGAAACGAAAGACACTCTGATGCCTCTATGGCATGACCTCTCTATACTTATCTCCACAATCCCAAAATCGACGTCGTCGACATCGGTTTGCCGACATCGTCGACATCGATGCACCGATGTCGTCGACGTCGATTTTGAGGTTGTGGAAGAGCCCCCAATGCGGTGCTTAAATTTGTATTCGCAGTTGCACAAAATCGTGCCCTTTACCTCTTGTCGCTCATTTTTGTTTAATATGATACATTGTCGCCCAATTCTGTTTCATATTAAACATGGTGCTCCATTGAGGTTTGGTACTAAACAATTCTGCCGCTCTCCGTCTTCTCGCCCACAGCTGTTGAGGTATCTCACCCATACAGGTGTTGGTGTCTCACCCATACAGGTGTTGGTGTCTCACCCATACAGGTCGAGGTATCTCACCCATACACCCAACAGAGTCTCACACATAGAACTATCTTAATAGCGAGGACTTGTGTCGTGCGCAAGCGCAGGACAAGTACAGGATAAGTACAAGCAAACTGCTCAATCAATTTGATACAGATAATTACAATATACAGCAGCTTGTCCTTGCTGTTGGTAATCTGCAAATGTCTGTAAAGGATATGTTAAGACTCCAGACCAATAGTCTATAGGTGCAATAGTTTGATTACATTTTTAGCATCATATTGGTAATAATAGCATCAATCATGGCTTTGGGAACACAATAGATTGATGCTATTTGGGGTTGATTTGCATGGATG
>JAEEGG010027965.1_pt1 | contig 10647 bp, 10 predicted proteins | sample 9134161 | NCBI WGS metagenome assembly JAEEGG01 (sample SAMN16246543, study PRJNA631951) | gut metagenome | biome: gut microbiome; feature: rumen; material: CR-attached | host: Bos | place: Iran: Karaj | collected 2018-10
AGGCCGTCCACGGAGGCAACGATCTCTGGGCACTTCTCACAGCCCTCCAGCAGGGCGAAAACGGCCAGCAGCGCCTTGATGACGCGGCCCTTGTCCTTGGACTGCAGGATGACGGAGCGGGCGTCCGGGATGGAGCAGCAGGCCAGCGTTTTCGGATTGGTCGGATCCGCGTTGATAAAGATCAGGCTGACGTTCTTGGGGATCTGCAGGTTGACGCGGACGGCGTCCTCCATGTCGGTCCGCTCGTAAGGCGCGGCGATCACGATGGTCCGCTTGTCGTCCCAGGCCGCCGTGATCAGCTGTTCGATCAGCGCGTATTCCCCGAAGCGGAAGCCGAGGACCACGATGTGCCCCTTCTCCATGATCTGGGGATTGTTCTTCTGCAGCGCCAGCACCTTGCCGCGCATGGTGCTGCTGAAGATACCGATCAGCATGCCGGTGAAGATCATGCCGACCAGCGCCAGGAAGGTGTAAAGGATGATGTAGCCTATCGTGCCCGAATCCGAGGAAGGGAACGACGAGGACATGGCCGAACGCAGATTGTCCCAGAAGGAGGCCAGAAAGCCCTTTCCTTCCTTCTGCATATGGAAAAGCATGACCAGGACCGTCACGAGGAGGACGGCGCCCAGAACGACGAAAGCCAGCAGTTTGACCATGCTGATGCTCCCTTTGGACATCCGTTTGTCGAGCCAGTAGCGGAAGCGCTGTTTCAGGGAATACTTTTTCACGTTTATCTCCTATTCGTTTTCGGAACCGTCCCGCAGCAGGGCTGCGGCATTCTGCTTTTCCATGATCTCATCGATCTTATACGACATCTCCACGCCGTATTCGATGGAATCGTCCAGAACGTACGTAATTTCGGGCGTCAGGCGCAGGTTCAGACTGACGGCCAGCTCGTGCCGGATATACCCGGCGGCGCTTTTTAAAGCCGCGCGGCAGTCCGCCTTGGTCTGTTCGTCGCCCAGCACCGAGATATACGCCTTGCAGGTCTTAAGGTCCGGGGCTACGACCGCCTTCGTGACGCTGATCATGACCGGGATGCGGGGATCCTTGACGTCCTCCCGCAGGATCCGGCTCAGCGCCCGCTGGACCTCGGCATTGATTCTTTCGTTTTTGACACTGTTTCGCTTCATGCTTTCTTTTCCGCCAGTTTTCTTTCCACCTGGACCAGAGTGTAGGCTTCGATAGTATCGTCCACGGTGAACTCGCCCCACTTCTCAAAGACCAGGCCGCATTCGTAGCCGGCCGCGACTTCCTTCACGTCATCCTTGAAACGCTTTAAGGAGGCCAGCGGGCCGTCGAACAGCAGCTCTTCGCCCCGCTTGACGCGGCACTTGCAGTTCCGGACGAGCTTGCCGTCCAGCACGTAGCTGCCGGCGATATTGCCGACGCCGGAGGCCTTGAAGACCTGCCGCACCACCGCGTGGCCGACGACTTGTTCCTCGTACACCGGCTCCAGGATGCCGAGCATCGCGTTCTGAACGTCCTCGATGGCCTTGTAAATGACGTCGTACATCCGCACGTCCACCTTCTCCTGCTCGGCGATCGCCTTGACTTTGTTGTCGATCTTGACGTTGAAGCCGATCACGATGGCGTTCGAGGCCGCCGCCAGCGTCACGTCAGATTCGGTGATGTTGCCGGCGCCGCTGTGGATAACTTTTACGGTCACTTCTTCGTTGGACAGCTTGGTCAGGCTGGTCTTCACCGCTTCCACGCTGCCCTGGACGTCCGCCTTGACGATCAGGTTCAGTTCCTTCATATTGCCGCTCTGGATCTGGCTGAACAGGTCGTCCAGCGACATATGGAACTTGGTGCCCTCCACCATCTTGCGGCGTTCCTCGGAAATGAAGGTCTGCGCGTAGCTGCGGGCGTCCTTCTCATTCTCCGGAGAGACGAAAACTTCGCCGGCGGCGGGGACCGTGCTTAAGCCGAGGATCTCCACCGGCTCGCCCGGCAGAGCCTTCTGCACGCGTTCGCCCTTGTCGTTCAGCATGGCGCGGATCTTGCCGAAGCTGGCGCCGGCCGCCACGTTGTCGCCCACGTGCAGGGTGCCCTTCTGGACCAGGACGGTCGCGACGGGGCCGCGGGCGTTGTCCAGCTGCGCTTCGATGACCAGACCGCGGGCGCGGCGGTTCGGGTTCGCTTTCAGTTCGTGCATTTCGGCGACCAGCAGCAGCATCTCCAGCAGCTCCTCGATGCCGTCCCCGCGCTTGGCGGATACCGGCACGAAGATGTTGGTGCCGCCCCATTCCTCGCCGATGAGGCCGTATTCGGTCAGTTCCTGTTTAACGCGCTCGACGTTGGCGCCGGGCTTGTCGATCTTGTTGATGGCAACGACGATCTCAACACCGGCCGCCTTCGCATGGTTGATGGCTTCCACGGTCTGCGGCATAACGCCGTCGTCCGCCGCCACGACCAGGATCGCGATATCCGTCGCCTGCGCGCCGCGCATACGCATGGCGGTAAAGGCTTCGTGACCGGGCGTATCCAGGAAGGTGATCTTCTGGCCGTTGATCATGACCGTATAGGCGCCGATGTGCTGCGTGATGCCGCCGGCTTCGCCGGAGGTGACGTTCGTCTTGCGGATCGCGTCCAGCAGGGAGGTCTTGCCGTGGTCGACGTGGCCCATGACGCAGACCACCGGCGGACGCGGCACCAGATCTTCTTCCTTGTCCTCTATCGTATCCTTCAGCAGCTGTTCGATCAGGTCGATCTTCTCTTCCTGCTCGGCCACGACGTCGAATTCCAGCGCGATATCCGCCGCGGTATCATAGTCGATCTCCTGGTTGACCGTATAGACCTTGCCGGCCAGGAAAAGCTTTTTGATGATCGCGGAAGGCTGCAGCTTCATGGCCTGCGCCAGTTCCTGAATGGTCAGGGAGTCCGGGATCGTGATGACCTTGATCTGCGGCTCGCTCTTTTCGGGCTTGGCAGCCTTCGCGGCCTTTTCCAGATCCTTGATGCTTCCGCCCTTGCCGCGGGCGTTCTTCCCGCCGGGACGGCGCATCTCATCGGAATCTCCCTTGTTGTAGCGGCTGTTGTCCTTGGCCGATCCGGCCTGCCGCTGCGTCTGCTTGGTATTCTTTCCGCCCTTGCTTAAGCCAAGGCCGAAGTCCGGGGCGGGAGCGCCCGTACGGGACGCCGACGTTCTGCCGGCCGCCGGACGGCGGACGGTTCTGACGTCTTCATCTTTATTCGGAACGGCCGGGCCGCGTCCGCCGGTACCCTGACCTCTTCCGGGCGCCATACCGCCGGCGGGACGGGTCCCCGTGCCGGCAGGGCGGGGTCCGCGCGCAGCGCTTCCGGGAGCGGCCGGACGGCCTTGTCCCTGCGGTCTGCGCTCACCCTGCGCCTTGGCAGCCGCCAGTCTGGCGCTGCGGTTTTTCGCTTCCTGTTCCGCCGCGCGGACCTGGCTTAAGTCGACGAATCGGCGGGCAAAGGTCCTCGGTTCTTCTGCGGCGGGAGCCGGTGCCGCCGCTTTCTGAGCGGGAGCGGCCGGTGCCTTGGCAGCTGTTTTTGCGGCAGCCTTTTCAGGCGCTTTCACTTCCTTCGGCGCCTGTTCCTTTACGGTTTTTTCCGGAATCGCAGCCGGCTTCGCCTCAGCCGTTTCCGCTTTCACGGCAGGCTTTTCAGCCGGAGCAGGGGGCATTTCCGGCTTTGTTTCCTGCACGGTGGGGGCAGGGGCGGCAGGCTTCGTCTCGGCAGCGGGAACGATCGGCTTGACGGCCTCCGTTTCCTTTTCCGTCTTTTCCGGGGCCGGCGCCGCTGCCGGCACAGGCTTCGCGGGCGCTTTGGCCGCCGGAGCCGCCGGTCTCTGAGCCGGAGCCGCCGGTTTTGCCGCAGACGAAGAAGAGGCCGGTTTCGTCTGTCTGGGAACCGTTCCCTGCGGACGCGTCTTCAGGCTGTTCTGCTGGCTGTTGCCGGCCCTGAAAACCACGCTGTATTTTTTCTTTTTGACTTCCCCGTCACTTCCGGTACTTTTGTTTTTATCAATCTCCATCTGTTATACCCCCTGATCAACTTTCTGTTCTGTTTCCTGCCGGATCAGACTGCCGATCCGGCCCGCAAAGCCCTCATCCGTAATGACGAGTCCCGCTCTCTCGCTTTTTCCGATCGCCTGACCGAGTTCATCCTTGCCGCCCCAGACCAGGGCGGGGATCTTCCGGTAAGACGCCATATCCAGCAGATGCTTCCGGCTGGCGGCCGACGCATCCGACGCGGCTATCACAAGCCTCGCTGCGCCGGACCGGATCGCGTTTTCCGCGGCGACCTCACCGGAGGCTATCCGTCCGGCTTTCTGCGCCAGTCCCAGCATATTCAGTATTTTCTTCCTCAATCTTCTTTAATTCCTCTGTGATGATTTCCTTCAGTTCGGGCGGAACGGCTGTCCGGAAGCTTTTCGCCAGCGAGCCCTTCCGCAGGGCCAGCTCCAGGCACGCCCTTTTCGGGCACAGATACGCGCCCCGTCCGTTCATTTTTCCGCTTCTATCCAGACAGAAGACCCCTTCCGGCGTCCGGACCACGCGGATCAGTTCTTTCTTATCCTTTACCTGCCGGCAGCCGATACAGGTCCTCTGCGGATACGCTTTCTCCATGCTTATGCCTGCGCCTCTTCCGTTTCTTCGACGTACTCTTCCTCGTAGCCTTCGGTGTAGGCTTCTTCGTTCGTGTAATCGTCGATATAGCCGATCTCGTCGAAGATGCCGGACTCGCGGGCTTCCGTCTCGGACTTGATGTCGATCTTGTAGCCGGTCAGCTTGGCGGCCAGACGGGCGTTCTGTCCGGAGCGGCCGATGGCCAGGGACAGCTGGAAGTCGGGAACGATGACCAGCGCTTCCTTTTCCTCGTCGTCCGCCAGGACCACGATGACCTTGGCGGGGCTCAGGGCGTTTTCGATCAGCTCCGCGGAGTTGTCGCTCCAGTGGATCAGGTCGATCTTCTCGCCGCCCAGTTCATCCACGACCGCGTTGACGCGCGTGCCGTTCAGGCCGACGCAGGCGCCGATGGGATCCACCGCCTCGTCGTAGGAAGCGACGGCCATCTTGGTGCGGGAGCCCGCTTCACGGGCCACGGCCTTGATCTCCACGATACCCTGCTTGATCTCGGCGACCTCCGCCTCAAAGAAGCGGCGGACCAGATCCGGATGGGTCCGGCTGACCAGGATATGCGGTCCGCGCTGGGTATCCTTGACCTCCAGCACCAGGACCTTGATCCGCTCGTTCGGGCGGTAGTTTTCGGTCTTGATCTGCTCGTTTTCGGGCATGATGGCGTCGGCGGAGCCGAGATTGATGCTGATATTCTTTCCGATATGGCGCTGGATGGTCCCGGAAATGATCTGATGCTCGCGGGAATGATAGCGCTCGTAAACGGACTTGCGCTCCTCCTCGCGCAGCTTCTGCAGAATAACGTTTTTCGCGTTCTGCGCTGCCACGCGGCTGAAGCTCTTGATCTCGATCGGCTCGCGGACGACGTCGCCCAGCTGATAGGCGGAGCTGATCGCCTTGGCCTGGTCCAGCGTTATTTCGGCGCCGGGATTCTCGATCTCCTCCACGACCTGCTTTTCTCTATAGATCTTGTAATCGCCGGTCTCCCGGTCCATCTCCACGCGGATGTTCTCCGCCTTGTCAAAGTTCTTGGAGACGGCGTTCGTCAGCGAAACTTCGATCGCATCCATGATCACGTCACGGCTGATGTTCTTTTCTTTTTCCAGCAGAGTGAGCGCTTCCAGTAATTCCTTATTCATTTTCCTTTTTCCTCCTTGCGACCTTCCGGCCTTGTATTCTGACCGTTTACAGGTCTGAGAAATCTATGTATTTGCGGATCATCGAAATGTTGCTGCGGGCAAAGACGGCTTCCACTTCATCCTCAAAGAGGACCGTGACGCTGTCTTTGTCGAATGATTTCAGACAGCCGATATAGTCCTTTGCCCCTTCCTGCGCCTTGAAGAGACGAAGCTCCACCTCTTCGCCCAGGTTCCGTTCGAAGTCCCGGTCTTTTTTAAAGGGTCTGAGCAGTCCGGGCGAGCTGACTTCCAGGATATAAGCATCCTCGATAAAGTCCTCGCGGTCCAGCGCGTCGCTTAAGAAGCGGCTGACCGTCTCGCAGTCATCGATGCGGATGCCGCCCTCTTTGTCCAGCAGGACGCGCAGGATCCTGTCGCTGCCTTCCTTTACGTATTCGACGTCGACGAGCTCAAATTTCTTCTCGGCCAGAAAAGCTTCCAGCAGCTGTTCCGTCCTTTGTTCCACCGTTTCTTTCTTGATCAAAGCCTTCTTACTTCCTTTCAAAAGGAAAGAGCGGATTTATCATCCACTCTTACCTTACCATACATATTCAGCTTACTCGGCTACTTTAGCACAGCTTTTTTGCAAAGGCAAGCGTTTTTTGCAAAAAAAGCCGAAAAATGCGGAGATTTTTACGCTTTTTCCGCAGGCGCCGCCGCAGCGGGGGTTCCGGCGGAGGAAAGGCCGTAATGCTCGCGGACCTTTGCCTCGATCTCCTCCAGCACGGCCGGCTGGCTGCGCAGGAAGGCCTTGACGTTCTCCTTGCCGTTGCCGATCCGGCTTCCGCCGTAGGAGTACCAGGCGCCGCTCTTTTCGATGATGCCGCTCTCCACGCCCAGCTCCAGGATGTCGCTTTCCTTGGAAATGCCGCGGCCGAACATGATATCCATCTTCGCTTCCTTGAAAGGCGGCGCGACCTTGTTCTTCACGACCTTCACCTTGACGGTGTTGCCGATGACTTCGCTGCCCTGCTTGATGCTTTCCGTGCGGCGCACGTCCAGACGGACGGAGGCGTAAAATTTAAGCGCGCGGCCGCCAGTGGTCGTCTCCGGGTTGCCGTAGAAGACGCCGATCTTTTCACGCAGCTGGTTGATAAAGATCACGATGCAGCCGGAGCGGCTGATGGCGGCGGTCAGCTTCCGCAGCGCCTGGGACATCAGGCGGGCCTGCTGTCCGACGTGGGAATCTCCCATCTCGCCGTCGATCTCGGCCTTCGGCACCAGCGCCGCCACCGAGTCCACCACGACGACGTCCATGGCGCCGGAGCGGACCATGGCCTCGGCGATCTCCAGCGCCTGCTCGCCGTTGTCCGGCTGGGAGACGTACAGATTGTCGATATCGACGCCGATGTTTCTCGCATAGCCCGGATCAAGCGCGTGTTCCGCGTCTACGAAGCCGGCAAAGCCGTCCTTCTTCTGCGCTTCCGCGATCACGTGCAGCGCCAGCGTCGTCTTGCCGCTGGATTCCGGTCCGAAGATCTCTATGATGCGTCCCTTGGGCAGGCCCCCGAGACCGAGCGCCAGATCCAGATACAGGGATCCGGTGGGAATGGTTTCAATATTCATCTGCCTGTTGTCACCCAGGCGCATTATGGAGCCTTTGCCGAAATCCTTCTCGGTATTGGCCACTAAGGTTTCAATCGCTTTGATACGGTCTTCTTTGTTCATGCTTCCTCCGCTCGAACTTTTGTTCGCTTTTCTATAATAGCTTTCTTTTTCATTCCTGTCAAGCGATTTTCGCAAAAAAAGCAAAAAAATAGGAAAACGGCTTTCCGTCATCTCCCGGAAAAATAATACCGCATCCCGGCCGTTTCTGTCAAGCGCAAAAAGGCGTTTTCCGGAAAAAACCCTCTGACGCGGACGAGCCGTGCGGATTTCTCCGTACGGCTCGCCTTTTCATGATATCTCGGATCCGGACTCAGACCGTTCCCGGCAGCGGCTGCGACATCGCCCATTCGAAATAGGATTTCAGATGCCCCTGCGTATTGGTAAACACGAAGCTCTCGTTCTCCGTGGAAAAGCCGACGGAGGAAAACAGCAGTTTCTTTTTAAACCAGTAATCCTTTACCGCTTCTCTTTTCACGACCTTGATCTCTCCCCCGCCCAGCGTCGCCGCGAAAATGATCAGAATCCTCTGATCCGTCACGGCGATCATTTTCCGGTTGCCTTCGTTCACGCCGGTCAGTAGGCAGTTCAGCGTCTCATTCTCCTGCAGGAGCTGGCCCAGAGGCTTCAGTTCCTTCCGCAGATAAAAGTCGCTGTAGAGAGAAAGCTCCCGCAGTCTTTTTTCCAGATCCTTCTTGTTCATGGCTTATTTCAGGATGGAATCCTCTTTCAGAAGGCCGAGCTTCTTGGCGATACAGCAGGTGCAGGTCAGGTCGCCGGTCACGTTCAGAGCGGTGCGGCCCATATCCAGCAGAGCGTCGATGCCGAGGATCATCGCGTAGGCGCCGGCAATAGCGGAAGCTTCCTGGATCGGCATGCCGATACCGGCCATGACCATGGCCAGCATGATGGCGCCGGCACCGGGAACGCCCGCGGTGCCGATGGAGGCCAGCGTGGCCAGCAGAACGATCATGCCCATCTCACCGAAGGTCAGGCCGCGGCCGTAGCAGGTCATGACCAGGAAGAACGCGCAGACGCCCTGGTAGATGGCGGTGCCGTCCATGTTGATCGTCGCGCCGAGCGGGAGCGAGAAGGCATAGACCTCCTTGTCCACGCCGAGGTTCTCGGCCGCGGTCATCGTGGTGGGCAGCGTGGCGTTGGACGAACGGGTGACAAAGGCGGTGATGAACGGCGTGCGGGCTTCCTTGAAGAAGGAGCCGATCTTGATGCGGAAGATCTTCAGCAGGCCGCCGTAGACCAGCACGACGTGGATCGCGTAGCCCAGGAAGCAGGCCACCGTGACCGTCACGAGCGCGCCGGCGACCTTGGCGCCGTTCTTGGCGAAGACCTCGCAGATCAGGACCGCGACGCCGATGGGCGCGTACTGCATGATGCCGGAGACGATCTTCATCATGACCTCGGTCAGGCAGTCGAAGATGTCGAACATCGTGTTGGAGATCCTGCGGATGCGCTCGTCCTCGGAGTTCTTCATGTAGGACAGGCACAGGCCGAAGATCAGCGCGAAGAAGATGACCTGCAGCACGGTCTCGTTGACCAGAGAGGAAAGGACGCTGGTGGGGATGATGTCGGAGATGGTCTTCCAGACGCTGACGTCGGCGGTCTTGCCGGCGGCGTCGGCGGCCAGCTCGGTGACCTTCGCCAGCTCGGCATGCGGCTGGAAAATGTTGCCCATCAGCAGGCCGATGATGACGCCGAAGGCCGAGGTGATCAGGTAGATGATGACGACGCGGATGCCGACCTTACCGACGTTGGCGGGGGAGACAGAGGATGCGCCTACGACCAGAGAACCTACGATCATCGGGATGATGATCATCTTCAGCAATCTGGTGAAGATGGTGCCGAACATGCTGATCCACGCGGGGATCGACGTGACGCCGTTGGCGGCCAGGATCACGCCGGCGATCGCGCCGATGACAAGACCGATCAGGATCTTGTACAGCACGTTGAAGTTCAGGTATGCCTGAAGGATACCCTTCTTCTTGGGTGCGTTTTGTTCCATGATAGCCCTCCTGTATAGTTTTTTTACCTGTTTTCCGGCCGTCGGGAACACAACGGCCATTGCGGTTAATTCTTATTATACAGATTTTTTCTTTTTTGGGAAGGGCTTTTTGTCCTTTTTGTGAAGAAAATATGAACGGCGCTTCCGCAGAAGCGCCGTTCATACCTCCGGGAGGCTTTATTTTACCCTGTACCCGCAGAAGCGGATCGCCGCCTTCGCCAGCTCCAGCGTGGGATCGACGAAGGGGCCGGGGTGGCCGAGATGGTCCGCGAGGATCGGCAGCTCCGTGCAGGCGAGGATGAAATACTCCGCGCCGCGGCCGATGAGCGCCGTGAGCAGCTCGTACCAACTCTCCGTCTCCGGCTCCAGGGGCTTCGAGGCCTTGACCACGTCGTAGATCAGGCGCATCAGCTCGGTCTGCTCGTCCGCGTCCGGCGTGAGGAAATCGACGCCCGCCGCCTTCAGCGCGCCGTCGTATATCCGCGCCGCGATCGTGCCCTTCGTGCCGAGCAGGCAGGCGCGTTTCCCCGGATAGCGCTCCGCGCAGACCGCGGCCGTGACGGTCCTCATGTCGATGAAGGGCAGGGCCGTCTCCGCCTGCAGGCGCGGGAGAAAATGGTGCGCGGTGTTGCAGGGCATGATCACGCAGTCCGCCCCGCATTTTTCGAGATTGCGCAGGGCGCTGAGCATCTCCGGCACCGGGTCGGGCCCGCCGGAGAGGATCGCCGCCGTGCGGTCGGGGATGGCGGAGTTGCCGTCGATGTACACGCGGATATGCGCGTTGTCGCAGTCGGCCTCGGTCGAGAGGATGATCTTTTTATAGAGGTCCATCGTGGCGAGCGGCCCCATGCCGCCGAGGATGCCGATCGTTTTTTTCATCATACCAACTCCGTTATCACCTTGATCGCGAGCAGGACCAGCACGACCAGAATGACCGGCCGCACGACCTTCGAGCCGTTCTTGATCGCCATGCCCGAACCGATGTAGTGCCCCGCGACGGACGCGACCGCGCCGATCAGGCCAAGGACGAGAAAAACCTTGCCGTGCATCAGCGAGGTGAAGAGCGCGCCGACGTTGCTCGCGAGGTTCACCAGCTTGACGTTGCCCGAGGCGGTGCGCAGGTCCATTTTGGCGAGATTGCAGTAGATCAGGATCAGAAAGGTCCCCGTGCCGGGGCCGTAGAAGCCGTCGTAGGCGCCGACGACAAAGGAAGCCGCCCAGACGATCGCCGCGCGGCGCC
>JAEEGG010027970.1_pt1 | contig 10645 bp, 7 predicted proteins | sample 9134161 | NCBI WGS metagenome assembly JAEEGG01 (sample SAMN16246543, study PRJNA631951) | gut metagenome | biome: gut microbiome; feature: rumen; material: CR-attached | host: Bos | place: Iran: Karaj | collected 2018-10
ACAGAACCAATCCAATAACAGTACTTCTCCTCATACTGCAAATATACTCAAAAGGTGACATTGGGGACGGTTCTTTTTGGCACCATTTACCTCCGCTGGGACAACAGATTCGGGAGACGACGTTCCGGGTCTATTCCGTACCCCTCCGGACCCTAAACGTCGAACTCCTCCTTATAGTCCCCTTCGGGGCCTAACGTTCGTCAAACATGCGCCGTTCTTAACGGGATCCTCCAGGGCACTCCACTTACGCCCCTCCACTAACGCTCCCGAATCTGTTGTCCCAGCTCCTGCAAATGGGAAGATAAGATGCACAAGTAATCCTCTTACCTCACTGATTTCCAAAATATTCTCTATATCTTTGCAATAGAAGCAATCAGAAAACTTGTTTGTATATATCGGACTGATTGTAGAAAAACTATTATAATACCAATTAATTATATCCATTATGAAATCTTTAAACACCGTCATCAAGTATCAAGATGTCGAATCCAAGGTAATTGAACTAAGAGGTCAAAAGGTTCTTATTGACAGAGATGTAGCAGAGCTATATGGAGTTAAAACAAAAGAGGTCAATCAAGCTATTAAAAACAACCAACACAAATTCCCTTATGGATACTTGTTTGAAATCGACAAATATGAAAAGACTGAACTGGTCAAAAATTTTGACCGGTTTAACATATTGAAGCACAGCAATGTAAACCCAACCGCATTCACAGAGAGAGGTCTTTATATGCTAGCTACTATTCTAAAATCTCCATTAGCAGCAGAAGTAACTATTGCAATTATAGAGACTTTCACCAGCATTCGTGAAATGACACGAAAAATGGAAGAATTACAAGTTGCAGAAACTCAAACAGAACAAAAGACTCTATTAAAACAAAGCGGCGAATTAATGGCCGACATTATAGGGCGCAATCTCAACACGACATCTACCGAAACAGAAATTGAATTAAACCTCGCTCTTGTCAAGATTAAACACAAAGTGATAAAAGAGAAGGAAAAGCCACAAAAATAGCGGTATAATAAAAACCGCTATTTCAATCACCATTTTTGATGGATTGTATAAATCTTTGCTTTGTCATTGTTTCTCGTGTTCCTTTGTAAAATCTGGTAATTTGCCATATTTCATCCTTAAGAACAGGCAAATAAAAACAATAATCGGTGAGTAAAGAACATTGCCTATAACAATCTTCAAGCGCTTTCACCTTTGTCCTATACTCATCACTATCAAAATTTTGATTATTTGAAACATTTACGCTCTTTACCTCAAACAGATGAATAGAACCATTCTTTTCCTTCATTACGAAATCCGGATATGAAGAATGGATTCCGTTCTGATAGTATTCAAACTTGATTTCGGAATTAAATACATAGTTTTTACCCCACAAATACTTTTTTTCATCCGATAAACGGAACGGTTCAATTGTTCCATCCGTTCTCATCTGTCCATACAAAGGATTATGATCACCAACTTCAGTTGATCCGATGTTTGCACTTGATAAATCCTTCAAAATGGAAGCCCATTCACGCTCAGCTTCACTATCAAAAGAGAATTTATCACTTCCATCCCTTCGTTTCCAAACCCAATCACTGATGTTCTGATAATGTTCATTGTCTACATATACGGATGTAAGTGGAAATGAGACTTCTAATTCATTTCCATCAGAATCGGTTGTGATTTCCATGCTTTCATCATAGTTGCAAATAAAGCTATCATATTCCCGTTTGATAGCATCTATATGCTCACAAAAACTCCACCATTTTTGTACTGTAGATGCAAAACCATAACATAAATCTTTTATCTCATTATCACTACGCTGTAACCTGTTATAGAGTTCAAAAATATTGGTGTGGATTATATCATGCCTTGATTCCTCTTCAATAAACTTCTCCACATCAAAATCCTTACGTTTTGTAAGTGGTTTAAGGCGTGTTGTCTTAATCTTAATGGCTAGTGGTATATCCATCTCTCCACCAAATAGCTTAACTTGTCTTGATTTCTTAGCATTTTGAGGTACAATACCCCATATCCATGCGGTCATGGCAAGTTCTTGTGCTTCGGGTGATAATACTTCAAAATCCAATAATCTAGGATTACGTCTGACACGACCCATGACTTGTTCATCTAGTTGTTTGCTTTTTGTATCTCTAACTTGATATAACATACAGGCTCGCGGTATATCCCATCCTTCGCTAATGACCATCTTAAAAACAATCACATCAATCGTAGAGGCTTTATCTTTTGCATAGTCTTTCCAGCGTTCGACCTTCAACTTACCAACCTTATCGTTTGTACGGCACTTTTCCTTTTTGTCAACAATTGACATCCACTTCAAATGTTGATGTTCTGACTTATTCAATATGCCCTCAATATTCTCCCATTCTTGTTCTGCTTTATCTTTGTTTGAAATTTGAATAATTAAACAGGGATTTACTCCCAGCAAGTCTACATATCGATTTCGTATTTCCTCAAATTTACAAATTGCTGTTTCTACAGAATCTTCTTCATTTCCCCATTCAATCCTTTTTATCAACTTTGCATTAATAGCCTCTTCATCTGTTATTTCCACATCTGGAGTCTGACCTCTCTTTAAATTCGGAGTGGCAGAACAATTCATTACTTTCTCAAAAAAGTTATCACTTATATCGTCCAGATTATTAGTAGCTTGATGACATTCGTCTTTGATAAGCCATATTCTTTTATTTTGCCCATTACCAAATAGGTTACTTGTCATCTGTTCCAGGAAATTAACGAGCGTTCCTTCGTCCTTTAATTTGGACTTTTCCTTATACAAGTCTCGTGGCAAAACGTATACATTAAAGCTATCTGGTATGAAAAGACGTTCCTCGCCTGTCGAATCTGAATTTATCAAATGTGGATTAATATGAGTCCGTTCGGACACTTCTTTAAAAACTCTGTAGTTTTGCTCAGCAAGATTTCCTTTCGACAGTGTTGATACCAAAAATATCACATTAGGGTTGTTCGTAAGAATACGGTTCATAAAATCCGAAATCATGCGAGTTTTACCACTACCGGTGGGAGCTCGAAAAGTTATTTCTCTTTTCGCGCCTATTTTCTTTATCAACTCTGATACGGCAGCTTGCTGGAGATCAATCGCTTCTTGTAACATAATTACTCCCCCTTTATACGATCATATCTCTCTTCATCAGATTCTAACTGATTCTGTGTGTTGAAAAAATTACTACATACCCATTCAATTTTTTCTTTCTTACTATTGAAGTGTTGGAAGCCATATAGAGTCTCATCTATAACATCAAATGGGGTTTTTCCTTCAGTTGCTTCAAAATTGGCAACTGATTCTATTTCATATACATCCAGATTCCCGCCGTATGGTTTATTCTTCTTAATCCACTCAAAGTTTTTGCTACCATCATAACATTCCCCTGTCATTATTCTTTTAAGACGCTTCGCTGTTACATCATAAGCAATACCATTAGGTGTCGAATCAGTTTTCTCATTCAGTTGACACAAAATAAAGGTTCTATTACCGGACTCTTTTTCTTCTAAATCAAGGACAGCATGTCCAGTCGTTCCAGAGCCAGCAAAAAAGTCCAGAACTATTGAATCCTCTATTCTAGTTGACTTTATGAGATTGTAAATCAATTTAGTCGGTTTGGAATAATCAAACAATTTATCACCGAATATCTCCTTCAATTCCTTTTCGCTATCTTGATTATCACCCCAATCAAGCAATAAATCGGTTATTGCCTTCACATTATTGGTTTCTTCCTCAGATACATCTCTTCTTAATCCGTAGTTTGTCGTTATGAATAAGAGTTTTTCATCAATATATTTGTTGATTTTATCTTGTGAGACAGAGAAATTTGCCTTAACATCTACTTCATTCTTGGTCAATCCTTGTTCGTAATACACATCATCTAAATACTCAACAGTCATAGTTTTAATAGTGTATATTCCCTTTGGAATCTTTCCAGATTGCCCACATTTGACACGAACTCCAGCTTTAAAATGTCTGACAGACAATTGATTTGTAAGATTTATCACTTTTTTTGTTGAATCCGACACGGTATCAACAGAAAGCTTGCCCATTAAGTCCCATTTTTTTGCAAATACTAATACATACTCCATTACCTTAGCTGTATGTTTTGCTAAAAAAGAAGGCTGTTTTTTTCTTTTCCAATGTAATGTATCAACAAAGTTTCCTTCACCAAATACTTCATCGAACAGACATTTGATATAAGCATGATTTCTATCATCCACAGAACAAAAAATCACACCGCTATCGCTCAGTAGTTGTTTCGCGAGTTGAAGACGCGGATAAAGCATTGAAAGAAGATTATCACGAGTGATGGCATTCTGATAATTAGTTTGTGCAAATTCTCCCATGCTGTCTTTTCCATAGGGAGGATCTATATAAATAACATCGATAAGCCCTTTGTATTGAATCAAGAGGTTCTGCAATGCTTCGTAATTGTCCCCTATAATCAGTTTATGAATAGGTTTTGAATCGTCTGTATGGAAACTGAGTTTATCATTCTTTTTGAAATAGCGAATATCATTAGTCATTCGCTCTAATCGTTTGTCAAAATGTAGGCCAGTTCTTTTATAAGTTGTACCAAGTTCAGCTATTGACATAGCTTCGTTGTCACTCTCTGCATTTGTGATTAGCTTGCATAATAATTCGGCATTTGTTGGCTCGAGTATCTTATCCTCAACCCTACGATGCAATTCAGCAAGCAATTCGTCTTTAAAACTACTCATTGCTCCGTGTCAGGTATAGCGGATGACACCTATCGAGCATGCAGGTACGCAAATACCTCGAAGACATAAGAAAAGCGCGGACTTCCCTTATGAGCTCCGAGGTATTTGGCGTGACCTGTTCATCAATAAGTTCCGCCCGCGCCAAGGCACGGACGTCTGGAACTTATTCGATAATGAACATCTTCTAATCGCCAAATTTTCGGAGCATCTCGAATAAATAGCAAACGCTATGATTAGTTATATTTCAATTCAAATTACTGTCTATTTCTTTTGGCTATATTTTTTCCTGTATCCGCAAAGATAGCAACCATTAAGGACAAACAAAGAAACTCTTTTTGTTTTTTTCAGATCCAATATACTATACCGTTCTTTTGTATAACTCAACAAGGTTTGCACAGTCCGGACTATAGATTAAGGAGCGTCAGTGGAGAGGCGTTGGGAGGGGCCCACGGAGGATCCCGTTAAGAACGGCGCATGTTTGACGAACGTTAGGCCCCGAAGGGGACTATAAGGAGGAGTTCGACGTTTAGGGTCCGGAGGGGTCCCGAGTAGACTCGGAACGTCGTCTCCTTAATCTATAGTTCGGACTGTTTGATATATTTATAACATAATTTGCATAAAAATGTTTTGCCTTATTTATAAAATAGGTATCTTTGCGGTCACATTTTGGAACGAGTTATGTATAACATGTCAGTCATTACCTTTATTGTGGACGTGGTGGTCGCTTGGCCGGCGCGCTAAGGGAGAGGTTATACCTGACATTTTGATACAGGCCCTTCTCCCACAAGGAGAGGGGCTTTTGATTGAATATATATACAAAAACAATAAACAGGAGATATGAGAATTCCGTTACGTAGTGACCAGTGTACGGTTGGACGCCGCATGGCAGGAGCCAGAGCCCTCTGGGTTGCCAACGGCATGAAGAAGGAGCAACTGGGCAAGCCTATCATAGCAATAGCCAATTCATTCACACAGTTTGTACCCGGACACGTGCATCTGCATGAGGCCGGTCAGATTGTCAAGGCTGAGATTGAACGCCTGGGCTGTTTTGCCGCCGAGTTCAATACGATTGCCGTGGATGACGGAATTGCAATGGGACACGACGGAATGCTCTACTCACTGCCGTCACGTGACATAATCGCCGATAGCGTGGAATATATGGTAAACGCCCACAAGGCCGATGCGCTGGTATGCATAAGCAACTGCGACAAGATCACTCCGGGTATGCTTATGGCCACCATGCGCCTTAACATCCCCACCGTATTCGTAAGCGGCGGCCCCATGGAGGCTGGAGAGTTGGGAGGTGCACATCTGGACCTCATAGACGCCATGATTAAATCGGCCGATGAGAGTGTATCGGATGCCGATGTGGAGGCTATTGAGCGCTCGGCCTGCCCAGGTTGCGGATGCTGCTCGGGTATGTTCACCGCAAACTCCATGAACTGCCTTACCGAGGTTCTGGGTCTGGCCCTGCCCGGTAATGGAACCATCCTGGCTACACACAAGAACCGTGTACAGTTGATGAAGGATGCCGCTGCACTCATAGTAAAGAACGCCTTCAAGTACTATCAGGATGGTGATGAAAGCGTACTGCCTCTGAGCATAGCCAAAAAGAAGAACTTTGAGAACGCCATGAACCTGGATATAGCCATGGGCGGCTCAACTAACACTATACTGCACCTGCTGGCTGTGGCCTGTGAGGCCGGCGTTGACTTCAAGATGGACGATATTGACCGTCTGTCACGCAATGTACCCTGCCTCTGCAAGGTAGCACCCAATACCCAGAAGTATCACGTTCAGGATGTAGGCCGCGCAGGCGGTGTGCTGGGTATCCTGGCCGAACTTGCCAAGGGCGGCCTGTTGCATACCGATGCCATGAACGTGACCGGCATGTCTTACGGAGAACTGATTGACAAATACAGCATACTCAAGGCCGATATCGACCCGGAGGCCAAGCGCATATACTCAACCGCTCCCGCCCGCAAGTTCAGCAATGAGCTGGGATCACAGGACTGCACATACAGCACCCTTGACACTGACCGCGCAGAGGGTTGCATCCGCGACCTGCAGCACGCCTACACCAAGGACGGAGGTCTGGCAATCCTTAAGGGTAACATTGCAGTTGACGGCTGCGTGGTAAAGACCGCAGGTGTTGATGAGAGCATATGGAAGTTCTCAGGTCCCGCCAAGGTGTTTGACTCACAGGAGGATGCCGTTGACGGCATACTGGGCGGCAAGGTTGTGGCCGGCGATGTTGTGGTTATCACACATGAGGGTCCCAAGGGAGGTCCCGGAATGCAGGAGATGCTCTACCCCACCTCTTATATCAAGTCACGCCACTTAGGTAAGGAGTGCGCCCTGATTACCGACGGCCGTTTCAGCGGCGGTACATCTGGCCTGAGCATCGGCCACATATCACCTGAGGCTGCCAACGGCGGCGCCATAGGCAAGGTCCTGGACGGGGACATTATTGATATTGACATACCCGCACGCAGCATAAACGTACGCCTGAGCGAAGCAGAACTTGCAGCCCGCCCCATGCGTCCGCTCACCCGCAAGCGTGTTGTAGCCAAGAGCCTCAAGGCTTACGCCAACATGGTAAGTTCAGCCGATAAGGGAGGCGTAAGAATCATTGATTAAGATGACTATGAACAATAAGATAACAGGAGCCGAAGCAATGCTTCAGGCATTGATTGCCGAGAAGGTTGACACAGTCTTTGCATATCCCGGCGGCTCAATAATAAAGGTGTTCGATGCACTTTACGGTCACCGCACGGATCTCAGGCAGATCCTGGTACGTCACGAGCAGGGTGCCACCCATGCTGCACAGGGTTACGCCCGCGTATCGGGCCGTACAGGTGTGGCCATCGTGACCAGCGGTCCTGGTGCCACCAACACCATAACCGGTATCAGCGACGCCATGCTTGACAGCACCCCCATCGTTGTAATTGCCGGACAGGTTGGTACCGATGCCCTTGGCACCGACGCTTTCCAGGAGATTGACCTGGTAGGCGTAACCCAGCCTATCACCAAGTGGAGTTATCAGATACGCCGCGCCGAGGATATTGCCTGGGCAGTGGCACGCGCATTCTATATTGCAGGTTCAGGCCGTCCGGGTCCCGTGGTGCTTGACTTCACCAAGACCGCCCAGATGCAGCAGATTGACTTCAAGCCCGCCAAGATAGACTATGTACGCAGCTACATACCCGCCCCTGACCCCATTGATTCACAGATAAATGAGGCCGTAGCACTCATCAACAGCGCCAAAAAGCCCCTTGTACTGGTAGGTCACGGTGTAGAACTGGGTAATGCCGAGAAGGAACTGGCCGCATTCCTTGAAAAGGGAAACCTGCCCGCAGCACGCACCCTTCTGGGTCTGGCCGCCCTGCCATCGGACCACCCGCTCAACATGGGTATGCTGGGAATGCACGGCAACCTGGCCCCCAACGTAAAGACTAACGAGTGCGATGTCCTGATTGCAGTCGGCATGCGTTTTGACGACCGCGTAACAGGCACGCTCAACACATACGCCAAGCAGGCCAAGATCATACACCTGGACATAGACAAGTCTGAGTTCGGCAAGAATGTAAAGCCGGATGTAACCGTACTTGGCGACTGCCGCCAGACCCTGCAACTCATCACCGAGCGCATGGAAAAGGCTGACCACAAGGAGTGGATTGAGAGTTTCAAGCCGCTTGACAAGGAGGAATATGATAAGGTAATAAACATAGCCGTAAATCCCAAGGACGGCCCCCTCAAGATGGGTGAGGTTGTAACTGAGGTAAGCAGGCAGTCACCTGCCGATTCAGTTCTTGTAACTGACGTAGGTCTGAACCAGATGTTCGCATCACGTTACTTCAAGTACCGTTCACCGAGAAGCATCGTTACATCGGGCGGACTCGGGACCATGGGATTCTGCATGCCCGCAGCCATAGGTGCCACATTCGGCTCACCCGAGCGCATGATTCTGGCATTCTTCGGTGACGGCGGTTTCCAGATGAACATCCAGGAACTGGGTACCATCATGGAAAACCAGGCACCCGTCAAGATGATACTGATGAACAACACCTACCTGGGTAACGTACGTCAGTGGCAGCAGATGATGTTCCAGGGCCGATACTCATGCACCCACATGATGAATCCGGACTACAGCAGGATTGCCGCCGCATATGGTATCCCCTACCGTCTGGTAACCGACCGCGCTCAGTTGGCCGATGCCGTAAAGCAGATGATCAGCGCCAAGGGCCCGTTCCTGCTTGAGACAGCCGTACTTGAAGAGGAGAATGTAATGCCGATGATCAAGCCCGGCAATTCAGTTGACGAAATGATCTTTTCAATTGATTGAGCATTATGGAGAACGATAAGAAACTATACACACTGATTGTTCATTCAGAGAACATAGCCGGTATCCTGAATCAGGTAACCGCAGTGTTCACACGCCGTCAGGTCAACATTGAGAGTCTGAACGTATCGGCCTCATCAATACCGGGCGTGCACCGCTACACAATCACCGCCATGGCCGATGCAGAGACCATCGTAAAGATTGTAGACCAGATTGAAAAGAAGGTCGATGTACTGCAGTGCCAGTACTTTACCGACGATGAGATATTCATGCAGGAGGTAGCCCTCTACAAGGTTGTCACCAGCGTGCTCACCGAGAACCCCGAGATGTCCAGGATCATACGCCGCTACGGCGCCAAGCTGATTGAGGTAAACTCAACCTTCTCAGTAATAGAGAAAACCGGACGCACCGAGGATATCACGGCGCTGAACCGTGAACTCTCTGCACAGGGCGGTATGCTCCAGTTTGTAAGTTCAGGCCGCGTGGCTATCACCCGTGCCCGCATTGAGCATGTGAACGAGTATCTGGACAAGATGGAAGCCCGCTATGGAAATAAGTAAACGAGTATTTAACTAACATAACTAACAAAACTATGAAAATGAATTTCGGCGGTGTCATTGAAGAGGTAATGACACGTGAAGAGTTCCCGCTGGAGAAAGCCCGCGAGATACTCAAGAATGAGACAATTGCAGTTATCGGTTACGGTGTTCAGGGTCCTGGACAGGCTTGCAACCTTCGTGACAACGGTTTCAACGTAATCGTTGGCCAGCGTCAGGGCAAGACCTATGAGAAGGCTGTTGCCGACGGTTGGGTTCCCGGCAAGACACTGTTCTCAATCGAGGAGGCTGCCCAGAAGGGTACCATCATCTGCATGCTTCTCTCTGACGCAGCTCAGATGCAGCAGTGGCCCAATATCAAGCCTTACCTGACCGCAGGCAAGACTCTCTATTTCTCACACGGATTCGCCATTACATGGAATGACCGCACAGGCGTTGTTCCTCCCAAGGATATCGATGTTATCATGGTTGCTCCCAAGGGTTCAGGTACATCACTGCGTACCATGTTCCTTGAGGGTCGCGGTCTGAACAGCTCATACGCTGTTTATCAGGATGCATCAGGTCATGCACTTGACAAGGTTCTGGCTTTCGGTATCGGCATAGGTTCAGGTTACCTGTTTGAGACCACATTCATCCGCGAGGCTACATCAGACCTTACCGGTGAGCGCGGTTCACTGATGGGTGCCATCCAGGGTCTGCTCCTGGCTCAGTATGAGGTTCTCCGCGAGAACGGTCACACTCCCAGTGAGGCTTTCAACGAGACAGTCGAGGAACTCACACAGTCACTTATGCCTCTCTTTGCACAGAAGGGTATGGACTGGATGTACGCCAACTGCTCAACAACTGCACAGCGCGGTGCTCTTGACTGGATGGGCCCGTTCCACGATGCAATAAAGCCCGTTGTTCAGAAGCTTTATGCAAGCGTAAAGTGCGGTAATGAGGCTCAGATCTCTATTGACAGCAACTCAAAGCCCGGCTATCGCGAGGGTCTTGAGAAAGAGC
>JAEEGG010027972.1_pt1 | contig 10645 bp, 6 predicted proteins | sample 9134161 | NCBI WGS metagenome assembly JAEEGG01 (sample SAMN16246543, study PRJNA631951) | gut metagenome | biome: gut microbiome; feature: rumen; material: CR-attached | host: Bos | place: Iran: Karaj | collected 2018-10
CAAAGCCTGGCACATCGGCGAAGTCGTCACCGGCACAGGCCGCTCTCGCGTGGAATAGAGCGGACAGCAAGCCAAATATCGCCTTTATATGTAAAAATCCCCGGCGGACTCAAAACCGTCGGGGATCTTTGTTTTCAGCTCAAAAAGCCTCTATTTTACCGGAGCCAGAGCCACGCGGAAACCACAGTTGCTACTGTACTCAACCGGATTGCCAACACCTCGGACTGCCGATCGGTTATTCTTTGCGTCATCGTAGTAGTCCCAGCTGCCTCCACGCACAACTCTGTACGAACCAGAACTGGGACCCAATGGATCTGTTACAGCTGAGATCGAATAATCCCCGTACCAGTCTAAACACCATTCCCACACATTCCCATGCATGTCATAAAGGCTCCAAGCATTCAACTTTTTCTGACCTACTTGATGAGTTGTATCATTGCTGTTATATTTATACCAACTCACTTCATCCACTTCGGGACATTCATAAGCAGATGTAAGATTCTTTCCACTATTCAACGCAGTGGTCGTCCCGGCTCGGCAGGCATATTCCCACTGTGCTTCGGTCGGCAAAGTATATTTATAACCCTTCGGCAATCTTCCTGCCATGAGCTCTTGTTCTGTCAGTTTCTCACAAAATGCCATCGCATCATTCCAGCTGACATTTTCCACCGGCAAATCGGTTCCCTTGAATTTGGAAGGATTCGTTCCTGTCACTGCTTCATACTGTGTTTGAGTCACTTCGTATTGTCCCAGCCAATAACCCATAGTCAGAGTCACTTGATGAAGGACTTCATTATCATATCTACCCAGTTCATCTTCCGGACTGCCCATCATGAACGTACCCGGTTCGATCCAAATCATATCCAAATCCACACCTTCTGCCAACGGGATCGTTATATCCTTGCTCTCTGACTCATCTTTGACACAGAAGAAGAGTTTTTCGTCTTTCATTTTGACCTGATACGGACTGGAAGCCGATTCCACTTTGATCCAATTCACATTATCACGGCTCTGATAAAGCGTCCCTGTGTAGTACAGCGTCAGGATGCCAGGCTCACAAGGAGTACCGGCATTGTATGTATAAACGATTTGGATCATACCCGTATCTGGATCCCAGGCAGCTGCCATTTTCATCTGCCATTTGCCGTCCACGATCGCGGCCTCCCAGGAAGCGTTCCCCTCTGGATAATAACTGATTAAATCACTCCTGGTAGAATGATATAATAAGTTGTTGAGCGTTTCATAATTACTGGGAACATCTCCTTTATAGTAAACACAAGTCAGATTATAAGAACCATAAAACATCTGTTTTGAAACCAAATCCAAGCTGGCTGGAAACGAGACATAACTCAAACTATCACAACGTGAAAAAGCGAGTTCTCCAATAGATATCACTCCTTCTGGAAGTGTGATATTGGGCAAACTCTTGCAATTACTAAATGCCATATTTTCAATCCTTTTAACACTGCTTGGAATAACGATATTAGTTAAACTCCAGCAACTTCCAAATGCTCTATGCGGAATTTCAGTAACGCCTTCCGGAATCTCAATACTGCTCAAACTTCTGCAATCGCTAAAAGCATAAGATTTAATTTCTTTCACATTGATGGGTAATGTAATATTAGTCAAGTTTCTGCAGGCAAGAAATGCATACTCACCAATAGAAATCATGCTCTCTGGCAAATTTATACTATTCAATTTGTGGCAATTATAAAACGCATTATCTCCTATTGCTGTCACATTTCCTTCCAATTTAACATCAAGCAGATTGGCGCATTCTTGAAACAATTCTCCTTTTATTTCTGTGACAAGACGAGGAATAACGATATTAGTCAGACTTCCACAATTACGAAACACTGCACCACCTAAAACAGTTAAACTATCAGGGAGCGTGACCTGAGACAAAACATCACAAGATGAGAATGCACTGAATTCAATCTCGGTTATTTCATTCGGAATAACAACACCAGTCAACTTTTTACATGAGGCAAACGCACCAGTTCCAATTTTATTAATGGTATAGATAGTCCCCTGATTCTCGACAGTAGACGGAACGGTTATATTTCCAGTTGCGTCTTTTTTACATGCTCTTAAAAACGCGGTTCCAGTACTCCCATCCACGGTGCTAACTCTGTATATGAAATCTCCTCTTTCAAAATCAAACTCCAGAGCGGCTGCCGTTCTTCCCTGCCATTGACCATCCGCGACTGAGGTCTCCCAGGAAGCATTCCCCGCCGGATAATAACTGATCAATCCAACAGGCGCATGAAGATACACATTATCCGCATCAGGCACATCGCATCTATAGCAAACAGATTTTAAACTATCACAGGAATCAAAAATACTCTGATTGACCGCTGTTACTTTTTCATCAAACATGATATCCGTCAAACTGACGCATTTACCGAAAGCATCTTCCCCGACAACGGTCAAGTTAGAATTGATGTAAACATAAGCCAATGCCGTGCAGTTATAAAACGCTCTTGGAGCGATTTCCTGCATAACACTAGCGATGGTAATCTCTCTCAATGCTCCACAATCATAAAAAGCGTTTTCTTCAATTTTCTTTACAGCTCTGTTGAGAGTGAGTTCAGTAAGATTATCACAATCATAAAATGCTCCACTCCCGATTATACCTGTCCTGAGAGGAATATCATAAGTCTTTTCATTTCTTCCTTCGGGATACCGGATCAACAGTCTTTGGTACTTATCAAACAACACCCCATTCACATCAGAATAAGATGAATTATCTTCAGCGACATATATGTCGGTCAGGCTCCGGCAACCGTCAAATACCCTGCTGCCTATAGAAGTCACACTATTCGGAAGCGTGATTTGTTTTAAATTATCACAACCAGCGAATGCCTCATCCTCGATTTGTGTGACACTGTAGGTGATATCTTCATTTACAACAAAAGAGGGAACCAGCAGGTTACCTGATATATTCTTATCGTTTCCTCTGACTGCCACCGTTCCCATGGCTCCTTCTTCGGTCAAAACTGTGCATTCCAGATTCCCGATGATGAAATTGCTCCCTACAGCGGTTTGAGCTTGAGAAGCAAGAACTAACATCCCGACCAACAGCCAAGAAGTTCCTAATATATTATTATACATGTTTTTCATTATAAGCCTTTCAATAGTTTTTTGCTCTTGAGAAGCGTTTCAGTCTAAAGAATCAAAAGTTCAATAGGAAAAAGAAAAGGGTGAATCTTCACCGGTGCCACAATAGGACTTTCTCCTGAAATGCGTGGTCATCATTCTGTTTCCCTATTGGAGGTCCTGAGAAACCTTTGGAGAGGAAACACGAAGAGACACCCCGCAAAGGGGCGTTCTTAACAAGTTTGGTCTCTCCATAGAAATTTCTCAGGTTTCCAATAAGACCTTATTGCTTTACGCTAAAGCGTTAAACTATATATACTAATAATTTATTTTCTTTTTTCCATTCCTCAGTAACACATCGTCACGAGAAACGATATTGAAAAAGTAGCAAATATTTTGCAAGAGAGCAAGCTAAATCGCAAATATTGAACCATAAATTAACACATATATGTTATATATAAGTTATTGAACAACAATATATTGTTTATTTTTATCTGTAGCTCTTTAATTCCATCTGCGGTTCCTAAAAAAATCCCCGGCGGACTCAAAACCGTCGGGGATCTTTGTTTTTTAACTCAATATCCGTTACCGTTTGGAAACCGGTGTCAGCACAAAGCGGAACGTGTAATCCGCGTAGGGCAGCATGTATTCCGGTCTGGGCAGCGCACCCCAGGCATTGACACAGCCCACACCCATCTGTCTGCCGTCAATAGTAAGACAGGTCAGCGGCCGTGGTGTCAGCTCTCCGGAATGAGATTGTTTGGATTCCTTGACCATACCGCCGTCCAGATCCGATGGCAGATAGTGCAGTGCTGTTGCAAAGAAGCTGTTATCCGAACGGATCTGCAGTCCCACACCAGACATATCCGTCAGTTTCCACCAACGGATGGAACTCTTGGCACCGGTCTCCTGCGGACGCACATAAGGATAGAACTGCTCATCCACAGTCTGCTTATAAAGGCCGATCCTGGCCGCGGACTGACGGTCCGCGTAATTCTCACCCGGTCCTTTGCCGTAATACTCGATCCGGTCGAACCACCACGGCATCACGACCTGCATCCCAAAGCGGAAAAGGCTTGGCTGATCTTTCTTTTCCTTGTCCACCGTCAGAGCTTCCGTAATGGCCAGCTCACCGTTTCCACTGAATTCGTAGGTCATCAGCAGTGTGGCGGAGAGGCCCCTGACTTCATATTGAGCCGTCACCACACAGCTGTTTTCCTTCATTTCCGACTTCAACTCCTTCAGTGCGAGCATCGGATTCTTCCACGCAGCGAACCGCTGCTGCAAATGCGCACCGTAATCGTTATCGGTGGGCGCTCTCCAGAAAGAAGGACGGATGGAGTATCCATCAGCCAGCAGCTCCACTCCGTTCAGGGAAAGATAATCGATCCAGCCTGTCCTCTTGTTGAATGTCACACTGACACCGTCTGCGCTCAAAACCAGGTGCGACAACTGTTCTTTCTTTGTCACCGGGTTGGCGGAAGGAGTCAGTTCGGCGGAATAATCGCTGTACTCCTTGATGATGATCTGATCCTGCGCGACAGGATAGCCCGCCGGCAGAAGCAGTCTGGCCTTCTTCAATTTGTAATTCAAATTCAGCAGCAGTTCGCTGTAGTCCTCCGCAAAGACTTCATAATCTTCCAGCTGGATCGTCTGTCTGGACTGGGGCGCAGCCGTCAGAGCCATATAAGTTCCCTGTGAAACGGGGAGTCCGTCACCCACCAGCTGCCATTCCAAATAATAATCAGACAGATCGGTGAAAAAGTTCTCATTATAAATTTCCAGCGTTCCCTGCTGAAGATCGACCGGCGTGGTCCAGATGGACTGATAGAAATAGCGGACTTCTGCCGTATGCGGATTGGGAACACGGTCGGGGCTGAACAGGCCATTGCAGTTGAAACTATGATCTGTCGCTTCATAGCGGCCATAATCGCCGCCGTAAGCATAAATCATCTTGCCCTCCGGGGTATAATGACGCAGCGCCTGATCCACAAAATCCCAAATAAAACCGCCCTGCAGCAGCGGATACTGACGGAACAGATCCCAGTATTCCTTGAAACCGCCTCCGGAGTTCCCCATTGCGTGAGCGTACTCGCACTGGATCATCGGGCGTTTCTGCTCTTTGCTGGCATACCCCTTCGACCATCCGTAATCGGCATACATCGGGCAGTAAATATCTGTATTGTCGCCCAGCTCCGCACGTTCATACTGCACCGGTCTGGAACTGTCCCGTTCCTTGATCCATTCATAACACGCAACAAAATTAGGACCATTACCGGCCTCATTCCCCAATGACCAAATGATGATCGAAGGATGATTCTTTTGACATTCCACATTCCTCTGGTTCCTTTGCAGATGAGCGGTCTTATAACTCTCCACCTTAGCCAAAGTCTTATCTCCATAGCCCATGCCGTGGGACTCGATATTCGCCTCAGCCACAACGTAAAGACCGTATTTATCACACAGATCGTACCAGCGTGGATCATCCGGGTAATGACTGGTGCGCACCGCGTTGATGTTGTTTTCCTTCATCACCTGGATATCCTGGATCATCCGGTCCACAGAAACGATATAGCCGCCGTCCGGATCCATTTCATGGCGATTAACACCCTTGATCAAAATAGGCTGACCGTTCACCAGCAGTTGACCGCCCTTGATCTCCACCTTACGGAAGCCCACAGCCTGCTGGATAGATTCGATCGTTTCGCCCTCTTTCTCTTTCAAAGTGAACCGCAGCAGATAAAGATTCGGGCACTCCGCCGACCACTTCAGCGGATTATCCAGTACCAGCTTTTCCGAGAATTCATCGCCGCTGATCTCGATCTCCGAAAAATAAAGCGTGCTTCCGGCCGGATCGAACAGTGTCATATCTAAAAGCTTTCCCTCCGCTTTCTGTGTGGAGAAATCGATCTGCAGGGTCGCGTCCTCATAATTCTCATCCAGATCGGTCTTCACAAAATAATCATTGATGCGTGCCTGAGGCCGTGCGTACAGATAAGATTGCCGTGCGATACCGGAAAGCCGCCAGAAATCCTGATCTTCCAGATAGGTACCGTCACACCAGCGGAACAGCTGCATCGCGATCAGGTTATCTCCCGGCTGGAGATACTTGGTCACATCGAACTCGGCCGCCAGTTTGCTGTCCTCACTGTAGCCCACATATTCCCCGTTGACCCACAGCGACAGACAGGAAGTGGCCGAACCGATATGGATAAACACATCTTCTCCTTTCCAATCCTCCGGGATATTGACCGTGCGGCGGTAGGAACCCACGTAATTATTCTTCTCCTCCACGAACGGCGGATTCGAGTAGAACTGCGTGTTCCAGGCATAACCGATATTCCTGTAAACAGGACTGCCGTAGCCGTTCAGCTCCCACAAACCCGGTACCGGAAAATCCGTCCAATACTGATCCTCAAAATCCTTCTTGTAAAAATTCAGAGGACGATCATTGGCATCCCTGACCCAGTTAAACTTCCAATTTCCATCCAAAGAGAGGAAACGGGAAGACTGGTACATATCCGCCGCGGTCGCTTTCTCCGCAGATTCGTAAGCAAAATACGAAGCGTGCATCGGAGCGCGATTGATCTCATTGATTTCGGGATCAGCCCAGGGGGCTGACGTATCCGCGTTGACACCGGCAGTCAGAACAGCCAGCAACGCGCCGCATAACAAGGTATTTTTCATATTCTAATTTTGTGTGTTTAATTCTTCGTTTACTAATTCCAAAACGGCTTCCCAGTGAGGAAGCTCTATTCCAAAAGTGTCTTTCAGTTTGCCACAGTCCAGAACAGAATAAGCCGGACGGACTGCCGCCGTGGGATACTCCGCCGTTGTGATGGGAGTGACCTGCGTGCAGATCCTCTTCTCTGCCGGCATCAACTCGATGATTTTACTGGCAAATTGATGCCAGGTAGCCTCGCCGTCCGAAGCCAGATGATAAGTCCCGTAATAAGACTCCGGGGAACGGCTGCGCAAAACCTGTCCCAAAGCCTGTGCCGTCGCTTCCGCGATCAGTCTGGAACTGGTGGGACAGCCGCGCTGGTCGCTCACCACACGCAATTCCTCCCGGCTGGCCGCCAGCCGCCGCATCGTCAAAAAGAAATTGCGTCCGCGCACTCCATAGACCCAGCACAAGCGGAAAATCAAGTGTGCGCATCCCGACTCGCGGATCGCCTCATCGCCCCGGTTCTTGGTACTGCCGTACACGCTCAGCGGCATGGCGGGATCCGTTTCCAGATATGGACGTTTCCCGGTGCCGTCAAAAACATAATCCGTGGAATAATGTACCAGCAAAACGCCGTTCTGTTTTGAATACCGTGCCAAAACAGCCGGAGCCTCCGCATTCAATTTTTTCGCGTTCTCCCGGTCGTCCTCGGCTTTATCTACCGCCGTATGACCGGCCGCATTGATGATGACATCCGGCTTGACCCGATCCAGGACTGTGTAGATAGATTCCTCCCGCGCAAGATCCAGCTCACTGGAACCGGTCGCGGTCACATCCCCCAATGGCGCAACAGAACGTCTCAACTCGAATCCGACCTGACCGTTCTTCCCTATGATGAGTATGCGCCGTCTGGACATCTATTTTCTCCCGTATATCCCGCAGAAAAGCGCGTTTTTGTGGAAAATATCCACTTCTTTGAAACCGACCTCCAGCATTTTCTGGAAAATAAAAGGCGTATTTTCCGGTGTATCGCTCTCTTCCACACGCTCAAAAATCATCTTCTGAAACTCCGCACCCTCATGCTCGATCAAATAATCCGCGTAGCGTTCATATTGTATCGCCTGCATCCGGGGATCATCATACTTCACCAGATCCCACAGCCAGAACATTCCGCCCGGTTTCAAGGCCCGGTATATTTTCCGCATGACACCGTCCCACTCCTGCCGTGAACGCAGATGATGCAGCACTGCCGCCGCCGTCATCACGTCAAAAGCCTCCGGTTCCAAAGCCACATTGCGGATATCCCCCTCGATCCTTGCTTTGATCTTACCCTTCTGCTCCGTGATCCTCTGCACGGCCCGATCCAGCATATTCGGGCTCAGGTCTATTAAAGTCAGCTCGATCTCCGGGAACTGTCTCAGGACACGCAAAGCATAGTTTCCCGCACCGCACCCGATATCGCAAGCCGTCCGGGCATTCGGATTCATTGCCTTGATCGCTTTCTCCATCAGATCCGAGACCAGAACCGAATCCATGATCGAATTCTGTCCGGCCTGGATATTGGAAAAACGCTCCACATCCTGATCAAACTGCTCTCTCAGTTCCTGAGGGGTAAGCTTTCTCATAAAATCAACTATTGTTTTCTTTGTTTTCTTCAGATTTCACATTTTTGATCTGACGATGAACGAGGAAGTAATACATCGCCCCCAAAATAACAAACGCGCCCAAAGCCCAAATCGTTACCCGGTGCAGTTCTCCCTGCATCAGGGCTTCATCCTCACCGGCTTTCACACCGATCCAGCACAGAACACCTGTCCACAAAAGAGATCCCACCAGCGTATAAAGCGAATACCGGGTAAAATCCATCCTCACGATGCCGGCCGGGATCCCGATCAAATGCCGCACCACCGGAAGCAAACGGGAAAAGAAAACCCCGATCGGCCCAAACTGTTTGGCCCATTTTTCCGCCATAATGACCTTGGCCTCCGGGATCAGGATGTACTTGCCGTATCTGAGGATCAAAGGTCTGCCCGCCAGCCGTGCCGCCCAGTACATGATCGATGCCCCCAGCCAGGAACCCAGTCCGCCGGCCAGTGTGATCCCCATCATCGAAAAACGTCCCGCCTTGACCATCATCGCCGCCGGCGGGATGATCAGTTCGCTGGGGATAGGCACGACCGTGCTTTCCATTGCCATCAAAAGACCGATCAACATGTATCCCCCGGAATCTAATGTTCCTTTATACCAATCTAACAAGCCTGTAATCAATTCCTGCATAATAAAACAGCCGCGATCTGCCCGGACTTGAAAAAGTCCCTCTGTCCGCCGGCGAACTTACGCTCTCTAATTTGCAGTGTTGGAAAGGTTTTTTCAAGGCAAAACGTCAACTTCCCTGTCCTTGCCCCCTAAAAAAAGAGAGAATTGAGGACTTTTGTTCCCAATTCTCTCTCTTATGTTCTTAAAATAAAGAACTAAACCCAGCTTAGGACGACCTTGCCGGAACGTCCGCTTTCCATAGCCTCAAAGCCCTTTTCAAACTCCGTGTAATGGTAGCGGTGCGTAATGATCGGATCGATATCCAGACCGCTCTGAAGCATCACGGTCATCTTGTACCAGGTCTCGTACATCTCACGGCCGTAGATACCTTTGATAGTCAGCATATTGAAGATGACCTTAGTCCAATCCATTGCGGACGGAGCCGCCGGGATACCCAGCATGGCGATCTTGCCGCCGTGGCACATATTATCCAGCATATCCTGGAAGGCATGTGGATTGCCGCTCATTTCCAGACCGACATCAAACCCCTCGCTCATACCGAGTTCCTTTTGCAGATCCTTGATAGAGCGTTCCTTAGTATTCAAAGCCACATCCACACCCAGCTTCTTGGCCAGTTCCAGACGGTAATCATTCACATCGGTGATCACCACAAAACGGGCTCCCGCGTGTTTCACCACTGCCGCGGCCATGATGCCGATCGGACCCGCTCCGGTCACCAGAACGTCTTCACCCAGCACCGGGAAAGAAAGCGCCGTATGCACCGCGTTGCCAAACGGATCGAAAATACTGGCAACGTCTTCGCTGATGCCCTTATGCTGCAGCCAGACATTCGTCTGCGGCAGAGCCAGATACTCAGCAAAAGCACCGTTACGGTTCACACCGACTCCCTTGGTATCCGGGCAGAGATGGCGACGGCCGGCCATACAGTTACGGCAGCGTCCGCAGACCACATGTCCTTCTCCGGAAACGATATCCCCTACATGGAAATCTTTCACGTTTGAACCGACTTCAACGATTTCACCAACAAATTCATGGCCGATCGTCAAAGGAACGGGCACCGTCTTCTGGGACCACTCATCCCAGCGGTAAATGTGTAAATCAGTCCCGCAGATACCGGTCTTGTGAATTTTGATAAGGACGTCATTGATGCTGATTTTGGGTTCCGGAACGTCCTGAAGCCAGAGACCTCTTTCAGCTTTTGCCTTTACGAGTGCTTTCATACTCCAACACTGCCTTCATTCTAAAACTCTGTTTTCCTATGTCAAGCCGTCACTCCTGCCAGAGGAAATGGTCATAATAAAACCACCGAAAAGAAGAAAAATTTGATAACGGGAAACAAATGGTATAAGATCAATCCGTTGTGGATGAATGCCCGGTGTTGGGGTCTTTTGTTTTCATCACACTTCCTGACCTATGGATGTCGTTTTGACACTTTCAAAAATGAAAGGGAAAAATGAATAACTGTAGGAAAGGTGGTGAAAAAAAAGAATGATTACAAACGACTTTGCATGCCAGGTTGCAATCATCCTAATTATCAGCTTTTTGCTGATAGTTAGACGGTGTTAAGTCCGTCCAACAGCGTGCAAGGTTACCGCCTTGCAC
>JAEEGG010027974.1_pt1 | contig 10644 bp, 9 predicted proteins | sample 9134161 | NCBI WGS metagenome assembly JAEEGG01 (sample SAMN16246543, study PRJNA631951) | gut metagenome | biome: gut microbiome; feature: rumen; material: CR-attached | host: Bos | place: Iran: Karaj | collected 2018-10
CATTAATGTTTGCCATATGTCAAATGTTTTATGCCAATAAAGTTAATCCAATTCTCACAAAAATCCAATACATCCACGGACCATCCGAAACACGTATGAATTATTTCCGGAAAAAACGTATCTTTGTAGATAAACTGTTCAAAATGGCAAAATTCATCATAGAGGGTGGCCACAGGCTCAGCGGCACCATCACTCCCCAAGGCGCAAAGAATGAGGCCCTGGAGGTTATCAGTGCGGTTCTCCTTACATCGGAGCCCGTGAAAATGACCAATATCCCGGAGATCCTTGACGTAAAGAACCTCATAGAGCTCTTAAGGAATATGGGAGTAAAAGTCACCCGCCATTCCAAGGGCACCTACACTTTTCAGGCCGATGAAGTGGACACCTCCTACATTGAAACGGAGGAATTCGTTGCAAAGTGCGCCAAGCTTCGCGGCAGCGTGATGGTCGTCGGCCCGCTCCTCAGCCGTTTTGGCCACGCGTGGTTCCCCAAGCCGGGCGGTGATAAGATTGGCCGCCGCAGGGTTGACACCCACCTTGACGGTATGTGCAACCTTGGCGCAGATATGGAGTATGACCCTAAGCGCCGTGCGTTCCACCTCACGTCCGAGGGTCGTCTTACGGGCCGATACATGCTCCTTGACGAAGCCTCCGTCACCGGTACTGCCAACATAGTGATGGCCGCAGTCCTTGCAAAGGGCACCACAACCATCTATAATGCCGCCTGCGAGCCCTACGTCCAGCAGCTTTGCAAGATGCTAAACCGCATGGGCGCCTTCATAGACGGCGTGGGTTCCAACCTCCTCCGCGTTCACGGCGTGGAGAAACTCGGCGGCACGGAGCACAGGATTCTCCCGGATATGATCGAGGTTGGCTCTTTCATCGGCATGGCCGCCATCTGCCAGAGCGAAATCACCATCAAGGACGTTTCCTGGTATGACCTTGGAATCATCCCGGATGCTTTCAAACGCCTTGGAATCAAGCTGGAGCAGAGGGGCGACGACATCTACGTCCCCGCCCAGGATAGCTATGAGATTGAGTCTTTCCTGGACGGCTCCATAATGACTCTGGCCGATGCCCCCTGGCCTGGCCTCACCCCTGACCTCCTTTCCGTGATGCTGGTTGTTGCCACCCAGTGCAAGGGCAGTGTCCTCATCCACCAGAAGATGTTTGAATCAAGGCTGTTCTTTGTAGACCGCCTCATAGACATGGGCGCCCAGATTATTCTCTGCGACCCCCACAGGGCGGTTGTAATCGGCCACGATCACCGCATTACCCTCAAGGCCGCCCGCCTTGTGAGCCCGGATATCCGCGCGGGTATTGCAATGCTCCTTGCGGCAATGAGCGCCCGCGGCACCTCAACAATTGACAACATCGAGCAGATAGACCGCGGCTACGAGGACATTGAGGGCCGCCTCAATGCCCTCGGGGCACATATTACAAGAGCATAATGAAACGTATAGCATTATTTGTCATTTTTGCTTTATCCTGCACCATCCTCTCTGCTCAGAGTTTTGAGGAGAGTATGCGTTATTGGACAGACGGTCCTCTCACTTGGGACGATCTTAATTTCAAGTCGCCCAAAGATTTCAGGACCAGCAACCTGAGTTTTCGCTGGCTGACCAACTCTGAAAAGACCCGTCCGTCCTGGAACACTGTTCAGTATGTGTCAAAGCCCGCGGTTGCTATGGATAAATCCCTTTCCTGGCACAATCTGGAAAGGATGTATCCTTGCGCCCTTGCGTATGACCAGGTCCTGTTCGATCTCAATGAACTGTATTTCCGAAAGATGCTCACGGAACTGTACAGCACAGATAACAAAAGGTCTGCAGACGCGCTCTATGCTTTCTACAGTGACCAGAATCAAAGCAGATGGAGAGAGATAGTTGAGGACACTGAAGACGGTACAGATTCCACGATGGTTGCCTATCATTCCGGAAGAATTGCGGAAGAGTTGGCCCAGATATCTTATCCTCAGATTACAAAGAGCCAAAAGATTTTCCTTATGACGTTTAATGTGGGTTACAGCGGAAGTCTGTTTTTGGGGCAGGCTGCAAATACTTTTGCAATGACCCACGGAATTATGCTGGATTTCTTTTGCGGGTACAAGCAGCATGAGTTCGGTACCATAATAAACGCCGGGACCGGTCCTATTCTTGATGATTACAGTTATGGTGATGCGGTTTTCCGGAAGGGAAAAGAATATAACCATAATTATATTGGATTAACATACGGATACCGGTTTTACGACGGTACTTATTTCTCATTGAAACCTTTTGTGGGGCTTTCCGGACGTATGCTTGTCCAGACAAGGCAGGGGAAAGACGATAATAATAAGACCCTGGGAAATTTCGTGGTCCTTGGCGGCGCCGAAGCCCACTTTAAGTTTTGGCGCGTCTTTCGTAATTCTGATGCCACGGAACACGGCCTTGGAATTCGCGCCTACGTTGCAAGAGATTTGGGTGAGATGAATGCAACGTCCATAAATATAGGCGTTTTCTACAATTGGGATACCCTTGGCTTGAAGTAATCGTTCCTTCGCTGGAGGGGATAGATGGCGGCTACAGAAGGCCCTTCTCCTTCAGGATTGACACAAGTTCGGCCGAATTTGAGGCCTGGAACTTTTCAAGAAGCCTCTTCCTGTACCACTTGATGGTGGCAAGGGAGAGGCAAACTTTATCTGCGATCTGTTGGCTGGTAAGGCCTGCCGCAAGAAGGGGCACTATCTCCCTTTCCCTGTCTGTAAGTTCTTGAGCCAGAGGTTTTTCCTGAAGGGCTTCCTCTATGACTACATCGGCCCCGGCCTTTTCCCTGGAAAGTTTCCGGTTCCGGCGGAGGATAAGCCCAAGCGCAAGGATAAGGCCGATTATTATTGCGCCTCCAAGCGCCGCCAGCCTCCAGATTTTCTTCTGCCGCTCAAGGATTTTGTTGGTAAGGCCAAGGGTCTCAATCCTTGCGGCAAACTCCTGATCCTCGTGGAGGGAATAATAGGAATCGGCCTCCTCAATATATTTCATGGCCTTTCCAATCTTTCCCTTTGCCAGATAATAGCTTCCCAGCCCTTTGTAGGCCGATGATATCTGCAGCGAGTCACCGCTTGCCTGCGCGTACTCAAGGGAGGTCTGGTAACAGGGGAGGGCCTTTTCCAGCTCTCCTTCCTCAAACCACGTCTCCCCCATATTGTACCAGAGGATGGCGTTAGACTCGTTCCAGCCGTATTTTGTGAAGATCTCCCCAGCCTTTTTGTAGTACTCCATTGCCTTTGGGATGGAGTCCATTACGTTGTAGAGGTTGCCGATGGCTCCGTAGATGGAGGAATAGGCGTCATCTACGTTTTCTGGCGCGTAAGGCTGGTCGTTGGTGAGGGAGGTTTCCCCGGCGGCCATACGGTTGGCCAACGCAAGGGCGCGATTGTAGTAGAAAAGGGCGCTGTCGTACTGTTCGCTTCCGTAGAACATAAGGGCTATTCCGGCCGAGGCCTCCTCCATCTTGCCGAGCCAGTTCCACCGGAGAGCAATGGCGTAGCACTTGCGGGCAAAGTACATGGAACGCTCCGCGTTTATGTTGCAGTAGCCGTGCATGAGATTGTAGCAGGCAAAGACGTAGTCCTCGCACTCTTTTTCCGACGCCTGGGCTATACGCTCCGGCGTAAGCCCCGCCACCACCTGCTCCAGGGAATCCACGTTGTGACCGCGGTGATCTATATATGCCCAGGCGCTTATGAAGGTTAGCAGAAGGGCTCCTATGCAAACTATTCTTTTCACGTTTACGAAGTTAGCGAAAATGCGGCAATCGGCATAAAATACTTTCCGAAAGGCCGCAATTCTATACTAAAGTATAGTCTTTTCTATCCTTTGGGATGGTGTTTTTAGATAGAGGATTGCCGAAATTTGCACAATCTAAAACAATAATTATGGAAAAATACGAAACTCCACTCTGCCTGGTTGTTCCTGTAATGATGGAGGCAACCGTGATGACCCTGTCGGACGGGTTTGAGAGTACAAATGAAGATTACATTCCTGACACCATCTAAACGATTATGAAAAAAGTAGTATTCTTTATCTTGGCAGCCCTGGCAGTCCTGGCCTGGGGATGCACAAAAGAGGTTGAAAAGGCCGTAGAAGAAGAGCCTGCAGATGTTCCCGAGACTCCGGAGATTCCTGATGCTGAGGAGCCTATGGTAACCGTTGAATTCAATGCGGACTTTGACCAAACAAAGACCACGCTTGACGACAACTCCGTTGTTTGGGAGGCGGGAGATAAGATTGTGCTCTTCCCGATGAAATATACCGACCTATCCTATGCCGATGACGAAACTTGGACGGCTTTGAAAAACGAAACCGGCTCGATGCTGAAGCGGTCGTACGTTACAACAGGAATGCAAAAACTCTCAGACGCGCTGGTAACAGGAGGGAAAAACGCAATTTTTACGTTTACCGTAAGTGCCAGTGATGCAGAAAAAATAGCGGAGGCCGACTACTATGTGGCGTTTGTCTATGCAGGCACCGGTTTCGCAAATTATGCTTTTAGCGACGATTATAAATTCAATAAACAGACATCTATCCAATACTCATATTTTTACTGTCCGTTCCTATATAGCCAGGGCGGCGGATTCCATCATCTTGCATTTGCCAAGAACAATGGCGGTAGCAGTTTGTCGTTCAAGAATCTTAATCCGGTTCTGACCTTTACGACAAACAATGACAATGCCGCAAAAGCCATTATTACAGACAACGATGATAATTACATCGCCGGTAATTATGACTGCTGCAGCCGTAGCGGATCGGCCTATCCGATTATGAACCCCCGAACAAAACTGAGCAGTGCATATACGGAATATAGTTATATTGAGAAAAACATTGTCCCTGGCCAGGCTACATATATTACCCTGCATCCCTACTACTCGTTCACCCACGGTTTCACCATCAGCATCCGTAACAGCAGCAATGAAGAGATTGACAAGTTTATCTATAATAATCCTTTCACACCTACAGTGGGCCACATTACCACTATCACAAACTTTGAGAACCGTACTGAAAAACCGGCCGTTCTGAAGTCCGGTTCCGAGTTCAATGCCGCCATCAAGACTCTTGCCGCAGGAACAGACAAGAGCTCCAATGACAGCGACGCCCTGATCCAGCATATCGTGTTTGCCACTGGTTCATCGGCAACAAGCGAAACCGTGATCAGCGACGGATCCTCACCCAGAACTGTTTACGCATCCTGGGATTCCTCCACCAAGACCATCACCATCTCGACGGCGATGAGCAAAATCTATATGGGAACAAATGCATCGGCAATGTTCCAGAAATTGACTGCTCTGAAAGACATTTCCGGCCTTGGAGATATTGACGCCACTTCCATTACAAGTGCAAGTTATATGTTCTGGGGCAGTTCCAGCATTACTTCCATTACCCTGCCGGCCACTTCAACATCGCTTGTAATGGTGGATGGTATGTTCTGGAACTGCAGCGCCCTTACAACGCTTGATGCAAGCAACCTTACGGCCAGATCAGGAGCATCTATCAACAATCTGTTCAACGGCTGCAGTTCCATCACCTCCATTGACCTGCCGGCGACGTTTGACACCGATAACGCAAACAGTTACAGTAACCTGTTCTACGGATGCACCAATCTCAAGACCGTATATTTCCGCGGCCTGAAGATTAAAAAGGCCAGAATTACCTCTCTTGCCGATGCTTTCGCAGACTCGTTCTACAACGTTCTTGCCGGATGTAACTTCTATTATACCTCGGCCTCTTCAGACTACTATACTCCGCTTGAGGCTTTCCCGGAAGGCACATATTCAGACGGTTCTAAGAAACCCATCTTCAACTATGCTTCCGGCACAGCAGAAGCAGGACACGTTTACGTTTACCCTATCTAAATCTAAGATGGAACAAAGCACCCCACGCCTGACAGCCCGGGAACGGGAAATACTGCAACTGATTGCCCAGGGGCACACCAGCGAGATTATTGCGGAGAAACTATGCCTCAGCCTGCCCACCATTAAATGGTATAGGAAGCGGCTCCGTGTCAAGTTTGACGTGGGAACAACTGTAGAAATGGTCCGGAAAGCCCTGGAGGCAGGACTGATCGAATAAAACACTTGCACCGTTTAAGGCCGAGGGTTTTCGCCCTCGGCCTTTTCTTTACGAACAAAGTCACAAAACCCGCCCCAAACGTGACTAAGATTGTCTCACGTGACGATCTTAGTCAAGAATTAGGGCCAAAACGTGACTAAGACGGGTGGGGCGCAGGCTGGAGATATGAAACAAGCACAAAAATTGCTAACTTTGCACCTATGGATTATGAGCGCTTTTTTTCGGCCGATGTTCCCTCGTTCCTGAGGTCACCCGTACGTGAAATCTTCCGAAAGGTGGATCTCCAGGCCATCTGTTCCTTTGCAGGCGGCTACCCCGCTGCAGTCACATTCCCTACGGACCAGATTCCCGGCCTGGCTGCCGCGGTGTTGGAAAAATACGGCACCAGGGCACTCCAGTACGGTGCCACGCAGGGCGTCCCGGAACTGCGCGCCGCCATTGCCGCACGCTATGGCGTTCCTGTGTCGCAGGTCCAGATCACCACTTCTTCCCAGCAGGGAATAGACGTGTGCTCCAGGGTTTTCCTTGACCCCGGAGACATAGTCCTTGCACAAAGTCCCGTGTACCTTGGCGCCCTCCAGAGTTTCAGGGCGTACAGGGCCAGAGTAGATGCGGTTGGCGAACATAATGCCACCTCTTCCATCAAATTCATCTACGTTATCCCTGACTTCAATAACCCTACGGGTAAGACTCTGACCCTGGAGGAAAGAAAAGAGATTGTGGCGCTGGCAAGGGAACTTGATATCCTGATTGTTGAGGACAGCCCGTACCGTGAGCTGCGGTACAGTGGAGAGACTCTTCCCACCCTCCGTGAACTGGCTCCGGAGCGCACGCTTCACCTTGGAAGTTTCTCCAAGATCTTTGCGCCGGGGTTCAGGCTGGGATGGATTATCGGCCCTGAACCACTTCTGGAGCAGATTTATGTGTGTAAGCAATGCCTTGACCTCTGCCCTCCGGTGCTGGACCAGTACATGGCGTGCGAATTCCTCACTTCCGGCGCGCTTGATGCCAATCTGGTTAATACTATTGCAGAGTACAAACGCCGCCGTGACCTTATGCTGGATCTCCTTGAGAAGTATATGCCTGCAGGGACATCCTGGACGCACCCGGACGGCGGCCTCTTCCTCTGGCTCACACTTCCGGAAAGCATTGACACTGTGGCGCTTTATGACGAAGCCCTATCGGCCGGCGTGGCCTACGTTGCCGGCTCCTTCTTCTACCCGGACGGCAGCCACCGCAACACTATGCGCCTCAATTTCTCCTTCATAGAGGAGTCCAAGATGGAGCCGGGGATAAAGATTTTGGTCGCCGTTTTGGCTAAAGCCCTGACTAATAAGTAGTTACAACTTTTACTCCCGCTGTTTTTGATAGGAGTAAATTGTGTAAATAATTGACAATCAACAAGATGACAAAAACGCCCCACATATTCACCGGAGCAGGTAACAACTTCGTGGTCTTTGACGGCCGTGAAGGCGGTATGGATGAGTACCGCCAGCCGGAGCGCATCCAGGCCCTTTGCCGTGAATACCACACTGACGGCCTGATGATCCTCACTGAGGCCCCGGGCCAGGACTTTGGGATGGAGTTCTACAACCCTGACGGCTCCGGCGGAATGATGTGCGGCAACGGAGGCCGATGCATAGTTGCCTTTGCCGATTACCTTGGCCTGAAATCCGCCTCAGAGGATGGTACGTGGCACTTCCTTGCCCCGGACGGAGAGCACACCGCCTCGATTTTGGAGGGAAGTCATGTCTCCGGACCCATGGCCACCCTCGGCCGTGTAAGAGGGAGGGGCCCGCAGCCGGAGGCTGTGGGAGGGGTCGCGAAGCGACGGTCAGGAGATATGACTTCCCTCCAAAAATGGACCGTACGCCTCAAAATGATTGACGTCAAGGGCATAAGCAAGGCAAAGAACGGCTACTTCCTCAACACGGGCACAAGGCACTACGTGGAGTTCCGGGACAATGTGGATGCCATAGACATAGAGCCTGAGGCCAAGCCCATCAGATGGGATAAAGACTTTCAGCCGGAAGGCACCAACGTGAACTTTGTGGAGAAAACAAAAGAAGGCCTCAAGGTCCGCACTTTTGAGAAGGGCGTGGAGGGGGAAACACTTGCCTGCGGTACGGGGATTACTGCCAGCGCCATCGCGGCATACGTGAAAGGCATTGCCAAAAGCCCGGTAAGGCTTCAGTGCCGCCGCGGAGACTGGCTGGAAGTTGAGTTCACACCTTCAGGAGGCGGGTTCAAGGACGTTTTCCTTACCGGCCCCGCTGAGCTTATATCCCTGGAATAGAATATTCCGGGGATTTTTTGTATTTTTGTATCTTGTATGAAAGCACTTGACTTACACGGCTGCGGCACCGCGCTTCTCACCCCGTTCAAGGGTGGGGAAGTGGACTATGAGTCCTTTGCCGCCACAGTAGACTGGCAGGTAGAAACCGGTATAGATTTCCTGGTCCCACTTGGAACCACAGGTGAAACTCCCACGCTCTCTGAATCGGAGAAACTCCAGGTCCTGGAGGTGACGCTTCAGCACGCTAAGGGCCGTCCTGTCATGGCCGGCGTGGGCTCCAACTCCGTAAAGGGCACCCTTGACAACATCCGCCTCCTGCAGGACGCAGATGCCTTCCTGGTGGTGGTCCCCTTCTACAACAAGCCGCCCCAGAGGGGTATGTATGAGTATTTCAAGGCCGTGGCAGGGGCAACGGAAAAGCCCATCGTGCTATATAACGTCCCCGGCCGCACCGGTTCCAACATTGAGCCTGAAACCGTGCTGGCCCTGGCCAAGGACGTGCCCAATATAATCGGCATAAAGGAGGCTTCCGGTAAGATTGAGCAAAGCCTCAAGATCATGGCCGGCCGCCCGGAAGGCTTCAAACTCCTTTCCGGCAACGACGAAGACACTCTTGAACTTATGAAGCATGGGGCCGATGGCGTCATCTCCGTGGCCTCCAACGTCTTCCCGTCTGCTATGGCCGATTTCATCCACGCCCTTGAGGCCGGTAAGATTGAGGAGGCAACCAGGATGGATGCCCGCCTGAAGCCCCTTTTCAAGGCCCTCTTCGTAGAGCCCAACCCCATCCCTGCCAAGGCCGCAATGGCCCAGCTTGGCCTTATGGAAAACAGCCTCAGGCTGCCCCTGGTTAAGGCTACAGAGGCAACGGAAGCCCTTTTACAGCAAACCCTGAAAGAACTTTTCTAATGGAAGTCACCCTTAAAGAATTCAACGCCCTTATGGACGCCCTTGAAAAGGGTGAAGTCCGCGTGGCCCAGAAAGTAGACGGCGTCTGGCAGGTAAACCGTGAGGTGAAGGAAATCATCCTTGCCGGCTTCCGCCTTGGCGCCATCAAGGAAATGTCCCAGGGTCAGTTCCCGTTCTTTGACAAGGACACCTTCCCTGTAAGGAACTTTAAGGCCAGTGACGGAGTCCGCATAGTCCCCGGCGGCACATCTGTGCGCCGCGGCGCGTATATGGCCCCTGGCTCCATCATAATGCCTCCGGCCTATGTCAATGTGGGTGCCTATGTAGACGAAGGCACTATGGTTGACAGCCACGTCACCATCGGCTCCTGCGCCCAGGTGGGAAAGCACATCCATATATCGGCCTCCACGCAGATTGGGGGCGTACTTGAACCCGCCGGCGCGCTTCCCACAATCATCGAGGACGGCGCTTTCATCGGCGGCAACTGCGGCATCTACGAAGGCACAATAGTCCAGGAGGGCGCAGTCATCGCTTCCGGCGTCATAATCACCTCATCCACAGCCATTTACGATGCCACAAAGGATGAGTTCATCAAGAGGAATGCCGATGGCCGCATAGTGGTCCCCGCCGGCGCCGTGGTTGTGAGCGGCTCCAAGCCCATCGTCCGCGGCGGCAAGCCCCTTGAGAGCGGCGTTCACCTTTACTGCCCGGTGATTGTGAAGTACCGTGACAGCAAAACAGAGGGCAGTATTCACCTTGAGGATTTATTACGTTAATTGTCATTTCGAGCGAAGTCGAGAAATCTCATAGTTATTGAAAAAATGATTGTAGCGGTAGTTGGTGCAACGGGCCTGGTTGGCTCAAAGATGTTGCAGGTTCTTGAGGAACGTGCGTTTCCGGTGACGGAGCTGTTGCCGGTTGCGTCGGAGCGTTCCTGGGGCAAAAAAGTGCGCTTCCAGGGCAAGGAGTGGACGGTTATGAGTGCCGATGAAGCCATTTCCCGGAAGCCCGCCCTTGCCATTTTCTCCGCCGGAGGGGCTGTATCGGCCCAATTGGCGCCGCGCTTTGCGGAAATTGGCTGCTACGTGGTGGACAATTCCTCCTACTGGCGTATGGACCCTTCCGTGCCGCTGGTGGTGCCGGAGATCAATGCCGATGTACTTAAGCCCACAGATCACATCATCGCCAACCCCAACTGCTCCACCATCCAGATGGTCCTGCCGCTGGCGCCTCTTCACAAGGCCTACGGCATCAAGCGAATTGTGGTAAGCACATACCAGAGCGTCACCGGCGCCGGCCAGAAAGGCATTGAGCAGCTTGAAGCGGAAATGGCTG
>JAEEGG010027984.1_pt1 | contig 10643 bp, 7 predicted proteins | sample 9134161 | NCBI WGS metagenome assembly JAEEGG01 (sample SAMN16246543, study PRJNA631951) | gut metagenome | biome: gut microbiome; feature: rumen; material: CR-attached | host: Bos | place: Iran: Karaj | collected 2018-10
GAGCCTCACAACAACCTGGGGTGTGATTGAAGTGCAAAAATAAGCATTTTTTGAAATGTACAAATGCGTGCGGGGACGGCATGAATGGAAACGGCCAACATAGGGCTGCCGTAATGTGACAGCCCTACAAACGCGGGATTTGCGCGGAGAATGGGCGCCGGCTGCAGGCCTGCGGGGGAAAGGGATGATCGCGAATGGCGGGGATTGTGACAGGTAGCCCATCACGGTTCCAGCCATGCCACAGGAACATCCATTTTGGAAAACGCAAACAATTTCTTGCCCAGATCCTTCAAGGAAGCGCCAATGTGATAAACGGCATCATCAATGATGAGGAAGCGGTCATGGAAGCGATGGCTTTCCACCACCTCTATCGGAGTGTACTGGCGGTTGAATTTCTCAATGTCTAATTGAAGGCTCTCCGACACTTTTCGGGTGATGATGCGTGCCGAAACGTCTGCTGTTCGTTTCGACAGCATAACGAGTACAGAACTGTCCACATAATTATCAATCAGCACGATGGATTTGCGAGCAGACTGTATCAGTTTAGACACAAAGGCGTAGGCGTCGAAGATTTGCCCATCGAAGAAGATACCTTGTACGGGCGGGATGGCAGTGCGGACGAAGAAGGAAATCTTTTCCTGATGCTTTTGCAACTCATTCTCTATCATTAGAATTCGTTCTGATTGTCTCTCAAACCGAGAATCAACTTGTCTCTGCAAAGCCAGCAACTGCTGATTGATAGCATATCCTTCTAAAAGGTATTTTTTCAGAACAGCATTGGCCCATTGACGGAATCTGGTGGCGTGGATACTGGTTCACTCTGTAACCCACAGAAAGAATCATATCCAAATTATAGGCCTTGGCTGTGTAAAGTTGTTTCCCGTCATTACCCATATATTCCAAAATGGAATAGGTGCTGTTTTTATCCAATTCTCCTGATTTGTAGATATTTGCAATATGCTTTGAGACAGCAGGCTGCTTTACACCAAACAAATCCGCAATCTGTTGTTGGGTAAGCCAAACCGTCTCCTTATCTAATCTTACTTCCAATCGAATATTTTCGTCAGGTTGGTACAATACGATTTCCCCTTTGTTTTTCTGAGTCGGTAATAGTTCTCGGTTTTCTCGTTGCTTCATCTTTATAGAATTTGAGCTGCAAAGGTACGACTAATTTTCACGTAAAACCACCCTGCAACCTATTGGCATTAAGAGTGTTGCAAAGTTGCATTTTTTGTACAAAAAACGGCAGATTTTATCTTAAAAAGTGCAAAAAAGCAGTGATTCCCATTGCTGAAAACCTGTTGGTAAAATGTTGATAAAAATTTTGGATGACCGCGAATTACGCGGATGGACACGGATTGTGGCAGGTGAATCGCGACGGCCGGTAGGGGCGAATCATCATTCGCCCCTACGACGGCATGTTATTTGCCACGATAATTTCCGACCACCCCGCCAGGACTGCCGGTATCGGTAGCACCCGGCACGGATGTGCCCGCCGGGCGGTTCCCGACGGAGGGATAATCGCAGGCCGCAGGTGTGCGATCATGACACTGCGGGCATCGGTAGCACCCGTTCGGATGCGCCAACTGGGCTTCACATAGCGTATTTATAGAAGTATCGGATGGCAGGTAAAATCCCCGTTCAGAATGGTAAGAGAACGGAGATTCTGAGAATGTCACAACATCTATTGGCGGTTTGATTTCACTCAAGAGACAGCTTTCTCATATTAGTGAAAATTTTCCGATAGATTAAGCTTGTCTTGTTTTCCTTTTTTATTACTCTGATATTCTTTCTTAATCCTTCACGCAGCGTACAGCACCGCCAGATGCGTCTGACACAAAAGAGGGATTTACAGAAGTATCAAGAATTTTCACACAATAATTATATTGACCATTTAATGTTGATGTTACAAAATAGGTGCGATATCCATAATCATAACAATACGGGCTACATACTGATGTATAATCTGTTGGACGAGCAGAGAAACCAGTTGCATTGTTGGCATTTCTTCCTACGGAGCAGGTATGAGAACTTCCAGGATCACCCCAACCTGATGTTGCAAGGGCAGCTGCTATTCCAGAAGTTCCACAGAGATATTGACTTTGGCTTTGCACATAATTTATAAGTTGGTTCCATTCAGCTCTACTAGGAAGATGCCAGCCGTTGGGACAAATTCCTTGTACACCACTTGGATTTGAATTTGATGAGGATGCATTTTTCATAACAGCAGTTCCATTGTATCCATAGCCGTATGTGGATGCATTCAATGCTGAACCAGAAACAGCATATTTGAAAGAGTAATAATAGGGGGTAGTATATGGCGTACTCGGATTACCTTGAACGTATGCCTGTATGGCTGTCCCATCTGCATAGTGTTTGGTTCGCAAATTGCTCTTCATCCAACACTGATTGCCAATTTGTACGGTACTATAATTATTGCCATCATAATCCCTGCATGTACCGCAAGAGGATCCGTCTGGAATAGTGGTTGTAAAGCTGACCTCGTTGCCATACTCAGTTCCTGCACTATTAGTAGCATACGCCCGCACATAGTAGGTAGTGCCGGCAGTAAGGCCTGTCAAACTACTGGTGAAACTGCCTATTCCTGTACCGTTTGTAGTCTTGCTGTTGCTGGTTGTTGGGTTGTGTGAGGTGCTCCAACACACACCACGGGCGGTTACAGTTGCACCACCGTCATCGGTTACGTTGCCACCACTGGTGGCAGTTGTACTGGCAATACTGCTTATAGCTGTAGTTGTAACTGTAGGAACCTTTATTGCAGTGAAACTTACCTCTTCCCCATACGCCGTGTCTGTACAATTGATGGCGTATGTCCGCACGTAGTAGGTGGTGCCAGCGGTGAGGTTTGTCAGAGTGCTCACGAAACTTCCTTGTCCGTTGCCGTCCTCCGTGTGGCTGTCTCCTACAGTTGGATTCTGTGAGGTGCTCCAGCACACACCTCGAGCGGTAACGGCACTGCTCCCTTCATAAACCACATTGCCACCGCAAGTGGCTGTTGTGGAGGTGATATCAGTGACAATATTGGTGGTGACTAATGGCAATTCACCCAACGGAACGGGGGTGTCATGGACACAACGGACTGAGAAACCTCTATTTTTATTGAATGCGGTACGATTGATGCCTACATTTGTATAAATGCAGTCACGTCGGAAAGAGCTATCGCTGTTATACATCGTCGCTGTCCAATATTCCGCTTCTTGGCCAAAACCTGTTGAACTGCCAGCATTATAATAACCTGCAGGACAAGCATTAAAATCAGTAGAATTGCGATTCTCTGTACTTATATTTCCTGCAGCATTGGCTACAGAAGACGAACTCCATCCTGTATTGCCACAAAGACGGGATACGATATTACCTCGAAATTGTTGGCGAACCGTATCGCTTGCACTCATCCCAACAGCGAATTCCATTTCCTGAAATTCTCGATCACTTGGCACGTGCCAGCCGTTCGGACAAATACCCTGTACACCACTGGGAATGGCGTTGGATGGCGTTTCCCCGTTCATCACTGCCGGCCAGTTGTACAGATAGCCGTAGGTGGCAACATTAGCGGCATCATTATTGGGGTTGTAACGATAGGCCACCGTTGTGCTCGTAGTACTACCTAACGGTATCGCAGTTCCATTCGTATAATGTGTGGTCTTCAAATTCTCCTTCGTCCAACACTGGCTGCCAATTTGCACCGTGTTGTAAACGTTGCCGTCGTAATCTTGAACCGTACTGATTCCACAGCCAAAAAGAGTGGTAAACGGCAGTGTATCCCCGTATGCTGTCCCATGTTCATTGGTAGCATACGCCCGCACATAGTAGGTGGTAATGGATGATAATCCTGTGAAAATGAATGAATAAACATTTTCCATACATGGCAATTCACAATCGGCATATGGATTGTCGGGAGTTATGGCTTGCGCGGTAACAGAGCCAGAGAAATCAGCTGTGGTGCTGAGTTGGAATCCCTGCTCCTGCACATTTTCATACCAGCCGTTGAACAGAATATTTCCGTAAACCGCGGCGGAGGTGCTGGTGATGTTCGTCACGCTGTCCGTTGTCACCAATGGAGGGTAGTAGAGCAGTTCGCCCGCATCCGACAAGCGCGGGAAACGTGTCAGCCCGCCCGATTCGTTCAGAAACTCCAAATCGCTGCCGGAATTTCCCAGTTCGCCCGAGGCTGTTACGATGGTATCCACTTGGGCATTCAAAGTCCAAGCAAACATCATCGCCATCAATAGTATTATTGTACGTATTCGTTTCATAACCAGAGTTTTGGAATTGTTTAGTACCAGTAAACAAACGTAACCTTATCGTTGGCTTTCAAGGTATAATTGCGGTTGAAGGAAGCATCATAGTTGAGCTGCTGCGGGTTGCCCTCATCAATTTCAAGCAGGCCGCTGCGGTTGCTGCCCACCATCACACCATTGATATAACAGCGGATAATGCAGGTGGGCTTCGGTGCGTGCTGCAAGGTGAAGGCAGTCTGTCCAGCAGTCGCCAGCAGCAGTTCCTGTTCCATCTGCACGTTCAGCACCGCAACCAATGAGGCAAGGTCGTTAAGGTTCTGCTGCAGCACCCGGATGGAGTCCATCAAGTCGCTTATCTCCTCACGCAAGGTTTGGATAGTGTCGGTCTGCAAGGCCACAATGTTATTCTGTATGGTCTGCAAATCAGCAGAAACCAAATATCCAGCATCATTCGTGAACGTGGACACGTTAGCCGGAATGGCAGGCACGGAGTCCATGGTGATATAACCTGCGTCGTTCGAAAAGGCACTTACGTTGGTCGGCACTGTCGGAATAGCGGGAATGGAGTCCATCGTAATGTAACCAGCATCGTTGGTGAAATCTGAAACGTTGGTGGGTACAGTCGGAATTACAGGTCTGTTAATCAAGTCGTTGTAGTCCTTGTTCCAAGCATTGAACTGCGGGTCGGTTTCGGTGTAAGAAGTAAGATAATGCGCGTCGTTCTCAAATGCAGAAACCTGTGTGGGCACAGTCGGAATAGCGGGAATGGAGTCCATCGTAATGTAGCCAGCATCATTCGTGAAAGCAGATACATTGGTCGGGATGTCGGCTGCGGTCATGTAATTGTTGGTAATCAGGTCATTCTGCGTAATGTAGTTCTCGGTAGTGAGCATGCTTTCGGTAACGTAACCTGCATCGTTTGTGAAAGCGGAAACATTAGTCGGAATGGTCGGTACGGAGTCCATTGTAATGTAACCTGCATCATTGGTGAAGGCAGACACGTTGGTTGGGATGTCGGCTGTGGTCACGTAGTTATTGGTAATCAGGTCATTCTGCGTGATGTAGTTCTCGGTAGTCAACATGCTTTCGGTAACATAACCAGCATCGTTCGTGAAGGCACTCACATTGGTCGGAATGGTCGGTACAGCGTCCATGGTGATATAACCCGCATCATTCGTAAATGCCGATACATTCGCGGGGATTTCCGGAATTTGCGGTCTGTTAATCAGGTCGTTGTAGTCCTTGTCCCAAGCATTGAACTGCGGGTCGGTTTCGGTGTAGGAGGTGAGGTAGCCAGCATCGTTGGTAAAGGCACTCACGTTAGTCGGGACAGTGGGGACAGCGTCCATTGTGATGTATCCGGCATCGTTGTTAAATGCAGATACATTCGTGGGAATGTTTGCGGCCTCCTGCACCGTAGCGGAAGTCAGATACCCCGCATCATTGATGAATGCTGAGACATTGGTCGGTACGGTCGGAATTTCAGGAATTGAATCCATCGTAATGTAACCTGCATCGTTGGTGAAGGCACTTACGTTGGTCGGGATGTCAGCGGTAGTTACGTAGTTGTTGGTAATGAGGTCGTTTTGAGTGATGTAGTTCTCTGTAGTGAGCATACTCTCTGTAACATAGCCTGCATCATTCGTGAAAGCACTCACATTGGTCGGAATATCTGCCTCGGTTACGTAGTTATTGGTAATAAGATCATTCTGCGTGATGTAGTTGTTGGTAGTCAATGAACTTTCGGTCACATAGCCAGCGTCATTGGTAAAGGCACTAATGTTTGTCGGGACAGTGGGGACAGAATCCATCGTGATATAACCTGCATCATTGGTGAAAGCGCTCACATTGGTCGGGAGGTCAGCGGTAGTTACGTAGTTATTGGTAATAAGATCATTCTGCGTGATGTAGTTGTTGGTAGTCAACATACTTTCCGTCACATAACCAGCGTCGTTGGTAAAAGCAGACACGTTAGTCGGAATGGCGGGAACAGAGTCCATCGTGATGTATCCGGCATCGTTGGTGAAAGCACTTACGTTGGTCGGAACATCAGCGGTGGTGATGTAGTTATTAGTAATGAGATCGTTCTGGGTGATGTAGTTCTCAGTGGTCAACATACTTTCCGTCACATAACCTGCATCGTTAGTGAATGCGGAAACATTGGTCGGTACGGTCGGAATTGCAGGAATAGAATCCATCGTAATATAGCCTGCATCATTCGTGAATGCACTCACGTTGGTCGGAATGTCGGCCTCTGTCACGTAGTTGTTGGTAATGAGATCATTCTGCGTGATGTAGTTCTCGGTGGTGAGCATGCTTTCGGTAACGTAACCCGCATCGTTGGTGAATGCCGATACATTCGTGGGAATTTGCGGAATCTGCGGTTGGTTGGTGAGGTCATTGTAATCGCCGCTGAACAAGTTGGGGCGGTTCGTCAGACTGTTGTAGTCGCCGTCGAAACCCGCAGGCAGGACAGCGTAACCGCCATTGCTCAAGAAAAGCGTGTCGTTGCTGATGCTCAATACCTGATAAGTCGGTACATCGTTAGCGGTGATATACCCTGCATCATTCGTGAAAGCACTCACATTCGTCGGAATGTCCGCTGAAGTTACGTAGTTATTGGTAATCAAATCATTCTGCGTGATGTAGTTCTCGTTGGTCAGGGTGCTCTCCGTCACGTAACCCGCATCATTGACGAAAGCGGACACGTTGGTCGGAATCTCCGGCACGGAGTCCATCGTGATGTAGCCCGCATCGTTATTGAACGCACTCACATTCGTGGGAATGTCAGGCATTTGCGGAAGGTCGGTCAGGTCGTTGTAGCTGCCGCTGAAACTGTTGGCCGCGTTGCCCGCATACAGCGCATAAGGCACGCTCAGCAGCTGCTGCGTGCCCTCAATGGTGTAGTTGGTGCCGCCATTCGGGTCGGTCTCGGTCTTCAGAAAGTACGGACCGTCGGCCCAGTCGATAGCGGCGAAGTCGCCACTGAGCATCGTGCCGCCGCCAATCTGCAGCGTCATCAAACCGTTGATGTTGGTGGTGGTGATGTGGGTCTCTTGGTAAACCACGGGGCCGTTCACACCACCCTGTAGGATGGAGACACGCACACCCACTGTACCCCGCACGAGGGTGTTGCTCTCATTGCGCACCACTGCCTGGTACGAGAATTTCTGCGGGGCTTGGGCGAAGCTGGCCGCGATTACGCTGAAAAACAGCGTCAAGGTGATAAGGATTTTTTTCATGTTTTGTTATTTTGGTTATTTGATTATTCGATTATGCGAGGATTGGGGGATGCGGATGCACTGGACTGCCGCGTGCTGAAAGCACGCTCTCCTCGTAACCTCGCACAGCTTTGCTGTGCGGGGTGAGGATGCCTGCGGTCAGCATAGCGTGCCAAAGGCACGCCACTATCCACCCCTCTGTAGCGTGCTTCCAGCACGCGGTGGGCGAGACACCTCGCCCGTACCCCGCACCGCACTGCGTTTGGTACGGGGTTACGATAATATCGTGCCTCCGGCACGCTTTGCTTTCGATTCAAATCCAACCACGTCATCATCTTGCCATCTTCACTACCTTGAAGGATTTCATAACTTGCTTCTCGCTCACCACATTTACGAAATAGGTGCCAGCAGCGAGGTGCGACATTGGAATTTCAGTGTTTTCTCCTTCTATCTTCTTTGCAAATAACAATTTACCATTCATATCAAACACATTCACTTCCCAGCTTCCATTGTTCATTGTAAATTGTTCATTGTAAATCGTCAATTGTATATTTCCCACCGTCGGGTTTGGGTAAACCATAGCGTTCAGCGTGATGCTAGGATAGTCATCAACGCCAATAATCTGGATCTCATACGGCTGTTGCACACCTTCGGAGATGATGACACCGCTTTCTTCATACGACTGCACGGCAACTTGTCCGATGGTGTAAGTCACCGTCCCACCATTGCCTGTGGCTGTACCTCCCAACGGCACAATGTCGGATTGCGCATTTATGGTCTGCATTGTCACCAACCATAATGCGAAAATAAATACAACTGATTTTTTCATTTTTTATGTTTTGTCCTATTTCAAATTTTCCTTCTGCAAAATTACAACATTCATACTCAGTTTGTTAGGTCCTTTTTTGGTCCTTTTCGGATCGTTTTTGTAAGTTCGTATCAGAGCATAAAAAAAATCGTGAACTTCTATTATCTGATTCTGAGGCTCTGGAAAACCTATATCTCCAAATAAAGAAAGTCCACGATCACTCGTGAACGTTCTTCGTTTTCCTTTTGGAGATATTTGAAATTTTCCAGATTTCAGAATCAAAAGAAAAGCGAAAACGCTTTTATGTCAATATGTTATACTGTCAATTATCTATTCTGTCTGTTCAAATTTTGGTGAAACGATGGGGTAAAAATTCAAAGCACAAAATTACAACTTTTTCCACAAATCTATTATGTTCCTGATTTTTTGTAGAACGCGATAAAATTGTAATGCTTTAGAGTTTCCCCATATTCCGCACCCTCATTTGCAATTCCTCCATCCTCAGCATCAGTGCATCGAAATCCAACGACTGCCCGTAAATGAAATATCGCCGCATATCGGCATAGTCAGTTTGCCAAGAAATCCTATGCTTTCTTGGAATTATAAAATTGATGGTATCGGGCTGTAGCAGGGCATAATCGACATACTTCAGTGCATAGTAGGTGCTGCGGTGTTCCACTACGGCATCGTATAAGGTTCTACTGGATAAGGCTTTAAGCCCATACGGAGTATCCATCAACTTCTCCAAATCGTACAAATGACGAGACATTCGTACACTTCGCGGCGTCTCCTTTTGGAACTCCTCCGCCAACAAGAAAATTTTTTCCAAGAAAGTGCGAGTGGGTGACACCGTTTGTATTCTACTAATAGAATCAGTATCCTCTTCCGTGAATGTTTCACCAATCAGTGAATGTATCTCCCGTTCCTCCGTGGGCTCATCCATTGACAAGCAACTCACCTCAATCTTTACTCTCGGCGGAATATAACTTATAGCACCCTCCAAAACTGAAGGATAGTGCAGAATAATCACCGTGGGATCTTTGTCTGAATCAATGGGATTCCATTCGCCTTGATTATCCTGCCATTTAGTGACATTTTCTATCCTGTACCCCGACACTCCCATATTCTTTAAACTCATATCCAGTTGTTTAGACAGCATTTCGTGGATGTATTTCCGGGCTGTTTTACGCAATTTGTCACGCTGGCTCTTACTGGCCTTCTCTATGCCAAAGAAAGAATGGCTGATAGACAAGTCTATGTCTTCTGAAAAACGCTCAATGATGTTAAAACCTTTGTAAAGCGATGTACCTCCCTTGAACAGCAGCGATTCCCGACATTCTGTCTGAAATAATGCCTTCAGCACAATAGTCACCCACCAATCCTTTTCAATGGCAACTTGATTGACTCCTGGGTGTTCCAACTCTGTCTGTTGTAACATTGCAAGGCGGTCAACAGAACTATTGTTTATCCATATCTTTGCCATAATCACAGCTTTATCATAGGCTTTACAATCCGTTTCATCCATGCGGGCATATTATCCATATCTTTTAACAAAGCCTCTTTATCAGATTCTTTAGAGAGGAGTTCCCTGATTATCTGCAATTCATTTTCTCCCACATTCTCTTGTTTTAAAGTTTTCAATGCCTGTGTCAGCAGGCCGATGAGTTTTGTCTGGAAACAGAAGTTTTTAGGCACACCGCGTTTCAGTTTAATCTGACAATTTGCAAGTTGGATAGTGCGCTCGCTGCCTGTGGTGAGATAGGTGTAGTTCATAGGCACTTGTGTGGACAGTCCCAGCGCATTCAACGCTGTCATACCTGATGGCAATACCTCTGCATGGTCTCGTATCGCAATGGCTTGAACGATTTTATCCACCGAGGGTATCACAGTTCCAAACCGGCTCCTTCGAGGCTTCGCATAGATACCTTGCGCCACTTTCACCAACACCCCCTCACGAGTCAGCTCCGCCAAAGTTTCCCCTACAAATTCGGAATGAAATTCTGGGAAATCGGAGCGAAACATCACAGTATCGTCAGGCAATACCTCAATACGTTGTTGAAGTGTAACACCATTATTCACAGTATCTTCTCCTTTCATGCACCTTTGAAATTTTGATAATTTTTCAAGTGCAAAAATACAAATAATTTGAAAAAGAGAAATGAAAATGGAAAATTATTTGGGGATGATCGCGCACATTGCCCCACCCCCACCCAAACCAACCCCGCCCCCATCTTGCGACGAGGGCGGGGTTCGATTTCAATGTAGTAGAGGGTGACTAAAAAGTGATTTTTTTATTCACCCTCTTTTTTATTACTAAAGTTCCGTGATGGATCTTCAAAGTGAAGGGGCGGGATT
>JAEEGG010027985.1_pt1 | contig 10642 bp, 9 predicted proteins | sample 9134161 | NCBI WGS metagenome assembly JAEEGG01 (sample SAMN16246543, study PRJNA631951) | gut metagenome | biome: gut microbiome; feature: rumen; material: CR-attached | host: Bos | place: Iran: Karaj | collected 2018-10
TTAAGACCATCATATGGACCTAACGCGTTCCTGCCAAATATTCCTTAGTTTGAGCACAGATAGCCATCATAGCAGAAATCTCCAGGCCACATAATTTGTTCGCAAAGTTACTAAAAAACACCTTAGCCTCCAAACGATTTGTATTCACAAGGCTTGTGGAATGGGCAATTTTCCCTTCCACACAACATTAGTTCGCACCAACTCTATCCTTTTTGCTTCACCACGATTGCCTGATATAGCATAGTAGCTTGCGACGCTCTTGGGCAACAATTCAGCAAACACCTTCCTGATTCTGGCACATTTCTCATTGATAGAGTTGAGCATTGGGTTTGTCACATCCTCAATGCTCTGCATCACCCTGTCCGTCATACCGTATGGTCTCAGCAATAGATACAGTTGAGTCAACTCCTTCTTGTAGTCCGGCAAGCACTTCAGCACAATGCCCTCTGGATGTGATAAGAATAGCAGATAAACCGCCTTCACCAACGGTTCCATCCTCACCTCCGTATTCCCTCCATCTGCCAAGACTATCTTGTAATCCTCCGTCACCACCAACTGCGGAAACAGTTCGTCCTCATCATTCATCGTTGCAACAATCTCAGCTTCCTCCACTCCAAAAGCCCTGAGTTTGCGCACCTTCTCCCTCACCTCGTCCAAAAGAATGGAGCAATAGAACTGCTCCAGCTCTTTTGAAACTTTCAATTTTCCTTGTCTTTCCATCGTAATGCATTATTAGAAACCCATAGCATCCATCATTGCATCGTATTCCAAAGGATTACTTGGCATATCGTCATACATGCCATCAGTCAACGCATCCCAGGAATCTTCTTCCGTCCACTCGTAGCCACAATCACAGTAGCTATCACACTCGTAATCCTCATACACTTCGTAAGAGTCATCATAAAAATCTTTTCCCATAGTTTTTCTGTTTAATTCTAATTGTTGTTACTATTATTTTTTACTAAGACGCTATGTGCCGTCTTTTCCATCAAAGTCTTTTTCAGGTGAAGCTGATTCTCTACTATCAGTTCGTAATCACACTTGTTTTCGCCCATCTTGATTGTCAACACGAACAACTCAAGGAAGGTGAGGAAGCAGAACAAAACGAGGTAGAATGCCAACGATACTTTGCTTTGTGATACCACTTTTAGCGTTGCCTCAAGTTCTTCAATAAATCCAGGAGCACGCTGATTCATCTCATCTCTCACTTTATCAGCTACTTCTTTCTTGTTTAGTCTGAGATGCTCTAACTGGTTGGAGTATATCTGAATCCGGTAATTATTGGCTCTTAGCTTCTCTGCCAATGGATTTGCTAATGTTTCCATATTAAAACCTTCATTATTCACTATTCGCTTTCAAGCAATTGCTAGCGTTGTGTCTCTTCTACAATTCCTCTAGCGTAACTTGCAAGTTCCTGGTCGCTGACTTGAGTTCCCTGCAACTTCAGTTGGCTTTCCAGAAAGCCTTTCAGCATTAGGATGCTCTGCTCCTTGGCAAATTGCTCGTTGAAGATGCGATAATCGCAGCCGCCCCAGTACTTTTGAGCTATGAGGTTTGCCTTCTGTCCATCAAAGCAGAACAGCTTGATGCCGTTCAAGAAGGTTCGGGCATATCCCTGACCGATGTCGTAGTACACGGCCAGACGGTTAGAGAACCGTACTGCCTGGTAGTACATGTTACCTGCTGCGCTGGTGTAGCCCAGTGTCAGGTACACGTTCTTGGCTGCATTGTAGGTTAATGACTCGCCCGAGAGGGCCGGAAGTGCCTTTGCGGCGATGAGCTGAAGTGCTGTGTTTGTCATAGCTATCAGTTTTTAAGGGTTTGACTTTTAGTTTGTTGTTTGACTTTTAGTTTTTGTATTGCGATGCAAAGTTATGATTATTCTGGGCATTTTCCAAATCATTTTGCCAATATAATGGTTCCAACTCATTAGGAACAATTACCTTGTTTTTCCGATGGGCTGTCTGAGCCAGACGTTTCTCAATGATCCTGCGAAGAATGCGACTCTGTACGCCAGTAGGCTTCACTTGACTTTTCGGGGTCAGGTTGAAAAAAAGGTAATCATACATTTCTGTATTCATCACTTTAGTTCTGTTGTTACTGGTTGTTTGGTAGTTCTTCATAGTTTTGTGTTTTTTCTGGTTACTATAGTGGTTTTTGATTGCCCCCATCCCTTCTATGTGTCGGTAGAGATGGGTGGCAGTGGGTAGAGAGTCGAGGTCAGAAGCACGCAAGCTCTGCCTCGTATGCAAGTTCCTCAAAGAACATCGCATCTGCAATGGCCTCCTGCTCTGCTTCGTAGGCGAGCTCCTCAAGGTACATGGCATCAGCAACAGCATCCTGTTCTGCCTCGTAGGCGAGTTCATCCAGCATCATCTGATCCAAGATGGCGTCTTGCTCAGCTTGACACTCAAGGTCTGCTAGCAGCAACTGCTCCTCGATGGCCTCCTGTTCCATCTGGCTTTCGAGTTCAGCCAACTGCATGGCAATTGAGCGGTTATTTACTCGGGCCTGAGCCCCTTCGTTTGTGTTGGTCATCTGATTTTTCATGTTTAGGTCAGATTTAGGTTCCCGTCACTTAGCTTTTTGCAGCACCAACCTCGAGACGGTATCGAAGATTGACGCTGCAAATTTACGATGTTTTCAGCAAGAAAAAAAGAATTATTTCCTTTATAATCGTTCCAAGCCTCAGGAACAATTCCGTAGACCCTCAAAGGTCTAACCCCAACCATTATTCGTATAGTTTTGCCATGTTCGCCACCCTCTCTCTAAAGGTGTCGCGAACCTCTTTCGGAGATACAATTTCTAAGCCATCTCCCATCTGTAATATGCGCCCTATAAACTCGTTGTTAACTTCGACATTGACAGTGAACTCCCCATAACTCCCATCCTCATGGTCATCAAAAGGAAGAACGGTTTCCTGAGTTTCATGGAGTTTCTTAGTCTCCATCAGCCTATGTATATATAATGTACGCGCACGAATGTGGATTATTTCAGGAGAGTTGCCTTCATGATGACTTACACCAACCAGATTCTTGAAAAATGATTCATAATACCGTTCTGGCGCACAAATAAACTCCTTATTGTACACCTCTCTTGGCTTATTCGCTATTCTGTCTAGCGCAAGATCAATTCCCTCTTTTTCTTGCTCTTCCGCAAAGCCGAGCAAATGCCAACGCCCATTATATTCCTTCAGAAAATGAGGATGGAAAGTCAGAGTTGTCGTATCCTCTTCGTACGGTTTGTAGTCTATAGATAGGACTTGGTGATTCTTGATCGCCTCATATAGAATTGGGAGATATTCAATATTAGTTTGATGTCTGTCTACATCAGAACTTATCACTTGCTCTCCCTTTTCCTTCTTCGTCTTGATAGACAGCAGATCCTGACAATCTGCAAAATAATATTCCAACCACGTACCTGGAAAAAAACCAGCAGAATCCTGACAAAACTCCCAATATCGCTTTAAGTCTTTAATAACCCTTGCGTTTATCATCGCTTCGAGAGGATTCTCATTCTCACCTACGTATCTGAAACTCTTATTTCGGTTATTACCTTGCTCTTCTATACTGCCTTCGCCAACCTCATTGATAATAGCGTGATATACATCACGGAACGCCTTCCTTAATTCGCCATAGTCGTCACAGTTCGATATGCGATATGGCAATTTGTCTGAAGAATCCAGAAACATGTAGTCTGCCATCACATCAGCATAAGTTATCCACTGACGACTCATCAACCTATTATACACGATAGTAGCAAAATGAGGTCTGGCTCCCTCGCCGTCAAAGAGATTGTCTTTATTCATGTGGTCAATTTTTCAAATGAACATCTTCTGCAAAATAGAACCATTCTCTTGTGGGATTCCTATTGGGTTCACGATTTAGGGTATATTCAACAGGGTCACCGTCATCAATAATTTCTCCATTTCTTATAGAGCGAACTTCATGGATATTACCCCAGTATTCTTGTTCTACGACATCTTTATTACCCATAATGCCTTTCTTGAATATGCCGATTACTGTTTTAGGAGTAAAAGTAGAAATGATTTTCCCAGTAGATTGAGACTTATTTTTTGTATTAAGCATTTCCAACAGTTCAGCATGGAAAGCTTTTAGCATAGACTTCTGCATATAGAAATAATCATCCTGCTTGAAAGGCATTCTTCCTCGATTGATTAAGCGCAAAAGATTCTCCGTAGACATACTTGTCGGCTCACAATCTCTATGATTGTAAAGGTGACGCAATGCTCTTACCATATTGGAGAAGTCTCGATATAAAAATCCATTAGGGAGATTTCGGCCACTATTACTTCCTTCATAAAACAACTTATAAAGTGATCCAGAAAAAGCATCTATAGTCGGTTCGTCGCGACAGATTATTTTTAGAGTTTCAAATTCTGTGTGGTCTTGATCTGATGATTCAAATGGCTTATTTCCTTTATATTCAACATTTACGTTATGTCTTAAGACAGAAATTTGGTCTACTAGTGAACAAAGTTCTTTTACTTCAATGTCTTCTGGATTTGAAATCGTCTGATCCTGCTTACGTGCATTTAAATAGTCAGATAAATAGCCGATTCCCATGGAATAGGTATTTCCATCGATTCTCAGTAAGCCTTTTGAAACAAGTCCACTTAGTCCGTCTGGTTTGATGTCATTGATTATAATATCTTCCTTTGCTAATTGATATAAAACAGACCGTTCTATATCTGACATGAACCTACTGTTTACAATTTCAGCCAAATAGTCTCTGATTACTTCATAATTGGGTAATTCTGCCAACTTATTAATTAGCATATGTGACCCAATATACTTTGAATAATATGGAACGCCACCGGTTTTGGCATATATACAATCTTGTAATGAAAGAAAACGCTCTCTTGTTTCTGCGTCACTTATCATACAACATTCCTGCGACCACAAACTATCAAAATCATCTTTCTTCAATAACGATAATGTCACATTTTCTAAGCCACAATTTAATTCAGGGGAACCAACATTAGTACACAAAGAACTCCATGAAGACACACCTGCTACCCAGAATTTTAGTGTACATTTTTTGTCTGTTGCAGCACTTCTAATTCTTGAAAAATCAGCAGGGCTATCAAAAGCTTCTTGAAGAAGATAATCAATTTCGTCAAGCAATAGAAGTACGTATTTATTGTTAGCTTGGATTTTCTCTGCTAAAATAAAAAGAGCTTCTTTTTGATACTCTGATTTCCATTCTTTCATCTGCACTACCATATCAAGCATATCATCTGAGACATCCAATGTGCAGCGGCGAAATATTTTGTATTCTCCTTCTGACAACAAATTGTCTTTACACATTTTTGCTGCTAAAAGTGCTGCCAAAGTTCTATAAACTTCTGGTGTATTTTTGGATATTCCAGTAGTTTTGGGATCAAAATATAATGGATAAGCATCATACTCTGTATGAGTGTCTAAATATGCCTCCATTGATTTTAAAACGCAAGTTTTGCCGAAACGACGTGCTCCAATAATACCTGCATTACTTTTTCGTTTCGCACATGATATCAAAATTTCAACTTGACGCTTTCTGCCAAACAATTGATTGACCTCTGTAATATCAACTCCAACGATAAATGGTTCCATATTTACATTGTTTTAAAGTGAAAATTCTAAAGTTAAATCACGATGATGTACATACCACCATCTACGGAAAAGGTCTACATTCAACCTATATACCTCACGCGTTTCATCTGTAAATTGACGGATAACTCTTTTCTCTTCTAAATTTTTAAGAGCTCGTGTCATATTTAGACGTTTATCTGCTGGAACATTGTATTTGTCCCAGAGCCTCGTTAACTCATCCATGCTCAGTCCTCTTTCGATTTGCGTACTTTCTCTGACAAGATATGCTATGCAAGAGATTAATTGGTGCTCAGCGATATTATTGGGCGAAATTTGATTGTTATGAAAGTTGGTTTCATCCATGGCTTCCCATGTGTCCGTGTTTGAAGGTTGTTCTTCACCCGTTAGAACTTTAACAACATGATCCACGTCTCTATAACCAAGGTGTCTTTTTTTATGAGCCACAGCATATTTGCCGCAATCAAGACAAATCCATTGAATCCAATATGGCACACAACCAGACAATGAACGTATATATGCTTTCGCTTTTTCAACAAAAACAATGGATTCACAGGCATCAATTAACTCGTCTGCATATACCTGTTCTATTTCATTTATGTGCATAGAGCGAGTATTCGTCATCTGTCCTTCAATACCAAATTCTTTTTCTTTAGGCAATTCTTTAATATCATAAGTTCCCGCATAAACGAAACAGGCTTTTCCTTTCAATGCAAGATCTCTTAATTCAGAAATAAACGTAGCATCCACTAAACCTTCTTTTAACATCGGTCTTATATTGGAGAACTCATCAATAGTTATTAATGGTATTATTCCGCAAGAATTTAATGCACCTATCATGATACCCAAATCTGATTGACAAAGAGTCTCTGGCAACATACTGTCAGGAAAGGACTTGTCAACAACATCGAGAATTGTTTCAGGGAGTTTGTTGTAGATGTTTAACTCTAATAAATTCGTCCATAAATCTGCTACAGAAGCATTCTTAAACGAGATTTTTGAGAAATCCCATTTAAACGTCATTATTTTCTTCTCAGAATCTTCACGTAAAGGTTGACCTTCTATTCTTTCACAAAGATAATCGAGAATAGAAGACTTTCCTGTTCGAGTCAAACCATAAAGAATATAAGTTTGAGTCCTATCTTTAGATAAATAATGATTAATTAAAGTGGAGAGCTTTTCTTCTCGACCTTTAAAGATATTTTCCTTTGGTGTATCGGATATCTTCCACGGAATTTGGATCTCGTCAGTTAAAATATCACCACTTTCAACCTCATAAGTGGCTTCTGATTTTGTAGATGGCAAATCTTTTCCTTCGTATCTAATTGTCAAACTGAAATTTACGTCAAGAGACTCTACATTAAGAAAATCTTTAGATACAAATCTTTCAATACAGCAATCCCCCGCTGATAGTTCATCTATATGGTTAATCGTATATTCTTTACCATTTATGCTTGCATTTACTATAAAAGATTGAGCCGTTGAATCACCAATATTAGTTACCACGAAGTCAATGACTCCATCTCCGTCTTCATTCTTTTTTATATAACATGGGTCTGGTGTTATCTCCAATTTAGGGTATGTACTAACATATCGTTCTTCCAATAATTGAGCAATTTCTTTTAACCACGAAGAAATTAGGTGAGAAAAAAATGTTTTTCCATAAAATGTCGCTGTTTCAGCGACCCTTTTCTGTGCTCCCAACAAGATTTGCTGAGAACGAACAAGAAATTTAGTTCTTTCATTCTCTCTTAAGATGCCAGCGTAAGGCTTTAGTATTTCAATGACTTCTTTTACAGATTTCATGATGATTCTGTCTGTAGATGTCATTAATTCTTCAAATTCAGTGACTTTACTCCATTTTGTTTCAAATGTAGAAATATCAAAGGTGCTGAACCCCCATGAAAGACAGTTGTCCAGGAATAATTGAAGCTCTTTTATTCTTGTCTTTCGATGAGTAAAAATTTGTTTAACAAATGAATTGAAACTTATAGAAGAATTGTTTTCAATTGTCGAATGTTCGATTTCATTAAACAAATCAAAGGCTTTGCGTCTAAATGCCATTTTTTTACATTTACCCGTGAAGACGCCTATACCATCTGCATCTACAGATAATGTTCCCCAAGCTCCTTCTGCAGCAGCACCTACAGTTAAGTATGCAGATAATAACGTTCTGAAATTTTCGGTACTATCATTGTTTAAACAATCTTGCTGAAGTTGTTTCAATGTCCATGAATCCCACTCTGGATCAGGTGTTTTACCTCCTTCTAATTGTGAAACAACAAAATGTAATTGAAGATATTTTAATAAGAGTTCTTGTAGGTATTTTTTTTCTCCTAATACATTAAAAATTTCTAGAGCCTCGATATAATAGCTGCTAGCACTATCACGATATGCCTGAATGTCTAACAAATCTCCAGTATTATTCCTTACATGATTTGAAAAACGCGAAAACATACTATGTCCCTTATAAAGAGCATAATAGGCCATTGAAGCTTTAAATATGTTTGTTTCTGTTTGGTTATTGTTATAATATGCAGCAGCAGTTTCCAAATACAAAGAGGCTTTTTCTTCATCGGTTTTTGACTGATTGTTCCTTTGATCCTGAGCTTCTCTTAACAATTGTTCTGCAGGGATCAGCTCATTGCTTGGAAGTAATTCTTGGCGTTGAGCTTCTTGTTCAACATCTTGAAGGAGCATATTGCTAATCGTATCAATAGAAATATCTTCACTTCCATTATCAACATCGGTTTTGTTATCTTCACCATTTTCAATATTCACCTTCATATTCCTAATTGCCGCCATTAACTGGTTGACCATGTTGTTGTTGGGCTTCAACTGCTTCGCATAAAGAATGGCTTTATATGCTTCATCCTTATCACCCATTTTCACGAAAAGTCTAGACATCGTAATATACCAATGTCCTAAGGTGTTGGCATTGCTTTCTCCCTGCTGTTCACTAAATGCTATAAGATATGCCAATGATTGCAAAGCATCTTCGGTATGATCTAAGGCTATCTCTGTATTAACAATTCTATCAAGGTAACTTCTGAGATATTTGGGGGTCGGTCTGCTTTCTGTGATAATCTTATATGATCTTTTCAGACATTCCTCTTTCTGCCCTTCTCTTATTAATTTGTCAAGCTCTTTTTCCAATGCCTTACAACGACTTTCTGTCAGTTCGACCAAATTCTTGTTAAGGAAAGCCAAGGTCTTTTCAGAACTAAGAATAGATGGCTTACTTGTATTTGGATAATTATCATTAAAATCTTTTACAATCTCCTTTTTAGACGTGTTTCTTCCAGAAAGGGTATCAAGGTCTATTTTACCGACAACTTTAATTTGAGGAAGGCCCTGTGTCAAAAGGCTCTTTTCAGTTTCAGTTTTATACAACTCCCTTTGTTCTTCGGAGCTTGTTGCTGCAATTAGATTACCCTCATCAGAATAATTATCTGCCTCATCATCTTCCGGAGAGTCAATTATTACATCAAACTTACCAAAAAAGAATTCTGCACTTTTCTCAAACTCTTTCAACTCCAAATATGCTTCTGGCTTAGTTATGAATCTGTTTAAATAAGTAATAACTGCAAACAAGATAGTTCTGGCTTTGGAACCTTTTTTTGTCATTCCCTTTTCCACTATTCTTAATAGATTGTCATATGACATCTCTACCATTGAGCATCTGCAAATACCGTCAGGAGATAAATTTGCACAAAAAACACGTTTACCTATAATATTAGGAGTAAGGAAAACCTTCTTGTTGCCTAATGCTACACATCCTTGTTTGGTACACTTAACAGATCGTCCATCATCCATGATAACTTCGAAAGGACCTGTTCCACCCTGAGTAATTTTCGAATTTGTCGAGATTAAATCTTTGCCTTTGTATCCTTCTATACGTAATATTTTCTTAATATTATTCTCTATTTGTTGGATAAAGGAATCTGCGGCTTGAATTTGAGAGGTAAAACTTTCTGAATTGCGCTCTTTCTCTAAGCTTTCTATGAAGCTATACTTAATTCTTAACAAGTTTCCTTCTTGCTTTGTTATCTCCAAAAAAGTTTTCCCCAATCGACTAATAATTCCCGACAATTCATTTCCGTTGTAGACAATCTGTACAGAATCACCTAGGGATAAATCCTGTGCAATCTCATCTTCTTTGTAAAAATTCAATCCACAATTAGGACAAAAACTTGCAGATTTAGATATCATCTTTCCGCAATCAGGGCATGGGACTAATGATGAACGCATTGTTTCCGTCGAAATCAACTTGTCGTCATTTATTTCATCTTCTATTTCTGTTTTGGCAAGTTGCATACCAAATTCGAATACTTGCTGGGCAATACGCTGCAAACGAATACCAGGCCATTCTATTGGGGTATTATTTGCAGCCACCGTAACTATTGGTGTTGTTTCCTTTACTTGGTGGAAACTAAATACAACTCCCAGTATATCAAAATAAAAACATTTGCAATTTTGGTCATAATAAACAGAACAACCATCGAACTTATCTTGATTTGAAAGATAGAATTCTGCCGCCTTATTCACATTGCTCTTTATATAACCATAGTATAAGGCAGACTTTAGGTTATCTTTTTTTATAGCAGCATTTAACAAGTTTAGAGCTGATACAATAAGAAATAGTGAGGCACTATCTTCTAATTTAAAGTTGTCAATATATCGAATGGCTCTATTAACAGCTTTTTCACTAATAGGCATACTATCTCTATCTGCAAGTTGATTGTACAACTCCTCAATATGATTACTAACTTCACTCATAACTGTGACATGCTATAATAGTCTTATTTTGCGCAAAGATACACATTATTTATTAGAAATAAGTTGAAATCACTAATAAAAAGGCTTGATAATAATCATTTTTAATATTTTCTGCTCACATTTCGGTTACAATTGCTATCTTTGCATAGCTTTTGCAAGCTCATACTGGTCTGGAAGTAGGCATGACCAAAATATGCCTACATAACTTAAATTGAAGCAGACGATGGAAACAATAGTTTTAAATAACTGCA
>JAEEGG010027986.1_pt1 | contig 10642 bp, 6 predicted proteins | sample 9134161 | NCBI WGS metagenome assembly JAEEGG01 (sample SAMN16246543, study PRJNA631951) | gut metagenome | biome: gut microbiome; feature: rumen; material: CR-attached | host: Bos | place: Iran: Karaj | collected 2018-10
AGTTCTTCGACAGTCTGAGGGGCCCGCGGACCGTTTTAGTCCGCGGGCCCCTTTTCCCTGTCTGCCGGAGGGGGGGAAGCGCAGTCCCCCTCCCCTCACGCTTTCTTCCGCCGCTGGCCGCCCAGGGTGACGGTCTCCCCCGCCGGAACGGAGGTGGTGACCCAGGTGTTGCCGCCGATGACCGCCCCGTCCCCGATGTGCACGCTGCCCCCCAGGATGGTGGCCCCGGCATAAATGACCACGTTGCTGCCGATATCCGGGTGGCGCTTGCCCCCCTTCACCAGCGTGCCGTCCTCCGCCACGGCAAAGCTCTTGGCGCCCAGGGTCACGTGCTGGTACAGCTTCACCCGCTCCCCGATGGTGGTGGTCTCGCCGATGACCACGCCGGTGCCGTGGTCGATGAAGAAATACGGCCCGATCTTCGCCCCGGGGTGGATGTCTATGCCCGTGGCGCTGTGGGCCTGCTCCGTCATCATCCGGGGCACGATGGGCACCTGCAGCTCATACAGGGCGTGGGCCAGACGGTAGGTGCTGATGGCCACAAAGGCGGGATAGGCCAGAATGACCTCCTCCCGGCTCCTGGCCGCCGGGTCCCCCTCATAGGCCGCCTGCACGTCCGTGCGGATGAGCTCCCCGATGGTCTCCAGCTGCGCCTCGAAGGCGTCCGCCCAGGCAACGGACTGGGCAGGGCCCCCGGAGACATAGCTCATGGCCCGGAGCAGCTCGGTGCGCCCCAGGGCCCGCTCCAGCCGGACCTTCTCCTCCCAGTCCCCCGCCGGGGGCTCCGCCCCGAAGCAGTTGGGGAACATGGCCGCCAGCATATGCCCCGTGAGGGCGGATACAGCCTCCCGCAGGCCCAGATAATTCATCATACAGATCCCTCCGATTGCCGAATAACCTAGTCTTTCAGTAAGTATAGTTTAACACACTTTACAAGACATGTCAATAGATACCGCAATTATGCTTGAAAACCTACGGACAATATGGTACTTTAATGGGGAAGGGAGGCGCGCCATGAAAATATCCACTAGAGGCCGGTATGCTCTGCGCATGCTCCTGGATCTGGCGGAGCACCAGCAGGAGGGCTTTGTTGCCCTGAAAGACGCGGCGCAGCGGCAGAACATTTCCAAGAAGTACCTGGAGCAGATCATCCCTATCCTGAACCGCGCCGGCATGCTGAAAACCAGCCGGGGCTTTCAGGGCGGCTACCGTCTGGCCATGGATCCGGACCAGTACAAGGTGGGGGACATCCTGCGGGCCACGGAGGGCAGCCTTGCCCCGGTGACCTGTCTGGAGCAGAAGCCCAATCTGTGCCCCCGCTGCAATTCCTGCGATACCCTGTTCCTGTGGGAGGGGCTGGAGACGGCCGTTTCCGGATACCTGGACAACGTCACGCTCCAGGATATCCTGGACCGGAAGCAGCAGAAGCCCGGTAATGATTATATGATCTGAACCGGGCGTCAGGCAAGAAAAACCCGATCGCCTGGTGACATTTCCGGCAATTTGTGTTAAGCTCTTCCAATGAATCAGGCAGCTGCGCCCCAGGCGCACGGGAAAGGAAAGATGACCATGCCCAAACAGTATAAATTCGAGACCATGCAGATCCATGTGGGCCAGGAGCAGGCGGACCCGGCAACGGACGCCCGGGCCGTGCCCCTGTACCTCACCACCAGCTATGTGTTCAAGGATTCCGCCCAGGCCGCCGGGCGCTTTGCCCTGACGGAGGAGGGGAATATCTACACCCGCCTGCAGAACCCCACCACGGATATTTTCGAAAAGCGCATCGCCGCCCTGGAGGGGGGCGTGGGCGCCCTGGCCACCGCCTCCGGCTCCGCCGCCATCGCCTACGCGGTGCAGAATATCGCCCTGGCGGGGGACCACATCGTCACCAGCACGAACCTCTACGGCGGCACCCACAACCTGTTCGCCAACACCCTGGCGGAGCAGGGGCTCACCGCCACCTTTGTGGACCCCGCGGACCCGGAAAATTTTGAGCGGGCCATCCGGCCCAACACCAAGCTGCTGTATGCCGAGACCCTGGGCAACCCCAATTCGGACGTGATCGACCTGGAGGCCATCGGGGAGATCGCCCACCGCCACGGCATCCCCTTCATTGTGGACAGCACCTTCGCCACCCCCTATCTTCTCCGGCCCCTGGAGCACGGGGCGGACATCGTGGTCCACTCCGCCACCAAGTTCATCGGCGGCCACGGCACGGTGATGGGCGGCGTTATCATCGACGGCGGCAGCTTCGACTGGGCCGGGAACGACAAGTTCCCCGGACTCAGCAAGCCCAACCCCTCCTACCACGGCATCGTGTTCACGGAGGCCATGGGGAACCAGGCGTATATCGTCAAGCTGCGCTGCACCCTCATGCGGGACCTGGGGGCCACGGTCTCCCCCTTCAACTCCTTCCTCCTGCTCCAGGGTCTGGAGACCCTGTCCCTGCGGGTGGAGCGGCACGTGGAGAACGCCCTGAAGGTCGTTGACTTCCTGAAGGATCACCCCATGGTGGAAAAGGTGAACCACCCCTCCCTGGCCGTCGGCCGGGAAAAGGAGCTGTACGACCGGTACTTCCCCAGGGGCGCCGGTTCCATCTTTACCTTTGAGATCAAGGGCGGCGCCCCCGCCGCCCAGCGCTTCACGGAGAACCTGGAGCTCTTCTCCCTGCTGGCCAACGTGGCGGATGTGAAGAGCCTGGTGATCCATCCCGCCAGCACCACCCATTCCCAGCTGAGCGAGGAGGAGCTGCTGGCCTGCGGCATCAAGCCCGGCACCATCCGTCTTTCCATCGGCACGGAGCATATCGACGATATTCTGGCGGACCTGGCCCACGGCTTTGACGCCCTGAAATAAGCCCGGCTCCACGCCGGACCCTGCGGAAAGGAGCGGCATATGTCCAGGATCTATACCTCCGCCGATCAGCTCATCGGCGGCACGCCCCTGCTGGAGCTGACCCACCTGGAGCGGGAGGAGGGGCTGAAGGCAAGGCTGCTTGCCAAGCTGGAGTATTTTAATCCCGCCGGCAGCGTGAAGGACCGGGTGGCCCGGGCCATCATTGACGACGCGGAGGCCCGGGGCCTGCTGAAGCCCGGCGGCACGGTCATCGAGCCCACCTCCGGCAATACGGGCATCGGGCTGGCCAGCGTGGCCGCCGCCCGGGGATACCGGCTCATCATCGTCATGCCGGACACCATGAGCCAGGAGCGGCGGCAGCTCATCCGGGCCTACGGCGCGGAGCTGGTGCTCAGCGACGGCAGCAAGGGCATGAGCGGCGCCATCGCCAGAGCCGACGAGCTGGCGGCAGACATCCCCGGCAGCATCATTGCCGGGCAGTTCGTGAACCCCGCAAACCCCCGGGCCCATTACGAGACCACCGGCCCGGAGATCTGGGCGGATACGGACGGGAACGTGGATATCTTCGTGGCGGGGGTGGGCACCGGCGGCACCCTCACCGGCGTGGGCCGGTATCTGAAGGAGCGCAGGCCCGATGTGAAGGTGGTGGCCGTGGAGCCCGCCGCCAGCCCCGTGCTGAGCCAGGGCCGGGCGGGGAGCCACAAGATCCAGGGCATCGGCGCGGACTTCGTGCCGGAGGTCCTGGACACCGGGATCTATGACGAGATCATCCCCGTTGCCAATGAGGACGCCTTTGCCCTGGGCCGCAGGCTGGGCCGAAGCGAGGGCATACTGGCGGGCATTTCCTCCGGCGCCGCCCTGTGGGCCGCCCTGGAGCTGGCAAAGCGCCCCGAAAACGAGGGCCGGACCATCGTGGTCCTCCTGCCGGATACCGGCGACCGGTACCTCTCCACCCCCCTGTTCGCGGAATAAGACGAATACGGCGATCCCCGGTACGCGGCGCATGCCGCGTACCGGGGATTTTTGCGCTCCTTTGCCGGAGCCGCCCCGCGCAAAAAGGGCGGGCGCCTGTCGGCGCCCGCCCGATTTGCTAATGGGTCAGGGTTTACCCGGTTACAGCTTAGGCGATGCCGGTCACGTAGATGGCGCCGCCGCCGATGCTGTGGGTGGTGCCCGCGACCTGGTCAACGAAGGTGATGGTCACGGTCTTGCCGGCATTGACGAGGGCCAGCAGCTGATCGATCGTGGAGACCACGTCGGTGGTGCCGCTGATGTTCACCAGCTTCACGTTGGTCAGAGTGAAGGCAACACCCGCGTTGTACAGAGCGCCGTTCAGGATGTAGTCGACGGAATCATCCTTGACGAGGTTCACGACTTTGCCGGTCACAGGAGTCAGCTGGTAGCTGCCGTCAGCGCCCAGCTTGTAGCTGTTGAAGCCGACAGCGGGAGCGGTGGAGGGGCTCTTGAAGTGCAGATCCAGAACCTCGCCGTCCTTCAGAGCGGTGTAGTAGTCATAGGGAACGCCATTCAGCAGAGCAGTGCTGGTGACAGCGCCATTGACGACATACACGTAGCTGTTCTGGACGTCGGTGCTGATGGGAGCGCTGGGAGTGCCGAACCACACGGTCCGCAGGGTCTTGGTGCCGGTGGTGCTGCCGCCGCCGGCCTGGTTGGCGATGTAGGTGTAGCAGACGGAGGAGCCCACGGCAGGCTTGGAGGTCAGGACGACCTTCAGGTTGGCGAGCTCAGCCGGATTCGCCGCAACGATGGGCTGCAGGCAGGCATACACGGTATCGGCAGTGCTGATGTTCTTGGGGTTGGTGGCGACCCAGCTCTCAGTGGCGTACTCGGTGCCGGCAACGGCAGGAGTCAGCACGGACTTGGTGGCGTCGGCGGTGTCGGTGGCAACCTTGTACACGCCGGCGGGCTGAGCGCTCATGTCGCTCTTCACAGCCAGGTTCACGATGGCGCCGGCGGCGTCAACGCACTGGGCGAAGAACAGGGTGGCGTAGCCGTACTCGGTGGAGACAGCCTTGCTGTAGCCCTTCACGAAGTACACGAACACGTTGTCCACAGGAGCAGTGTAGGTGCTGTAAGCGAAGCACAGGCCCTCGCTGTCCATGTAGAAGTTGTAGTAAGCGCCGACGGTCAGGGTGGTGGTGGCGGTGAAAGCGGTGGCGCCGAAGGGCACCGCGGAAACGGTGATGGCCTCAGTGGCGGCCACAGCGCCGTTGTTGAAGGTGTTGCCGGCAGCGGCGATCTTGCTCTGGAAGACCTGCTCGGCCTGCTTCACCACGATGGGCTCGGCAATGTACTTGCTGCCCAGCTGCTTGACGGTGACGATGTCGTTGGTCTTCATGCCGTCAGCGATCTTCAGGCTGCCCACGGGGATGGAGGCAGTGATCAGGCTGGCAACGCCCTTGGAGTCGATGGTCAGGGCATCGATGAAGTAGGTGCTGATCTTGTAGGACACGATCTTGCCGGCGTCGTCCAGGACGTACTTGCCGTCGGGACGGGAGGCGGGAGCGGGGATGGCGGGAGTCGCGTCCTCGTTGCCGTTGGTGAAGGAAGTCGCGTAGGCAGCGGTGGTGTTGGCAGCAGTGAGGGCATTCCAGGCGACCTCAGTGCAGTTGTCGTCCACAAAGTAGGCGTAATCCTTGCCGTCGTCCTCGGTCCGGTAGGTGACCTTGGCGTAGTGTCCGATCTGGTCGGCGGTGGTGTCGCAGATGACAGCGGTGAGGCCATAGCTGATGTCGTCAACCATGGTGGCGGGAGCGCCGCTCAGCGCGTTGGCGACAATGATGCCCTCGGCGGTCTTCATGCCCCAGGTCTCGGTGGCAAAGGTCTGGCCGCTCATCTCAACGTACATGGCGGTGCGCTTGTTGTAAGAGGTCAGGTCGCACTTCATGAACGTGGTGTAGATGACCTGAGCGGCGGTCTCACGGTTGGCTTCGCCCTCGAAGTCAACGCTCTTGAGGCCCTTGAAGAGCTTCTTGACGACAGAGTCGGTGAAGACGTTGACGTCCCAGCCCTCGCCGGTGTACTCGCCCTCGGCGCCGTAGCCGCAGGCGCAGAGCAGCATCTTGCAGAGCTCCTTCAGCTTGACGGGGCGCTCGGGAGCGAAGGTGCCGTCACCAAGGCCGTTGATGACGCCGCGCTGGCTGCAGAAGTAGACGTACTTGGCCGCCCAGTGGCTGCTGGCCACATCGGTGAACACCTGGCTGGCGGGCAGGATCTCCGCCATATCGGCGCCCAGCATCATGTAGGCGATCATCTTCGCGGCCTGCGCACGGGTCACAGTCTCCGCGGGCTTGAAAGAGCCATCCGGAAAACCGGCGATGATGCCCAGGCCTTCCATGGCGGTGACGGCGTCCTTATAGGTCACGGCAGCGGAATCGGTGAAGGCAGCGCCGGCACCGATGGTGCAGAGACCCAGGACCATCACGAGCGCCAGAACGAGGCACAGGGACTTCTTGAGGTTTCTCATGTTCTTTTCCTCCTTATCAGAATTTTCCGTTGATCCCAACATGAAAAGGACCACCGGGCCCGGGCGGGCCCGAAGGCCCCTTCCCCTAATAGCATGGACACTCTACTACGTCCTTCGCAAAAAGGCAAGGGGGTCGCGGCGATTGTAACCTAAGTGTAAAACTGGAGCCGGTTTTTCCCTGCCCGGGAGCCCTATCCTACCACGCCGGAGCACGCCCCGCAAGGGGGCGGGGATTACAGTTATATTACAGTCCGGCGCCTCCGCGCCCCGGATCCCGTCCCGGCGGCGGCGGCGCCCGTCCCCGAAGAGGCAATTCTCACAGCCCGGAGGGTCTGTGCCGCCCTCCGTTTGTGGATGCATCCGAAATTTGCCCTTTTCCCGGGAAAAGGGCAAAAAACCTCTGTTCAGCGCCGATACGGTCCAGTATAATATGTGAACACTCTGCAAATTGCCGCAAAGGGCACTGCCCGCGGCGGAAAAGGCGGTATGATTCATGTCAAGCATCGTGGATATCGGCAAGCTGCTGGTGGCGAACCGGGGGGAGATCGCCGTGCGCATCTTCCGGGCCTGCTATGACCTGGGGATCCACACCGTGGCGATCTATTCCAACGAGGACGCCAACTCCCTGTTCCGCACCAAGGCGGACGAGGCCTACCTGGTGGGGGAGAAGAAATCCCCCCTGGGGGCCTATCTGGACATTCCGGGCATCATCGGCCTGGCCCGGCGCCGGGGGGTGAGCGCCATCCATCCCGGGTACGGCTTCCTGTCCGAAAACGCGGAATTCGCCCGGGCCTGCGAGGAGGCGGGCATCCGCTTCATCGGCCCCTCCTCCGAGGTGCTGGAGAAGATGGGCGACAAGCTGAGCGCAAAGGCCATTGCCATCAGCTGCGGCGTGCCCATCATTCCCGGCTGCACCGAGCCCCTGAAGGGGGCGGAGGAGGCCGTGGAAATGGCGAACCGCTTCGGGTATCCCGTCATCCTCAAGGCCGCCGCCGGGGGCGGCGGACGGGGCATGCGCCGCTGCGATACGGACGAGGAGGTCCGCACCGCCTATGAGCTGGTGCACAACGAGGCGGAAAAGAGCTTCGGCTGCGGGGACATCTTCATGGAGAAGTTCCTGGTGGACCCCAAGCACATCGAGGTCCAGATCCTGGCGGACAAGTTCGGGAACGTGTACCACCTGGGGGAACGGGACTGCTCCCTCCAGCGGCGGTACCAGAAGGTCGTGGAGTACGCCCCCGCCTGGAGCGTGCCCGGGGAGACCATCGAGGCCCTGCGGGCGGACGCGGTGCGCATTGCCAAAAGCGTGGGGTACGTCAGCGCGGGCACCGTGGAATTCCTGGTGGACCAGCGGGGCGGCTACTATTTTATTGAGATGAATCCCCGGATCCAGGTGGAGCATACGGTCACGGAGATGGTCACGGGCATCGACATCGTCCGGGCCCAGATCCTGATCGCCGCGGGCCGCCCCCTCAGCGACCCGGAGATCGGCCTGAGCTGCCAGGAGGACCTGCGCATAAACGGCTACGCCATCCAGTGCCGGGTCACCACGGAGGACCCGGAGAACAACTTCGCCCCGGATACGGGCCGCATCACGGCCTACCGCTCCGGCGGCGGCTTCGGCGTCCGGCTGGACGGCGGCAACGCCACCACCGGCACCATCATTTCCCCCTATTATGACTCCCTGCTGGTGAAGGTCACCAGCTGGGACTGCACCTTCCCCGCCGCCTGCCGGAAGGCCGTCCGGGCCATCAACGAGATCCACATCCGGGGCGTTAAGACCAACATCCCCTTCGTGACGAACATCCTGGTGCATCCCACCTTCATTGCGGGCAGGTGCCACACGAAATTCATCGACGAGGCTTCGGAGCTGTTCGACATCAAGAGCAGCCGGGACCGGGCCAACCGCATCCTGCGGTACATCGCCCGCATCCAGGTCTCCAGTCCCAACGCGGAGCGGCACCAGTACGATATTCCCCGCTTTCCGGAGCAGAAGGTCCCCCTGGGTCCCGGCCTGAAGCAGATGCTGGACGAAAAGGGGCCGGAGGCGGTGCGGGACTGGGTCCTGGACCAGAAGAAGCTCCTGCTCACGGATACCACCATGCGGGACGCCCACCAGAGCCTGCTGAGCACCCGCATGCGCACCCGGGACATGGTGAAGGGCGCAGACGGCATTGCGGACATCCTGCGGGACTGCTTCTCCCTGGAAATGTGGGGCGGCGCCACCTTCGACGTGGCCTTCCGCTTCCTGCACGAATCCCCCTGGGAGCGGCTGGAGCTGCTGCGGGAGAAGATCCCCAACATCCTGCTGCAGATGCTCCTCCGGGGCTCCAACCTGGTGGGCTACTCCAACTATCCCGACAACCTGGTGCGGGCCTTCGTGAAGCAGAGCGCGGAGAGCGGCATCGACGTGTTCCGGGTCTTCGACTCCCTGAACTGGATCCCAGGCATGGAGGTGGCCATGGACGAGGTGCTGAACCAGGGCAAGCTCCTGGAGGCCACCATGTGCTACACCGGGGACATCCTGGACCCCAAGCGGGACAAGTACACCCTGGACTACTACGTGAAGCTGGGCAAGGAGCTGGAGAGGCGGGGAGCCCACCTCCTGGCCATCAAGGATATGTCCGGCCTGCTGAAGCCCTACGCCGCCAAGAAGCTGGTGAGCACTCTGAAGCAGGAGATCGGCATCCCCATCCACCTGCACACCCACGACACCACCGGCAACCAGGTGGCCGCCTACCTCATGGCGGCGGAGGCCGGGGTGGATATCGTGGACGTGGCCTCCGCACCCCTCAGCGGCCTCACCAGCCAGCCCAGCATGGACGCGGTGATCGCCGCCCTCCAGGGCACGGAGCGGGATACGGGCTTCGACCTGCGGCGCATCCAGGAGCTCTCCAACTACTGGGCGGACGTGCGCCTGCGGTATGAGAGCTTCGACCACGGCATGAAGAGCAGCACCACGGACATCTACCGCTACGAGATCCCCGGCGGCCAGTACACCAACCTCCAGCCCCAGGTGGAGTCCCTCCACATGGGGGACCGGTTCGAGGAGGTCAAGGAGATGTACAAGACCGTGAACGATATGCTGGGGGACCTGGTGAAGGTCACCCCCTCCAGCAAGATGGTGGGGGACCTGGCCATCTTCATGGTGCAGCAGAACCTCACCCCGGAGAACATCGTGGAGCGGGGGGCGAACCTGGCCTTCCCGGACTCCGTGGTGGCCTACTTCAAGGGCATGATGGGCCAGCCCGCCTGGGGCTTCCCCAAGGACCTGCAGAGGGTGGTGCTGAAGGGGGAGGAGCCCATCACCTGCCGACCCGGAGAGCTGCTGCCCCCGGTGGACTTCGCCGAGGCCATCCGGAAGATCGTTCCCTTCCAGCCCAATCCGGACGTACAGGACCTGCTGAGCTACGTCATGTATCCCAAGGTCTTCGAGGACTTCTGCCACCACCAGAAGGAGTACGGCTACCTCATGCGCATGGGCAGCCACGTGTTCTTCAACGGCATGGCCCTGGGCGAGACCAACAAGATCAACATCGAGGACGGCAAGACCCTGGTGATCAAGTACCTGGGCCTGGGGGACCTGAACGCGGACGGCACCCGGAACGTGCAGTTCGAGCTCAACGGCATGCGCCGTGAGGTGGCGGTGCCCGATCCCTCCGCTCCGGAGCAGGGCCGTATGGCCGTGCTGGCGGACGAGTCCGATCCCTTCCAGGTGGGGGCCAGCATCCCCGGCATGGTGAGCAAGGTGAACGTGCGCCAGGGGGACCGTGTGGAGGCCAACCAGGTGCTGTGCGTCATCGAGGCCATGAAGATGGAGACCGCCGTCACCGCCCGGACCGCCGGCGTGGTGAAGGAGCTGTTCGTCCGGGAGGGCCAGCCCGTGAAGGCCAAGGAGCTGTTGATGCGCCTGGCGGAGGAGAAGGAATAAACGACGTTTGGATATACGACGGGGGCGGCTGCGGATGCAGCCGCCCCGGTTTTGAGTTAGGAGCGAGGAGTTAGGAGTTAGGAGTTAAGGTGTGCCGCTTCGCGGCATTATTTTGAAGGCGTAGCGAGGAGCGGGATCACGGCGCGACACGCACCCTTGCCTTCCCCTGGGGGAAGGTGGCGCGGAGCGCCGGATGAGGGGCCGTTTTGCGAAGCAAAACGATGGGGCCTTGGCCCCATAAAAACCGGCGTTGGCAGTCATCGCCCCTCATCAGTCAGCCGCCTTGCGGGAGACGGCGGCTGCCAGCTGTCTCGCTGCGGCTCGGTCAGGCGCGGCTCTGGGCTGCCACCGGCAGCCCATTCACTACC
>JAEEGG010027991.1_pt1 | contig 10640 bp, 10 predicted proteins | sample 9134161 | NCBI WGS metagenome assembly JAEEGG01 (sample SAMN16246543, study PRJNA631951) | gut metagenome | biome: gut microbiome; feature: rumen; material: CR-attached | host: Bos | place: Iran: Karaj | collected 2018-10
CGGTGGCGCTCTGCTGCGAGGCGGGGCAGAAGGAACGGCGCGAATATGCCGACCTGAAGGACTGGGATGGGCCGATTGGCATGGATGCGTTCAGGGAACGCCTGCGCGAGATAGTGAAGCCGAAGGCACCGCATGAGGATGGGCCGGACATCGGTGAGATGCCGGACACGACGGGCGCCGAGATACCTGCGGAGGCGATGAAGTTCGCCACGTTCCTGAAGCTTGACCCTCCGAAGAAGAAGTCCCATCCTTCGCGCGGCAACATCCATTAAACACGAAAGGACGAAACAGCAATGAACATCAACAGACGAAACTTCCTTACCGCCGCCGCGCTTACCGCGCCGGCCGCGCTCATCGGCACGGAGCATGGCGCATCTGCCGCTAGCAAGCCGCTCAAGGTATGTGTGTTTGCGGACATCCACTACAGGCCGGGCACATTCCCGAACTCCGAGAACATGTCGTTTCTCAAAAGGATCCTTGCCCGCGCCGAGAGTGAGCGTTGCGACATGATGATCCATCTCGGCGACTTCGTCCACAACGTGCGCGACGAGAAGGAAAAGGCGTACGTGAAGCTCTACAACGACTTCAAGATCCCCGGCTACCATATCCTCGGCAACCACGACCAGGACGGCAACCCGTACAAGGAGACTTGCGACGCCTACCGCATGCCCGATGGGCACTATACGTTCGACAAGGGCGGATTCCGCTTCGTGATCGCCGACCCGAACTACTTCTGCAACGAGCCGGGGAAGTTCATCCACCACGAGAACGGCAACTACTTCAAGCGCATCAAGGGCTCCACGATAAACTGGATACCGCCGGAGCAGCTGGAATGGATGCGTTCGACTATCGTAGGCTCTCCGTACCCGTGCATCGTCCTCTCCCACCAGAGCTTCGAGCGCGGACGCGGCGCACCGGTGATGAACAAGGCCGAGGTGCAGGCGATATTCAGGGATGCGAACGCGAAGAAGCCTGGCACCGTTCGCCTTGTGATGAACGGGCACATGCACATGGACCACCTTCGCGTGCTGGACAACATCCTCTACTGGGACGTGAACAGCGCAAACTACCAGTGGTACGGCAAGTTGCACACCAAATATCCGGAAGAGTACGCAAAGGCGGTGCGCTCCGCAAACAAGGTGCTGGCATGGGACGCACCACTATCGGCTATCCTCACGATCTGGCCCGATGGCCGGATCAAGATCGACGGGTCGCGCGCCGGCTGGCTCTATGGGGTTACGCCGACGGACGCCGGCTATCCAACCACCGACAGCGACGGCCGCGAGACGCTGCCCGTAATCCAGTCCGCCGACATGACATTTCGCTACAGCTGACGCCTATTGCATACTCAGGCGTTAGAGACTTGCAAAAGAAGGTTTCATTTTTTGCTTGCGTTTTTACGCCGATTGTGGTATCTTACGCGCTGTTCCAAACAAAAGGAGACTTAAAGACTATGGCAGGTAAACTAGAAGATCGCGTCAAAGAGATAATTGTCGATCAGCTTGGCGTCAACGCCGAGCAGGTGACACCGGAAGCGTCGTTCATCGACGATCTCGGTGCTGACTCCCTTGACTCCGTCGAGCTCATCATGGCTTTCGAGGAGGAATTTGGGGCGGCGATTCCTGAAGAGGACGCCGAGAAGCTCACCACGGTTGGCAAGGTCATCGACTACCTCAAGTCCAAGGGGTACGGCGACAGTGCTCAGGCGTGACCGCCACGATCCTTGAGTAGCAAGGGCGAAAAAGAGGCCGCGCAACACGCGCAGGTCTCTTTTTTGTGCTATGGCCGAGCGAAGGAAGCGATAGATTGCGGCGTATGGGGTCATGCTGGGACGCATGGCCTGGCCATCGCGGTGCGCTTGGCTTTTCGTGCCCTGTCAGGGGACTGGCGAAATGCAGGATGCAGCGGTCAGAAAGGCGGCGATGGTTGGCGTGGTCGGCAGGACCAACGCCGGCAAGTCCACACTCGTGAATGCCCTTGTGGGCGAGAAGGTGTCGATAGTGTCGCCGGTGGAGCAGACCACCAGAAACAGCGTCCGCGGCATTGTCTCCGACCCCCGTGGGCAGCTTGTTCTGATAGACACTCCTGGTCTCCACAAGGCGCAAGGCCCTCTTGGGCGCTTGCTGAACGGGATGGCTCGTGCGTCAAGTGCCGGCACGGACATCTTGTGCGTAGTGTTCGATGCATCCCATGCTCCGCAAATGGAAGACGAGGGTTGGATGGCGCGCGTGGCACGAGAGCGTCCGGGAAAGTGCGTGTTCGTCCTTAACCAGTGCGACAAGAGCCCGGTGTTCGAGACGATGTACCGCGATAGTTGGAGCGCGGCTCGTGGGGAGTGTGAGGTGGAGCCCTTGTGGACGAAGGTCTCGGCGCAGACGGGGGATGGTTTGCCGGCGCTTCTTGATGCGTTGTTTGAGATGGCTGAGGCCGGCCCCCCATTGTTCGACGATAACATAGTTACCGACTATCCTCGCAAGCTTGCCATTGCCGACGTGATCAGAGAGAAGCTTATCGCAAGGCTGTTCCAGGAGGTGCCGCACGAGATTGGCGTGGCGGTGAAGGACATAGCCGAGAAGAAAGGCGCATGGGATGTGGCTGTGACGGTGTACGTGAACAAGCCATCACAGAAGGGCATGGTGATTGGCGCGGGCGGGAAGACCCTGAAATACGCGCGCAAGGAGGCTGAGCCGGAGCTTTCGGAGATGTTCGGGGTTAAGGTTCACCTTGAGATATGGGTTAAGGTGGAGCAGAATTGGATGGAGAACGGACGGCTGCTCGCCGAGATGGGTTATAGGGGGGCGCTGGTGTGAGGTTGTTTCCGTCAATGGCGCTCCTTGGCTGCATGGCGCTCTCGGCGATGGCCGCAAGCGACATTGAGATGGCGCGGCAGGCGCTTATGGATGGCGTTTGGGATTCCGCGCTTGTATCAGCCGATGCCGCTGCGACAAACGCGGTTGACCGTACGATAGGGCGGCTCGCATCGCTTGAGGCGTTGGCGTGGCTTGGAGATGACGCTAAAATACGAAAGCGGATTTCAACATGGACAGATGAGACCGATGAGCAATTCCGTTTCTGGCGTGCGCGCGCGCAGGTGAGAGTGGGCGACTTCGAACAGGCGCGACATACGCTTGAGAAGCCGTTCGCGGATCCGTCGCTTGCATTGCCGGTGAAGTGTCTCAAGGCGTATATGATGCTTGCCGCCGGCAACAGGAAGGGCGTGATTGAATTGCTTGGTGCCGAAAAAATTGGCGAGAGGGCTGGACCGGCGGCCGATGATGCACGGATGTTGCTTGGGGAGACGCTTTTTGACGAGGGGAAGGTCGCCGCGGCAGGTGCAGTCCTTCGGCCTCTCGCCGAGCATGCGGACCGTGGAGAAATGTACCTGCGCGCCGGCTATCTGGTGGGATTCGCCGATATGATGGACAAGGCGACGTACACGGCGGGGGTAGCACGCGTGAGGGCGTTACTTAGATCCAGGCTCAACGATGCCACGTCGATCGAGGCGGAGCGAGCGTTTGCGGACAGATTGCTTGCGGCTGGGGACGCGGCTGGTGCCGACGACGAATACCGGCGATATCTTGAGGTTGTCCCGGTGGCGCAGACAGACTTCGATATCCTTGATAGGCGCGGGCGCGCTTTCTATCTCCTTGGGCGGCATTCCGAGGCCGCCGGCATATTTGCACGCGCAGAGCAATCCACCACAAACAATACGCTGAAAGCGGGGGCGGCATTCTGCCAGGCGGTGGCATTCATGGCGGCGCAGCGATATGCCGAGGCGGCGGATTGTTTCGCCAGGAGCAATGGATATGTGGATGATCACCGCGTGCAATTTTTCGAGGCCGATGCGAGAGAACGGGCAGGGGACGCCATGCGTGCCGCCAAGATATACGAAGATATTGGCAAGAAAGACGATGACTGGGGCGCAAAGGCGATATTGCGCCTGGCGTCGATCGATGTGCGGAGTGGACGGCTTGACAATGCAATCTCCAAATACAACGGACTGATAGGCTCCAATAAACTCTCCAACGCCGACATGACGGCGGCTTATCTCGGCAGGGGTAGGGCATGCTACCGCGAATACCGTTTCAACGATGCGGCCGAGGACTTTAGGACCGTGGCCAAACGGGCTCCTGCGATGTCGGACGGGATGCGCTTCCTTGAGGCACTGTGCCTATATGGTGCCGGAAGGGACGTTGATGCGAAGGCGGCGGCGGCGGCGCTCATGGATTCAACGACGGATGACGGCCTGCGCGCAGACCTGATGCTCTGGTGCGCGAAGTATGAGTACAACCATGGCAAGTACAGCGAGGCACGCACGTACTTCGAGACGTTTGCCGGGATGAGCAAGACGGGGAGGCAGAAGGCAGAGGCGCTTCTGTGGGCGGCGCGTTGCTCGTCTGCGCTCACGGAATATTCGAAGGCGGTGGATCTTGCCACCCAGGCGGCCAACTCTGACACATCGAACCGTACGTTCTTCGCCGAGACATTGCTGGTCCAGGGTGAAGCCGTGATGGAGCTTGGCCGGTATGCCGAGGCGGCACAACTGTTCGGCCGCGCCGCGGTGCAGGGGGCCGACGGACCGAATGCACTGAAGGCGGCGGTGCTTAGGGCCGATGCGCTCTATGCGATGGGCGCAGGCGATGCGAGCCGCTACGAGGAGGCCATTGCGGCATATAGGGCCCTTCCCGAAGGCAGTGCGCTAACGCCTGACCGGCGCATAGAGGTGTCGTTCAAGATTGGGCGTGCGCTCGAGAAGTTGCGTCGCACAAAGGACGCGATGGACCAATACTACAGGAATGTGGTGCTCGCCTATTCCGAGGGGACCGCAAAGGGAGTCGTCTTCAGTGAGGCGACGCGTGCATTCTTCGCCCGGTCTGCGTTCCTTTTGGCGGACTACTACGAGGCAGGCGGCAGCTTTCATGCCGCCAATGAGATACTCAACAAGGTGGTAGCGGCTGGCGTTCCGGCCGCCGAGGAGGCAAAGAACCGGATTGCGGAGCTCAAAAAGAAAGGTGGTATCAAATGATGGACATGTTACTTTCCGGTGGTGCGGTGTTGTGGACGATTGCAGCCATAGGGCTGGCGGCAACGGTGATTTTTTTCGTTAGATTCATCGATTTGAGGCGTGCACATGTGGCATACATGGATTTTATGGCCGGAGTGGAGAACCTTGTGGCGAAGGAGAATGATCGCGAGGCGCTTGCCATCTGCGAGGAAACGGCAGCGCCAGTGGCGAAGGTGGTGGCCGCCGCGATACGCCACCGTCAAGAAGGGCGTGAAAGGATACGCGAGGCGGCCAATGCCGCGGTTCATGGAGAGACCGCAAGGTTTTCGCGGCGGCTTTCCGTTTTGCAGACGGCGGCCCAGATATCACCGCTACTCGGCCTGTTCGGCACTGTGGTGGGATTTGCACGCGCCCTTCTCGCGGTTTCGGGAAAATCCCTCGCCACGCGTGCCGACCTCGTGCCACTGATGGCGCCGGCCCTCTCCTGCGCTGCGGCGGGTCTGCTCGTGGCGGTGCTCGTTCATGTGATGCATTCGCTTCTTCGGGCGCGGCAGGAACATCTCACTGGCGATCTCAAGTCGGCGGTGGATGACATCGTCTCGAGGCTTGACGGCGGAGGTCCTACCAGATGAACTTTGCATGGTTCAGGTATCTCGTCCAGATGGCGCCCTGGCTTACGCTGTTGCTGCTGATCGTGATGGCGGAATTCCTATTCAGCGCGCTTGCGCCTATGCCGGCGGTGTCGTTCGATCTGCCAGACTCTGGAATAGCGGATTCGGCGAGGGTGGGGCTCGTGGCGCTGCTGCTACCTGGCGACGGTGACGAGGCGCAGTCTAACGGCTCGCTCGTGTTCTTCGACGATGCGAGGTATGTGATTTCCAATCCCGACAGCATGGACAAGTTCGCTGAGAGGCTGGAGGTGCGCGCCGAGGAGACGCTGTGCGGAACGCTGACTTTGCTTTCCGACAAACGTGTACCGGTTGGCGATGTGATGCGGGTTATGGCGATAGCCAAGGGGCGCCGGCTGGCGCATGTGCAGCTTGCGGAGAAACGTGACTGATGAGGGATTTGCTTCACATACTGGTCCTTTTCCTGGTGTTCGGTTTCCTCTTGACGAGATTCCCTCGCGAAATCATGCACCTTGACGACAGGGAGAGTCCTCAGCTGCCGTTCGCGTCCTTCCTTGTCCTCTCGCCGGAGGAGCATGCGGCATGCATCGATGCCACGCGCACATCATGGCAGGTGCGCAATGATTTGAGCGGCCGTCCGTCTGTCGGTAGGCTTGATGCCGACGTGCGGTTGCTTGAGGATGCCATTCCCCCGCCACCGTCATATGAGGTGGGGACAATCCCCCCCGGCGCGTGGCTTCATCCCCCGACCTCTTACACATATTTCTTCCTCCCTCCATCCATGGGGAGGAGCGAGCCGGCTTTCGCGATCCGCGCCCCGCACGCGGATGCCGACCATCCGCCGGAGACCGAACGGCGCACCGACGTGCCGTTTGGGATCAAGGAGATGCTTTCCGTAGAAAATTCACGTACACTAAAGGAGATCATGGAATGACAGAGAAACAGGTTCTCAGGTATTTTGAGGAGACAGGTGCGCTCCTCTCCGGACATTTCGAGTTGCGCTCGAAGCTCCACTCCGACCGATACTTCCAGTGCGCCAACGTGCTCCGCTTCCCGCGCATAGCAGAGAAGCTCTGCAGGGAGGTGACTTCGCGCGCTGTGAAGAGCGGCAAGCTCGGGAAGCGCATTGATGGCGTGATCTCTCCGGCCGTGGGCGGCATACTTGTGGGACATGAGGTCGCGCGCGTGCTTGGCGTTAAGTGTGTGTTTGCCGAAAAGGTGCAGGATGGCGACAAGAAGGACGCCACCGGCAAGCCGCTCACGAAACTTGCCATGCGCCGCTTCTCGCTTAAGAGAGGTGAACGGTATGTTGTGGCTGAGGATGTGGTTACGAAGGGTGGTCGCGTGCAGGAGACCATCGACCTCGTCAAGGCGGCGGGCGCAAAGGTCGCAGGAGTAGTGGTGCTTGTTGACCGAAGCGCCGGGAAGGTGAAGTTCGGCAGGATTCCAATGTTCTCGCTCATGCAGATGACCCCTGTCACGTGGGAGCCTTCCGAATGTCCGCTCTGCAAGGCCGGTGGCAAGCCCTGCCATCCGGGATCGTAAGGAGTCCGCCCGTCGATGATCGCTCTTGCCGACTGGATCATTCTGGAGACCGCCTACGCAGCGGCATTCTGCGTGCGCATGAATTTCGCGGAGCCGCTTGCGGGATGGCGTTCGGCCTGCCTTTCCTCCGTGTCGGCCTGTGCGGTTCAGATGCTGCTGCTCACGGCGTTTGGGCTGAACCGCGCCTGGCGCTGGCGCATCGCCGCAAGGGATGTTCCCCGGTACGTGGCCACCTTCCTGATTGCGGCGGCGGTGCTGCTCGGCATGCGGGCGCTGATGCCCTCCAACAATATGTTCTGGGCTCGCCCGCCCTATTCGGTCACGTTGATCGATGCCGCGTTCGCTCTCTTCGGCATTCTGGGCATGCGTTTTCTCCGGCAGGAGCACAAGGGCGCCTGTGCGGGAGCCCCGACCGTGCCCGCCCTGTCGGTGCCGAAGTTGTTTGAGGGGCGGTGCGTTCTGGTGACAGGGGCCGGCGGCTCCATCGGCAGCGAGATCGTGCGGCAGGTCGCGCGCGCGGGTGCCGCCAAGGTGTTGATGGTGGAGCGTGGCGAGAACGCCCTGTACAAAATCGACTATGAGATGAAGAGGTTTGGCGGTGACTGTGTGCCGCTCATGGTGGACGTCGCTGACGAGGCGAAGATGCGCACCATATTTGAGGAGTGGCGTCCCGAGGTGGTTCTGCACGCCGCCGCGTACAAGCATGTCCCGATGGTTGAGATGAACCCGGATGAGGGCTTTCGCAACAATACCGAGGCAACAGGTTCCGTCGTCCGTCTTGCAAAGGAGGCCGGCGTGGGGAGGCTCGTGTTCATCTCCACGGACAAGGCCGTGCATCCGAAGAGCGTGATGGGGCGCACGAAGCGCGAGGCCGAGAAGCTCGTGCTTGCGGCCGGCTATACCGTGGTGAGATTCGGCAACGTGTTCGGCAGCTCCGGGAGCGTGGTGGAGCTTTGGCGCGAGCAGATTGCGGCGGGCGGTCCGGTCACGGTCACTGATCGGCGCATGACGCGTTACTTTATGAGCGTGCAGGAAGCCGTGAACCTCGTCCTGTCCGCGGCGGCGTTCGACGGCGGCAAGGTGTACACGCTTGACATGGGAGAGCCCGTGAGCATTCTCAAGCTCGCCGAGGACATGATCAAGGAGGCCGGTTGGCGTCCGTATCGTGACATTGACATCGTATTTACCGGTGCCAGGCCGGGCGAGAAGCTCGAGGAAGAACTGGGCCTTGAGGATGGAGTTCGGGTGGGCGACACGAAGATATTCGCAAGTGGAGGTGGAGATGACTGAACGCGTGAGGGTGACAGGGCCTGCGAGAATTGACCTTTCGGGCGGGTGGAGCGACACGCCGCCGATTTGCTTTGACCGAGGCGGCACGGTCACTGTCGCTGGCGTGCTGCTTTCCGGCGCACAGCCCATAGAGGCCGTCGTGGAACGTCGGGAGGCGGATGGCGTGCTTGTGCGTTCGCGCGACCTTCGAAAGCGCCGCCTGCTCAAGTCCGACGCCGAGATCCGCGATCACTCAGATCCGCACGATTGGTGCGCCCTTGTGAAGGCCGCGCTTTCGGTCACCGGCTACCGCATCGCCGATGGAGGCCTTGCCGTGTCGCTTTCGAGCGATCTCCCGAAAGGCAGCGGAATGGGAACAAGTTCCATTCTCGGTGCGTGCACCGTGGCTGCGCTTGACAGGATGGCCGGTCGCAAGTTTGACGTGCAGCGCGTCATGGAGCTTACGCTCAAGCTTGAGCAGGAGATGCGCACCGGCGGCGGATGGGAAGACCAGATGGGCGCGCTTGTGCCTGGCGTGAAAATACTGCGCACGAAGGCCGGCAAGCGTCAGCGCCCCGAGTGGGACGTGGTTCCGGCGGCAGGCGTGCGGGCCTTCGCGAAGCTTCTCGCCGATCGCGGCCTGCTCTACTTTACGGGCGAGAAGCGCATGGCCCGCAACGTCCTTCGCGGCGTTATCGCAAACTACAAGGCCGATGGTGCGGAGGGGCGCGAGCGCGTCGCTGCGCTGCGCGACGGAGCAGAGCGGTGCTACGCCGCTGTCGCAAATGGCGACTGGGAGAGATTCGCCGCCTGCGTGAACGAATACTGGATGCTCAAGAAGGCGATGGATCCCGGCTCCACGAACGAGCGTGTGGAGTACATCATCGCGCGCATCTCGCCGTGGACCAGCGCAGTGACGCTCGCAGGCGCGGGCGGCGGCGGGTTCATGTTCATACTCGCAAAGAGCGCCGAGGCGAAGCGCAAGATTGTCGCCTCGCTCAATCGCCGCCCGCCGGTCAGGTGGGCGCGGTTCTATGACTTTGAGCTCGACGGGAAGGGGCTTACGTTCCATGTTTGACGTTGTGGTGATAACGGCGGCGAACGCGGCGCAGGCGCGCGGTTACCGCGAACAGGTCAGGTGGCGGCGAAGGCGCGGGATGCTCCCCGCAACGCTCGATGTGCTTGTGGTGCCAGACCCGGGCGGCAGGCGCATTGGCAGCCTCGGCGCCACGGTGAACGTCCTGAAGCGACTCGGCGACCTGCGCGGCAGGAAGGTGTTCATCTGCCATTCGGGTGGCGATGCACGGCGTACCCCGGCCTATGCCGCGATGGGCAAGGCGTTTACGCCGATGCCGCTTGGCGGCGGCGTTGCGATATTCGACCTGATTCTTGCGAACATGGCTAGACTTCCCATGCCGCGCCAAGGTGGCGTGCTTGTGGCTTGCGGAGACGTGCTGATCACCTTCGATTTCGCCGCCGCGGACCTCTCGTCGCCAGGTGTGACGGGCTTTGGCTTCCGCGACGGAGCGGAGCGTGCGGCGCGCCATGGCGTGTACCAGGTGGAGCGCGCCATTGCCGGCGCGCCGCAATCTTGCCGCCTCTTCCCCGTTGCGAACTTTCTCCAAAAGCCCAGGTTCAACGGCGGACGGCATATCGTCGATACCGGCATCATGTGGATTGACTGCCAGACGGCGGAGAGGATGGTCCGGCGTGGCTGGAAGGTGGGCGATTTGTACATGGAGTTCGCCGCCGCTCTCCTTGATGGCTTCGCCCCGTTCCACGTCAACGTGGCACGCCGTTGCGACTTCTTCCACATCGGCTCGAGCCGCGAACTGCTCCGTTGCATGACGGCTCCGTCCCGCACCGCGAAGCTCTATGGCTTCGACGTGAAGGATCCCAATCTTGTCGGCCGCGACATCTTCGCCGCTGCCGGCGAGAACATCGTGACGAACGTGCCGCAAGGAACCCTTGCCCATCGCCCATCGCCCATCGACGTTCAGTTCTCCAAGGGCGAGTGCGTGACTTTCCTCCCGATCGGCAAGTCGGACTGGGTGGAGGTGCGTTATTCGATAGACGACAACTTCAAGGGCGACGGCAAGTGGGAGAAGAAACTCTACCGCCTTGGCCGCCGCCGCGTAAGCCTTGCGGGGCTGATGCCGCAGGTGAATCACCACAGGCTACTGAAAGCGAGG
>JAEEGG010027992.1_pt1 | contig 10640 bp, 10 predicted proteins | sample 9134161 | NCBI WGS metagenome assembly JAEEGG01 (sample SAMN16246543, study PRJNA631951) | gut metagenome | biome: gut microbiome; feature: rumen; material: CR-attached | host: Bos | place: Iran: Karaj | collected 2018-10
CATTTTCTCGGATGATGATCCTCTGGAGGTTGTTTACGGGTATGTTGAGGCTTCAAGGGTTTCTGAAAAAAGCATGTACATCTCCGAACTCTTCATCCCGCCTGCAGAGCCGGGAGGGAATCTTCCTCCTCCCATCACTTTGTCCGGAATGCTGACCCCGCTCTCCCCAGCCGAAGCGTATTCGTTCGATCTGAGGCCCAAGGATTCTCCTGACGTCTGGGTCAACAAGAAATGTGTGGAGTGTACCGCCCTGGGGGGCACCAAGATTAAACCGGCATTCTGGCCAACACCATCAGAATAAGTAGTTATGAAAAAGATTGCCATTATTGTGACCATTCTTCTGGGTCTCTTCTGTCAGGATGCTTATTCAGGAGTTACCGAGAGAGTCTGGGTGTCTACTGACAAGGACGTCTACCTTGCCGGGGACATAGTATGGTGTTCGGTTTTCTCGATAAATCCATCCTCGGGCATATTGTCTTCTGAGAACAGCGTCGCTTACGTGGAATTATCTTCAGATTCCGGACAGCTGGTTTCTGCCAAGATTGCATTGGTTGGCGGCAGGGGATCGGGAGCAATCCAGATTCCGCTTTCCGCACCTACCGGCAACTATGCATTGGTAGCCTATACGGCAGCTTCCCGTGGCAGGGGAGACCTGTCTGCTGATGCTAGGATACTCTCTGTCTTCAACACTTCGTCGGGAGTCAGGATCAAGGGTGGTGTTGAGATTGTCGAACCATCCCGTTACACTTCCTCCGGAGTTGCCCAGGGCAAATCCTCAGGGTCCGTGGAATTGTTCGTCCAACCTTCCCCAGGTACATCTTCATCTGCCAGGATATCCCTTGACAACAGGATGGCCTCAGATGCTACTTTGAGCGTCTCCGTTTTCCATGAAGACGGTTTATTGTCACCGTCCGGAAAGACCTTTGTGGATTTTGTTGGTTCCAGGTACGCTCCGTTTGAGGGTAGTTCTGAAGACAAGGACGGTGAGACCCTTCATGGACGCCTTTTCGGTGCTGACGCATCATCGGTAATGTCAGACATGGACCTTCTTGCAGTCACCGCATTCCCTGGTTATGCCGAGGATGTCTATGCGGGAAAGATTGCCGTAGATGGAACAGTCAGCTTCCGTACAGGAAATCTGTACGGCAAACGCGATATGGTCTGTGAGATAATCGGGCTGGATGATTCAAAGGAATGCCGTTTGGTCATGGACACTCCTTTCCTCGGAGTAAAAGTGCCTGGTATCCCTTCACTCAAACTGTCTGAATCTACCCGGGAGGCTTTGGAAATGCGGATGAAATCATTCGGTTCGTCGCTGAATGTCGGAGTTGACACCCTTTCCGAATTCCTTCCGAAGAGGGGTGGGGTTTTCCTTGCTGATGAGCTCTGCAAAAGATATCACCTGGATGACTTCCATCGGTTTCCTACGATCAGGGAAACCCTGGTGGAGATTACACCTGACCTCCGGATCCGTAAGGACATAAAGGGGAAGCCTCAGATTCAGACTGTTCTGGAAGGAGTTGTCAGGGATAACACCGAGTTCTCCGGCAATATGCTGGTAATGATTGATGGTGTGCCGGTGAAGGACATCGAAAGGCTCCTTGAGTTCGATGCCATGCTTATAGGCGACATCTACATTTATCCATACAACTATTCTTTGGGCAATGCCATCTTTAATGGTGTGGTAGATTTCGTTACGAAACAGGGTGACATTTCTTCCTTCAAGTTCGACAGGAACGTCGTGATTGTAGATTGGCAAGGTGAAGCCTATCCGGTTGCTTATACCTGTAAGAACCTGCCAGAAGGAGGACGCGACTATCGTCACACCCTCTACTGGCACCCCCAGATAGATATCAAAACGGGAGGTACTGCTGAAATCCAGGTCAGTACCCCCTCTTACTCTGGGAGATTTAAGGTTGTCGTAGAAGGAATCGCCTCAGATGGTACTCCTCTAAGGACTGAAACCTCGTTTGAGTTGAGATAAGATCTCAGGACTTGAAATTCATTATGCTGAGCACCTTCATCGACTCGTCGTCGGCGGTGAGGTAAGATATTGAATAATCCTTGCCCCCCTTCGGTACATCAAGCACAATATGTCCTCCTCCAAAGGAGGACTTGTTGATTACATCCAGCCAGGCCTTCCCTGCATCTTCCTCCCTTCTTTCCTTAGGGAACACTCCTGGACAGACAATCCTGTCGCCGGGATAGAGTGAGCGGTCTGCAATCCTTTCCATAACTGGCGCCACGTTGTGAAGCTGGTCCCACACGCAGCTGACATACACCCTTGCCTGGAGGGCGGAGAGAAGTTTGGCGGGCATTGAATAATGGCCATGATGGTTGATCTTGGCCACATTTACCTTGCCGCAGACATCGGCCAAGGCTTCTTCGATTTCAAAGGTTGTCCCATCAGGGAGTTTCCAGCTGTCAGAAAAGTCTCCGGCAGTATAGAACTTGAACGGCCCATAGGAGATAATCATTCCGAGACTCATTCCATTTTCGTTGAAATAAGCTGGATTGTCTTTCTTCCTCTCGGCGTAAAGGTCGATTACGGTTCCGTCCTCGGCAGCAATCCTCCCATTGCCACAGATGTTCCTGATTGAGAATCCGGGATACTTCCCAGGAGAGTGAAGCATGGCAACCTGGTCTATGGCTCCCACCCTGAATATCTCGACTTCAAGACCCCTGTATTTTGTCATGAATTCGTAGAAACTCTTCATGTGGTTAACGTTGTCAGCAGAGCGTTGTATCAGGGGAATCGGATCATCATATCCAGGCCAGCAGCGGTCGAAGGCCTTTCCGAAGTCGAGCCATTCAGCTGCCTGGGAAAAGCCGCTGAGGGTGTACCAGCCGGAACCCCTCGTAACCTTGTCTGCGTAGAAGCTGTCACTTCCTCCGTGGTCGTTATGATAATGTGACAGCATCATGTAGTCCACTTTGCTGCCATGGGGATTGACCCGTTTGACGTATCTCGCTATCCACTCCCCGGAATGCTTGCCAGGAGATGGAAGGACGGGGACAGCCAGTTTGCCACGGCCGATTGCATTGTGGTCGCCGCAGTCGAGCAGCATGGACGTCCCGTCCGGGAAGATCATGAATATGGATTCGCCCACTCCGGTGTAGATGAAATGAGCCTGGAAATGACCTTCCTTCCATCCTTTCCATGGCTTTCCAACCTCAGGAGCAGATGTCCCTGAGGCGAAAGCTTTTTCCCAGTCAAGCATCAAGGCAGCAGTTGCCAGTGCTGAACTCTTCAAGAAATCCCTTCTGTCCATCCAGATTGTCTATTTAAACAGTTTCTGAGCGAAAATAGTCAAGTAAACCCTCCAGTTGCGCCAGATATGGCCGCCTTCCGATTCATAAAGGGTGGCAGGGTAGCCGCGCTCATCACAGAAGGCCTTGAGTTTCTTTGAATTGACCATGATCCCGTCATCTTTTCCGCACCCGATCCAATACAACTTGGGATGAGCGGCGAAAACGGCATCGAAGGCGGCTTCGTTTCCATCAGGCTGGGCGACTCCGGAGAAGAGACCCACATAACCGAACTTGTCGGGATAGTGCAATGACAGCATGCAAGACTGGCGGCCTCCCATTGAGAGTCCGGCAACTGCGGTATTGGCATAGCCCTTTGCGACCCTGTAGTTCTTTTCTATGAATTTCATGATGTCCGGGAAACTGTTCTCAACTTCGATGGTGGACTGGGAACGGCTGTTGGCGAAAGTCGGCTGGAACATGTTGACGGCTGCTCCTGGAGCGGCATTGTTGAACCATACACCGTTAGGCATGACAACGATCATTGGCTTTGCCTTTCCCTCTGCGATAAGGTTATCCATGATCTGGGCAGTGCGTCCGAGGTCAGTCCAGGCATCCTCGTCTCCTCCTGAACCATGAAGCAGATAGAGGACGGGATATTTCGCCTTGCCTCCTTCGTAGCCGGCCGGTGTGTAAACAGTGAGCCTGCGGGAAGATTCCAGGGTGGGGCTGTCATACCAGACGTGGGCAAGGGTGCCATGAGGCACGTCATGGACTTCATAGTACCAGCCCTTGTCTTCTTTTTCCGCACTTAAGGTGAAGATGTTGGTCCATGTCGCCACATCCCTGTTGCGGTAGATATTGGACGGGTCCATAGTCTTCATCCCGTCCACGATGAAATCGTAGGAGTAGAGCTCTCCCTCGAGAGGGGGAGTGGTATAGGTCCAGACCCCGTCCTTGCCTTCGACAAGGTTTGCCCTCCCTTTCATGAAGTCTCCAGTTACTTGGACTGAGATGGCCTTCGGGGCGAAAAGCCTGAAAGTGACTGAATGGTCTGGATTGATTTCGGGGGAAACCAGTCCGGTTCCGGGACCAAGAGCTTGCTGGCCCCACGCGGCCGTTGCAAGGAACAGTGCCGCTATCGCTAAAGATAACTTATTCATATTTAATCAATTAAAGAGCAGGTAAGATGTTGTCCCAAACGAGATTGATTTCCTCTTGCATGTCACCGATATTGGCTGTCATGGCAACTACTGCATCCTTGTCCGGGATTATGATAATGTATTGTCCGTAAGCTCCATCGGCACGGAAAGCGTTGTGACGGCAGCGCCACATCTGATAGCCGTAGCCCTGAAGCCAGTCGCTTGTGGCCGGATCCACTCCACTTTCGCGCATCTGGATCTCATTTCTTCCGGCAGGACACGAAGGAACCTGGTTGGCAGACATTTCGGCGACCCATTCGGCAGGTATTACCTGCTTGCCACTGAACTTGCCTCCGTTGAGGATGCAAAGACCCATCTTTGCAAGGTCCTGGGTGTGAAGGTACAGGCCCCATCCTCCGGTGTTGATTCCTGCAGGGCTTTCCAGCCAGCGGGGTTTCTCGATTCCCAGAGGTTGCCATAGGCGGGTTTCTAGGTAGTCCACTATTTTCTGGCCGGTAACTTTCTGGACTGCTGCCGAAAGGACATAGGTGCCAAGACTGTTGTAGCAATAGCAGGTGCCGGGCTCATACTCAAGCGGCCATTCCATGAACCCCCTGACCCAATCGCCGTCACCTCTGCGGATGGATCCGGTAGGGTCTGTCCCATGACCTGAGTTCATAGTAAGGAGATTCCGGATTGTAACCCTCTTGAGGGTGTCAGAGGCATTCTCGGGAACGCTCTCTGGGAAGATGTCCACGATTCTGTCGTCCAGTTTCAGCAATCCTTCCGAGATTGCGAATCCGACTGCGGTAGATGTGAAAGTCTTGCTGACGGAATGAAGTACATGGGCTGTGTCAGGAACGAAGAACTTCTCTTCCAGGACTTTCCCATGTTGGACTACCATAATGCTGTGCAACTCTTCAGAGCAGTCGTTCACTGCTTGAAGATAGGCAGTCATGGCTTCGTCCAATTGCTTGGTAGCCTTGCCCCTGGGGAGATCTCCGTTTTTAGGAGAGCAGGCGGCGGCTGCGATAATGGCCGCAATGAGAAGGATTTTTTTCATTATGAACTAGATTTGGATTTGTGGTGAGTAATTGTAAAAATAACCATTTTTTGTTACTTTTGAAAAGAAGACATAAACTATAACCGAATAATGAATAATTTATCCAGAAGAGATTTCATCAAGACCGGTCTGACTGCCGCTGCAGGGACTGCGGCCTTCACAATCGTTCCAAGCCATGTCCTTGGAAAGACCCTCGGACATGTTGCACCGAGCGATAAACTTAACATCGCCGGTGTCGGTATCGGAGGCGTAGGAAGAAGGAATCTTAAGAATATGGCCACAGAGAACATCGTCGCCCTGTGCGACGTGGACTGGACATATGCGATGAAGACCTTCAATGACTATCCTTCTGCCAAGCGGTTCAAGGACTGGAGGGTTATGTTCGACCAGATGGCCAAGGACATCGATGCTGTCGTTGTGGCCACTCCCGATCACACACATGCGGTCGTTGCTGCCCATGCGATGACTCTCGGCAAGCATGTCTATGTCCAGAAACCCCTGACCCATTCCGTCTATGAGGCAAGGCTCCTTACCAAACTCGCAAAGAAGTACAAGGTTGCAACCCAGATGGGCAATCAGGGCAATTCATTTGACGACTGCCGCCAGCTTTCAGAATGGATCTGGTCCGGTGTTATCGGCGACGTGTACGAAGTGCATTGCTGGACCGACCGCCCCATCTGGCCTCAGGGGCTCATGCAGCCTGCAGGAGGTGTCAAGGTACCGAAGACCCTTGACTGGGACCTCTTCATCGGACCTGCCGAGATGAGGCCTTACGATCCTGCCTATACCCCCTGGAACTGGCGTGGCTTCTATGATTTCGGAACCGGAGCCCTGGGTGATATGGCATGCCATATAATGGACCCTGTGGTGATGGCTCTTGGAATAAAATATCCTACCAGCGTCATAGCCAGTTCAACCCTCAGTAACCTTTATTCACCACCCCATGCCGAAATGATAACCTACACCTTCCCGGCCAGGGCCCCCAAGGGCAATATCCGCATGCCGGAAGTCAAGGTACACTGGTACGACGGCGGACTCCTTCCTGACCGTCCGGAAGAACTTCCTGACGGAGTGATGATGGGGGACGAGAACGGAGGACTGCTCTTTATTGGCACAAAGGGCAAGATTATGGCCGGCTGCTACGGCCTCAAGCCAACTCTCCTTCCATATTCATTGATGGATTACTTCAAGGAGCCTTCACCGGTCCTTCGAAGGGTACCCGGCGGCAACGGCGACATCTGGAGCACCAATGCCCACGAACAGGATTGGATCCGTGCATGCAAGGAGTCTCCTGAGAACCGTGTAGAGACGTCCTCGAATTTCCAGGTGTCAGGCCCCTTCACCGAGATGGTTGACATGGGTGTTCTCGCTGTACGTCTTTCCGGCCCGACAGGACTCCATCGCGAGCTCAAGTGGGATGGGGAGAACATGCGCTTCACCAACATTTCAGACTCGGACAAGATAAAGATCGTCAACTACGATGATTTCAAGGTCATTGACGGTGATCCTCGTTTCGACCGTCGTTATGCCGAGTTCAGTGCCAAGATGATGGCGGAAGAGTGGATAAAACACACTTATCGTAATGGCTACTCATTGCCCGACATGCCCAATGACTAGGATAACTACTCTCGCTGCGGCCGCCTTGGCTATGTTGTTGGCTGTCGCCGGATGCTCCCCGAAAGAGAGCGTTGCCGAGCGGAACGGATGGAAGCTTGCCATCCAGTCCTACACTTTCCACAAGTTTTCTTTGGAAGAGGCTTTTGACAAGACAGCGGAACTCGGAGTCAAGTACATTGAAGCATACCCGGGTCACCGTCTGGGAGATAAGTGGGGAGACCAGGTATTCGGTTACGGGATGGATGAAGCTACCCGGAAGGAAATCCTCGGTCTGGCGGAATCAAAAGGTGTCAAGATAGTCGGATCCGGGGTTTTCGTCCCTTCCACCCCTTCCGAATGGGAGGAAGAATTCAAATTCGCAAAGTCGATGGGTCTTGAATATGTTTCCGCGGAACCGGCCATGGAGGATTGGGACCTTGTTGAAAAGCTCTCCAATGAATATGGAATAGCCGTCTCGGTCCACAACCATCCGAAACCTTCTACCTATTGGACGCCAGACAGCCTTCTCACTGCCGTTTCAGGGAGGTCCTCCAGGCTTGGCTCTTGCGCCGATGTAGGTCACTGGAAAAGGTGTGGCCTGGATCAGCTTGAGTGCCTGAAAAAACTGAACGGAAGGATTATATCCCTCCATTTCAAGGACATTGCCCCGGAAGATTCCGAGGGTGGTTCCCATGATGTAATCTGGGGAACGGGTGTACTAGATGTCCCTGCCATGCTTGGTATCCTGAAGGACCAGGGATTCAAAGGCTACTTTGCAATTGAATATGAATACAACTGGGACAATTCGGTTCCGGACATCAGAAAATGCATCGATTATTTCAACGAAGTTGTTGATAGTATTTATTGATATGAAACACACAGTAAAAGAGTGGTTAGTGGTAACCCGCTACTGGTCGTTCGCGGTCTCCACAATGCCTGTAATAGCCACTTTCGCCTATTTATTCAGCCGTGGTCTGATTCCGGGTGGTTTTCGGCCCTATCTGATCCTGTTGCTCTGCCTTCTAGGGGTAGTGCTCCTTCATTCTGCCGGGAACGTCCTCAGTGACTGGTTCGACTACAGGAGCGGGGTTGATAATGAGAATGCCTTCGCCGTGCCGAATCTCGTTTTCCACAAATTCGAGCCTAAGGAATACCTTCATTTCAGCATTATCCTTTTCGTTTTGGGAATAATCGTCGGTCTCGTCATCGTGAAGATGACTGGTCCTGGCCTCCTCATTATCGGTGGAGTCGGAGTGCTGCTGACCATGCTGTATTCTTTCTTTAAATTCAATGCGCTGGGAGATTTGGACATATTCATCATATTCGGTGTCCTGACTGTCCTCGGTACAGCATATGCATTGACAGGGAAGTTCTGCCCTGAGGCCCTTATCCTTTCCTTGCCAATCGGAATAATAACGGTCTCGGTGTTGCACGCCAACAACACTTATGACACCGTTTCTGACCGTGATGCGGGGATCAAGACCTTCGCCATGGCCATTGGCCTCAAGGCATCCAGTATTCTCTATCGTGCCTATATGGTGATTCCATTCCTGTGCGTGGTAGTCTCGGTCATAGCGGGATGGCTCCATCCGCTTGCCCTGATCAGTCTGATTGCGGTCGTTCCTGCTTGGCAGAACTTCAAGAAGGCGTCCGGATACGAAAAGGAAGGCCTTGAAGCTATGAGCGGCCTGGACCAAGCTTCCGCCAAGCTCCAGATGGTGTTCTCCGGTTTGCTTTCCGTAGGACTCATTTTAGCCGGCCTGTTATGATCAAGGACAGGAGAAATCTGCTCATTGCAGTAGCGACAGCCGCTCTCCTGTGGTTCTATATGTTCAGCCCCTGGACTCGGGGGCTTCCCAATTTCTGGCTGGTGATGTCCTGTTCGGCACTGATCCTGACATCTTTGGGACTCGCTTTCACCAGAGACAGGTCAGAGCTCTTTAAGATTGAAAGGCCGTTGCTGCAGATTCTGGGAGGAGTCGTTCTGGCTTTCGCTCTATGGGGAGTTTTCTGGGTAGGGGACAAGGCTTCCACCTGGTTGTTCGATTTCGCCAGGCCAGAGGTGGATGCCGTCTATTCAATGAAGCACGGGCTGCCCGGTTGGGCAATCGGTCTTCTGTTATTATTCCTGATCGGACCAGCTGAAGAGTTCTTCTGGAGAGGCTATGTACAGAGGACCCTGTCAAGGACTCTGGGTGGGAAACACCCTGAGGACTGGGCTTTCCTGCTTACTGCAGCAGTATATGCCCTCGTCCACATCTGGTCGTTTAACTTCATGCTGGTTATGGCTGCCCTTGTTGCCGGCCTTGTCTGGGGTTTCATCTATCGCCTGTGTCCCAAGGCTCTCCCGGCGCTAATAATCAGTCATGCCTTATGGGATGCCCTGGTTTTTGTGATCATACCAATTTAAAGCAACTCTGCTATGGATTATTCATCAAGAATTACGGATGATTTCATCCAGACCCTGAAACCGGAAGAGGTGTTCGTTTTCGGGTCGAACCTGGCCGGATTTCATGGTGGTGGAGCGGCTCGTGCTGCTTTCAATAAGTTCGGAGCAATCTGGGGACAAGGTGTCGGCATTCAAGGCCAGAGTTATGCAATTCCCACAATGCAGGGCGGGGTAGAGACAATAGCACCCTATGTGGACGAATTCATTGAATATGCCCGGAATCATCCGGAAAAGAAGTTCCTTGTGACAGAGATAGGTTGCGGAATCGCCGGATTCACTCCTGAAGAAATCGCACCCTTATTTGCCGGGGCAGTTGACGTCGGGAATATCTCCTTGCCACGTCGTTTCTGGAAGATTGTCGCCGGTGACAAGCGTGTTTGAAAATTATTAATTAATCATACTGAGATGAAACAGATACTAGTATTACTCGTTGCTGCTTGTGCAATACTTGCCTCATGCCAGAAAGAGAACCCCGTCAAAAAATCAGATGATGTCTGCAGAAAGATGGAGGATGCCGCTTTTAAGAAGTTCTGCTGTGATAATTTCGACACCAATCACGACGGGACGATTTCGACGAAGGAAGCTGCTGATGTGAAGACTATCACTTGCAAAGATCATAATATAACATCAATCAAGGGAATAGAGTATTTCACGGAGTTAACCCAGCTTGATTGCAGCCACAATAACCTGACTTCCCTGGATTTGTCCAAGAACACCCGGTTGAAAAGCCTGGATTGCAGTTACAATAACCTGACATCCCTGGACGTGTCCAAGAATACCCTATTGGAGTACTTTATCTATAACCCTCAGAATACCGGTAAATACATAATCCCTACCGGTTGGGATAAATAATCGGTGCAATATTCAGCATATGAAAACTATTGCCATTTTTTTGGTTGCAGGTCTTGCCTTGTTTTCGACAGGCAACCACAACCTTTATGCTACTGTCTCTCAAACCCAAGATACGTTGATTCTTGGCAAACTCTATTTCATAAACCTCAAAGAGGGAGAAAAGCCTGTGATGACTGCTTTGAGCCTGTTTGGCAACCGATGCGGGAGCGAGAGTTTCAACAACAAACCATGCTCCACCGACGGAATCCGCTCCATTTTTGAGCTTGATGAATGGATAGAGTTCCATCCA
>JAEEGG010027995.1_pt1 | contig 10639 bp, 12 predicted proteins | sample 9134161 | NCBI WGS metagenome assembly JAEEGG01 (sample SAMN16246543, study PRJNA631951) | gut metagenome | biome: gut microbiome; feature: rumen; material: CR-attached | host: Bos | place: Iran: Karaj | collected 2018-10
GCAATGTCGATGCCCTGTTCAATGCCTTCAAAACACTCCCCGATGACCAGCGTATCCGCATCGCCGGGGAAATGAACGATGTTCACGAGATTGCGAACAACAAAAACAGCAGTCCCGTCATCCAGAGCCTCATCAACCTTTCCGGACTCAATACGCCGCCTGACTTCTCTGACTGGCCCCTTCCCGACAAAGCCCTCTGGCTCCTCCTGAACGGGGATGAAAAGCTGAACAAATCCATTTTCCAGTTCACAGAGGTCGAATCCATTTCCGATCGTCTCTGGCTTGTTCTCCCTCTCGTGCAGGGTGCTCCCGATCAGATCAAATACGATGCCAAACGCATGACCACTCTGCGGGAATCCGTCAGCGCTTTTGTGTTCCGCCACAGGGGGCACGGCAAGAATTGCATCATTGATCCCGTTGACCGCGGCGATCTCGGCGAAGAATACTTCTTCATTTACTACGACAAGCCCAAACGGATTATTCCGCAGTGGAACGGAGAGACTTTTATCTGGGATGTTGACCACGCAAGCGCGGAAATCGTCTTCGTGTATAATTACATAAGGAATGAACTCCGCGTTTACGCGAAATCCTTCGACCGCACGAAACGCACCATCCTCTGCAAAATCTGGGCAGAGGTCATGCGGGATACGACCGTCAACATCAATTCTTTTACCGGTGATTTGTACGAACTTGACGGGATGCTGAATCAGGACAACATCCGTCTGCCTGCGGATCTCGTGGACGAATTCTCGAAGCTTGAGGTGGGTTACATTACTGTTGACACCGACGGAACCCGGAAGAAAAATGTTACGTATGATCACAGGGAGGGGGATATCTACACCCTTCTGAATGGCTTCTTCTCCCAGCCCGAGTATCCGAGGAACATTGCCGTCATCCGGAACATCAAGTTCCGCATCAAACTCAGCCCGAAACACAGGTACAACCGCGAGATTGTGGTCGAATTTACCCGGAACGGAACCGACCTGTATTCCAAAAACGAAAAATTCCGCGATCTCCTGATCCGGTTGTTCATCGCCCTCGGAATCATTCGCGATTCCAATAAAAATGACAATGTTTTTGACAACAGGCCGAAAGAGGAACTCAAAAATGACGTTGCTTGATAGAGAACTCCTGCTTATCTCGGACTGGCTGAACATCGACACCCCCGAACTCATCTGGGATCGGGTTAAGAGATTCAGCCCGTATTGGCTGGAAAACAATTTGATTACCGTTGACATGCGGAAAGAACGGCATACTGCGCACTGCGATTGCGACTATGACCACGAGGCCGAGGTGTTCTATTCCCAGGATGAACCCGTCATCCTCTGCCCGCATACCGGCTTTACACGCAAGGTCGAACCAAGGGAGCTGAGACTTTGGCGGTTCAACGGCGCGGCATTTGCCACGCTGCTGGGAAACGTCCTTGAATGCAGGCAGCCGCCAAAGGAACTGATCGGAGGCCGCCTGTGGAATCTCGGGCTGTCTCCCCATCGACTGGGCGGAATCACGAGAAACATTTTCTTTTCGATCCGGATGAGCTCCGAAACAGAAGCGATATACGATGCGCTTCCCAAGGACGGAATACAAGCGCTTCTGATTTCGGGATCATCGCGTATCTGTCCGTCCGATCATTTCAAATCCGACCTTGTTTTCTGCATGCCGGATATCGTGAGCTTCCGTGATGGTACACCTTCTTTGAATCTTGATGTCATTGAATCGCGGCTTGGCGGTATTCCAAAGGCGGAAGCCGCGAGACCGACATCGGCGGATCACTCGAAATACGTCCTGCAGATGAATAAAGAGCTGTATGAATACCTTAAATCCGCATATTCATTCTATACGGTTGGAGAGGGAAGGAACGGAGGCAAATTCGCGCCCATGACACTGCGTTACATGGCCGACAAACTCAATTGCGCCCCCACAACTGTCCGAAATATTCTCCTCAAAATTGAGGGGAAGAAAGAGGATCGGAAAGAAAGCGAGGAAACAAAATCGTACAAAAGACGGCACAATCTCTTGACCAACATTGAGAAAAAAGCCTACAAGGATATTGCTGTACGATGGGAAGCGACCCAATCGAGATCGGGTATCCTGCATTTCGGATCAACCTATTTCCCAAGCGTCGGCGGATAATCCGACACTTCAAACCACTGTATTCCTATCCCCGGACTAACCCTCCGGGGATTTTTTTTCAAAAAAAAGAGAAAAAAAGGCGTGTTTCGCGATGTTTCGTCGAAACAAGACGAAACAAAACACGAAACACAGAAACAGGTTTTCACCTCAATTCACCGACCAAAAATGCCTGCTTGTTTCATTTGTCGTATTAAATCGAAATACGACATGCGAAACATTTGTTTTTTATTTCCTTCATTCTGAGCATGTTGCAAATGTTCATCTGACGGGTGTCTCGAAAAATCGAAACATTCCCCGGGTTATGCCGGACATCGCACTCGGCGGTGTTCCGGAGCAAAACACAAACCGGAGAATGAACAATGAAAAACAACACCTCCATCCCGCCCGTCACTGAAAACCCGATCACCAAGAGAATCCAGAATCACATCGAGGCTGTCGCCAAGGGGATGATCGGATGCTCGAACCTCGGTCCCGACGATCTGCCGGACCTCTGCCAGGAGCTCTCCTTCCAGGTCATCAAGGCCGCCAAATCCTATTCGCCCGAAAACGGGAGCTTCTACACTTTCGCCCAGGCTGTCGTGAAAAAACACCGCGATCGGATTTTCAGGTATCGCATGCGCAGAGGGCTTGACTGCCCCACTGTCTCCATCGATTCCGTTTCCAAACAGCACGATGAAATGACTCCTTCGCCGATTGACAGCATTTCTCTGGCGCAGTCCAGAGAAAAAGAACTCGAAGAAGAGCGGTTCGAAAAGATCGGCAAAGTCGTTGAAAAGCTCGATCCGCGTCTCAAGGCAATCTGCAATCTTCTGATGGATGGCTACACCAAGGAAGAAATCTGCCGCGAAATGCACATGTCTTCGCGAACCTTCTTCCGCCTCTTGGGCAGGGTTCGCGCGGAAATGCTCAAGGAGCGTATCGTCAGGGGTTAATCCGTTTCCATACACCTTTTACCGTGTCTGGTTTTGAGCTCATTTCAAAAAAAAATCGAAAAAAGTTTAAAAACCGTGGCACAAAAACAGGGGGGTCGGGAAAGAAACTATATAGGAACTTTTTCGCGACTCCCCGAAAAAACAAGACAGGAAATTATCCAAAATGAACAAGACTGATTTCATCATCCACGAACCGGCGGTCGAATACCACGCCCGCAGCCGCAGCGGCGAATTCATGTCCAGCCACCTGCTCGCCGATTTCCGCGAGAGCCCCATGCTCTACTATAAGGAAATTACCGGGCAGATCGAGGAAAAGGAAACCCCCGCATTCGCCATCGGACGCGCCGCCCACAGTCTGATCCTCGAAGGCCGCCACGCTTTCGACCGTGACTTCCTCGTCGCCAACGGCCCCGTCAATCCCCGCACCGGGGAGCCCTTCGGCAAGACCACCAAGGCCTACGCCGACTGGCTGGCGAGCCAGGACCGCGAAGTCATCTCGGAAAAGGACTTCGCGTTCATCATGAACCTGCAGAAGGCCGTCTGCCTCCACCCCGAAGCCCTGAAGCTTCTCGCCAATGGCGAGGCCGAGGGCGTCGTCCGGGCATCCTGCAATGGCGTTCCCTGCCAGATCCGCATGGACTGGTTCAACCCGGAATACGGTCTCGTTGACCTCAAGACCTGCGATTCCCTCCGCTGGTTCGAGTCCGACTGCCGCCGCTACGGGTACATCCACCAGATGGCGTTTTACCGCATGGTCGTCCGCGCAATGTCCGGCAAGACCTATCCCGTGTACATCATCGCGGTCGAGAAGAACGAACCGTTCTCCGCCGGCGTGTGGAAGCTGACCGACGAGGTTCTCGACCTCGCCGAGCAGACGAACAAGGCCGCGCTGAACCGCTACCGCGAATGCGACGTCTCCGGCATCTGGCCGACCGGCTACGAAGACATCCGAATCATCGACACCCTTTAATTCCCTTCAATAAAAACCAAAACAAAGCAAAGGAGAAATCCACCATGAACAAACTCGCAACACCCAAAATCATCGTCAAGCTCGTCAACGTCACCCCCGACATGGCCTTCGAAATGCTTGAAAAGAACACCATGAACCGCAACATCGATGAAAAGCGTGTCAGACAGTACGCCAAGGACATGAAGGCCGGACTCTGGCAGATGAACGGCACGACCATCGTCTTCGCCGAAGACGGAACCCTGCTCGACGGCCAGCACCGTCTCTGGGCTATCATCGAGGCCAACATCACGGTCCAGCTCCTCATCGTCTACAATGCGGACAAGGACAGCATCGTCACGATGGACATCGGAAAGACCCGCTCCTCGAACAATATCCTGCAGATCGAACGCTCCATGCACTCCGCTACTGCGGCCAGACTGACGAAGCTCCTCTGGATCCACGATTTCGTTGACGGCAAGCTTGTCCCAAACTCCTGCCGCATGGACGTCAGCAACAATGAACTCCGCAACTATTACAACGAATGCAAGGACATGATCGAGACCGCCGCTGCCGTCGCCGACCGCAAGCACCCGTACGTGAAATCCCACATGGCGCTTGCTTACTGCCTCATCGGCAGAAAGACCGCCCACCGCGACCTGATGAATTCCTTCTTCGAATCCGTCAGAACCGGCTGCAATATCGACATGAAGCACCCGATCATGACTCTCCGCAACAGACTGCTCGACAACCGTCTGGGGATCCGGGCTCTCTCCGTACAGGAAACGATTGCCACTTACATCCGCGTGTGGAACGCCTACGTCCGCGGCAAAGATCTGACGGTCATCCGATGGAACGCCAGCGAACCGATGCCGGAGGTGCTCTGATGGACAACACGCCCGAAAAGAAATACGACGAATGCGTCTTCGTCACGACCGAAAATCTGACGATGATCGATCCGGACACCGTAAAAACGGTGTCCCCCTTCAAAGATCTGTTCCCTATTCGTCAGAATGACCTCGAAAAGCTCAAGGAAAGCATGAAGACCGACGGCTTTGACAAGGCGCACCCGATCATCCTCTGGGCCGGACACAACATGACCGTGGTTGACGGACACACCCGCCTGGCCGCCGCAAGAGACCTTATGTTCTCCAGGATTCCGGCGATTTGCAAGGAATTCGAGGATGAGGCCGAAGCGCTGGAATACGCGATCAAGTCCCAGGTCAATCGCCGGAACCTGAACGATGCTGAACTGCTCACCTGCCTGACCGAACTTGACAAGAGGAAGAAAGCCGGTCGTCCGAAATCAGCCCGACGTCAGGCTAATTCCGGGAAGAGCGCCGAAGAAACGGCAACGCTCCTCGGCGTGTCCCGCGGGAAGGTTGAACAACTTCGTACCGTCAACGATCACGCGTCCGATGAAATCAAAGAAGCCGTCAAGTCAGGTGAAATGTCGGCCAACAAGGCATACAAAGCCACGATGGATGCTCGACATGCCGCCGAACGGGCGAATGCCGATCCGAAAGAAATCAAGGCCGAACGCCTGGTCGCACTGGAAGACAGTATCTGCAGAACACATGCATCGCGCATCGCCCGCGAACTGAAGGAATATCCCGAAGTCCGGTATTCCGCTGACGAAATTGACGAACTCACGCTGAGAATCGCCGCCAAGCTCAAAATCGAACTTTCCAAGCTCAAAGGAAACAACTGACCATGAAAACAAATTTCGCATCCAAGAAAGAATCCGGCTTCACCTTCGTGAACGGAACCGCCATGACCGTAAAGACTGACCTCATCCGCACTGCCGAACCATTCAAGAGCCTCTTCCCGATCCGCAAGGACGTCCTGGACAGAATTACCGCCGATATGAAGCGGTACGGCTTCGACAACGCCCACCCGATCATCCTGTGGGCGGGACACAAGCTCACTGTGGTCGACGGACACACCCGTCTGCTCGTCGCCAGAAAGCTCGGAATCAACATGATTCCTGTCGTTGTCCGGGAGTTTGAAAACGAAGCCAAGGCTCTGGAATACGCCATCAATTCCCAGCGGAATCGCCGTAATCTGACCGATGCCGAACTCATGCGGTGCATCACCGCACTCGACAAACGCGGAAAGGCAGGTCGTCCCCGCATCGGTGAACCGGGCGGACGCAGCGCCGCTCGCACCGGAGCCATCCTCGGCATTTCGCGGGTGAAGGTCGAAAAGATCCGTTCGCTCCTCGACCATGCGCCGGAGGAAATCAGGGATGCCGTCAGGTCGGGCAACCTCACCATCAACAGGGCATATGTCATCACGATGGAAAAGGTGAAGAGCGACAAATGCCGGAACGAAGACGAACGCCGTGCGATGATGGCTGCCGAGCTCAAGACCGGACTCGTCAAGGCCGTCAAGTCCTGCATCGCCGAAATCAAAAAGAAATACCCGGATTTCCGGCTGACCGAAAAGGAAGCCAAAGAACTGATGAAAGAAATCCGTGCCATATTCAAAACCGAGCTTGACAAGCTCACACAGAAAGGATAATAATACAATGAGTCTGCTTGAAAACATCCAGACCGGGCGCGAAAACAAGCCTCCGCGCCTCATGGTATACGGTCAGGAAGGCGTCGGGAAATCGACACTCGGTGCATCCGCCCCCGATGCCATCTTCGTCCAGACCGAGGACGGCCTCGGCGAAATCGACTGCCGCAAGTTCCCGCTCGCCCAGAACCTCGGCGATGTCATTGCCGCGCTGACCGCCCTGCGGGATGAAGACCACAACTTCCGTACCGTGGTGATTGATTCTCTCGACTGGCTGGAACGCCTGATCTTCGATGAGGTCTGCAAGGAGTTCGGAGTCCGCTCCATCGAAAAGGCAGACGGCGGCTTCGGCAAAGGCTACGTGGATGCGCTCGTCCACTGGCGCAAGGTGCTCTCGCTCCTCGACGAGCTCCGGAACAAGCGCGGCATGATGGTCATCCTGCTCGCCCACGCGAAGGTGGAACGCTTCGAGGACCCGGAGAACACTGCCTATGACCGCTACGCTCCCCGCCTGCACAAACATGCGGCCAGCCTCATCGCCGAGTGGGTCGACGCTGTGATGTTCGCGACCAAGCGGATGCGTGTCAGCAAGGACGGAGACACCCGCTCCATTGCCTCGCCCATCGGAGCCGACGGCGGGGAACGCGTCCTCCGCACCAACGGAAGCCCGGCCTGCATCGCAAAGAACCGGTTCAGCCTGCCGAACGAGATCCCGCTGTCCTGGGACGCGTTCCTCCAGGCGTACCAGAACTCCGTGGCTCCGGCCTCATAAGGAGACAGTCACCATGTCCGACCACATCGCCATCGCAAAACATGATCACCCCTGCGACCTCTGCGGGGGGATCATCCCCAAGGGCAGCAAGTGCCGCATCATCCACGACGACTTCATGCCGAAGCTCGTGTACTTCGAGCACCTGCGCTGCCCGACGGCAAAGGCGGTCCACACCGATCCGCCGAAGCCGATGAAACCGATCAAACACAAAACCATTCCCGCGTTCTGTTTCGCGTGAACTCCAAACGAAAGGAACTTTTTACCATGGCCATCCTCAATTTCAACGCAAACGAAGTCGAACCCAGCCGGGAACTCGACCCCATCCCCGCCGGCAAGTACGTCGCCGTCATCGTCGATTCCGAAATGAAAGACACTCGCGCCGGCACTGGCCGCTACCTCCAGCTCGAATTCGAGATCACGGACGGTGAATACGCAGGCCGCAAGCTCTGGGCTCGCCTGAACATCGAAAACCAGAAGGCCGAGGCCGTCCGCATGGCCCGTGCCGACCTGTCCGCCATCTGCCGTGCCGTCAACGTGCTCACGCCGAATGATTCCGCTGACCTCCACAATCTCCCGCTCGTCATCAAGGTCCACGTCCGCAAGGACAAGAATACCGGCGAAATCTCCAACGAAATCCGCGGGTACGAAAGCAAGACCGCGTACAGGCCGGAACCGAAACAGGTTCCCGCTGCCCCTGCCGGTTCCCAGACCGTGCGCGTTCCCGGTAAGCCGCCGTGGATGTAATGGCGGTCGAACTTGAGCTGCCGTGGCCTCCAAGCCTAAACCATTACTACCGTCACGTGGGGCCGAGAGTCCTCATCTCCCGTGACGGCAGGAAATACCGCGAAACCGTTGCCGCCATCGCGAAACAATCAGGCGCGAAGATGCTTGAAGGTCCGATCTCGATGTGCGGTGTCTTTTATCCTCCGGACAGGAGACGCCGTGACCTCGACAACGTAGGAGGCAAGGTGCTGATCGACGCCCTGCAGGGAGCGGGACTTTTTCAGGATGACTGCCAGATTAAACAAATCAACCTTGAAATGCGGGAACCGATGCCGCCGAAAGGGCTGGCATATATAAGGATATCTGAATATGAGCAAAATCGAACGCAGCAAACAGATTGAGGCCGTGCGCCGCTTCTGCAAGGATCTGCCGGACGGACAGGTCTTCACCGTCTGTGTCCTGCTGATGAACGGCATGAAGGAAGACAGAATCTGCAAGCGTCTGCACCTGAACAAAGGCGCATGGGCGCAGCTGAAAACGCAGATTGCCGACGGCCTGATGAAAGCCGGCGTGATGCTGAGGGACTGAAAAATGAACTTGCGGCCCTACCAGCAGGAGGCGGTTGAGGCCGTGTACAACCACCTCCGCGAAAAGAAAAACAACCCGTGCGTGGTCTTGCCCACGGGCACTGGCAAGAGCCTGGTCCTGGCTCAGATCGCGAAAGATGCCGTGACACTGTGGAACGGTCGCGTGCTGATCCTCGCTCACGTGAAGGAGCTTCTGGAACAGAACGCAGACAAGACACGGCGGCTCTGTCCGGATCTTCCCATCGGAATCTATTCCGCCGGGCTGAACTCCCGGAACACAGATGAGCCAGTCATCGTGGCCGGCATCCAGAGCGTCTATAACAAGGCGGAACTGCTCGGAAAGTTCGATCTCATCATCGTGGATGAAGCACATTCCATAGCACCCGAGGGTGACGGGATGTATCGGACATTCCTGAAAGACATGCAGGAAATCAATCCGCGTGTCCGGCTGATCGGTCTGACAGCGACTCCGTTCCGGCTCAAGGGGGGCCTCATCTGCAAGCCCGAGAATCTCCTGAACGAAATCTGCTACGAGGCCAACTTGAAGGAAATGATCCAGCAGGGATACCTCTCCCCGCTGATCTCCCGAGCCGGACGAGCCGAAGCCGACCTTTCCAAACTCCACATCCGTGGCGGTGAGTTCATCGGAGATGAAATCGAAGCCGCAATGGATACGGAACAGCTGGTGACAGCCGCCTGCCGAGAGATTGTCGAGCTTACCAAAGATCGGAAGTCCGTGCTGATCTTCACCTCGTCGGTGAAGCACTGTCAGCACGTGGCCGAGGCCATCCGAGGATACAGCGGACAGGAATGCGCCATCGTGACCGGGGAAACTCCCGCCGGGGAACGCGCCGAGATCCTTGACCGATTCAAGGGGAAAGCCGTTCCGGCTGACCTGTTTGGCAACACGAAGCCGCCGCTGAAGTTCCTGTGCAACGTGAACGTGCTGACCACGGGCTTCGATGCGGTGAACACGGACTGCGTAGTTCTGCTCCGTCCGACCAACTCGCCGGGACTTCTCGTGCAGATGGTGGGTCGCGGAACCAGGCTGTCACCGGACACCGGCAAGACCGACTGTCTCGTTTTGGACTACGGGGGCAACATCATGCGGCACGGTCCCGTCGACATGATCCGCGTCAAGGACAAGACACCCGGCAACGGCGATGCTCCGGCAAAGAAATGCCCGCAGTGTTACGCCCTGATCCACGCGGCCTACGCGAAGTGCCCACAGTGCGGATACGAGTTCCCGCCAAGCAACCATACGGAGCTCACACAGCATGCCGCCCATGACGGGATCATCTCCGGCGAGGTGTTCCTGGACGAGTACGACGTCCACAAGACATATTACGACGTCCACCGGAAACGCCATGCCCTTGACGATGCGCCGAGCACGATGCGGGTGGACTACGAGGTCGGATTCCAGACGTACAAATCCGAATGGGTCTGCCCGGAACACACCGGCTACGCACGGAGCAAATTCATCAAGTGGTGGAAATCCCGTGCTCCCGAATGGCTGCCCGTTCCGCAGACTGCCGCCGAAGCTGTCCGACTCGCCCGTGCCGGGTATCTTGCCGAGGCAAAGAAGATCACAGTCCGTTCCACGGCTGGCGAGAAATTTGAAACCATAACCAAACACGAGCTCGGTCCGCGTCCCGAACGCGAGCCCGGCGACGACACGGCGGAGATCGACATGTCCGGCGATCCCCACGTGGAAGACTTTGATCCGGACGAAATTCCATTCTGATCCCAACGAAAGGACAACAAAAAAATGAGCTGGGGAACTTACTACCAGTACAATGGCTATCTTTCCCACATCGGAAAGAACGAAATCTACAACAAGCGCGAAGAGTGCGAGTCCGTCAACGACATGCTCTGGCGCGAAATTCTGGCCTATATGGCTTCAACGCCTCCCGTCTACGCGAAGGATGATCAGGGCAACGAATATCCGTGGGCGGAGTTCATCGCGATGAAGCTCCGCGAACTCCGCGAAGAGATCGAAGACAACGACATGATCATTGCACGTCTG
>JAEEGG010027997.1_pt1 | contig 10639 bp, 1 predicted proteins | sample 9134161 | NCBI WGS metagenome assembly JAEEGG01 (sample SAMN16246543, study PRJNA631951) | gut metagenome | biome: gut microbiome; feature: rumen; material: CR-attached | host: Bos | place: Iran: Karaj | collected 2018-10
CGGTGAAGAACTGGATTACCCCGGCATGCCGTGTATCGAAAAAGACGAAGGAGACAAAGACTTTGACGCGGCTCCGGTGAATCCTTATGTATCCGTGTACCGCAAGGATGAATTTATCTGGGGTTACAGTCCTTCCAAGAAGGAAATGCAGACCAAGAGAGCCAATTACAAAATCAACATGGTACTTGATCCACCGTTCAATGTTTCCAACGGTTCCCATATCGATATTGACCAAACCAGCAGCACCATCCACGTCACCGGCAAAGCCCACGTTTCTGAAGGTGGATACATTACAAAAATTTGGGCCAACGGCGTCAAAGTGAGTGGAATTCCCTATGTTGACGGATTAAACAAATGGATTCTTGACGAGACAGGAACAAAAATCATCGCCAAGTACGATATTCCGACCGATATGTGGGATCTCGACATTCCGGTCAAAATGAGCATCGGAAGCAAGAAGGTCGATATAACCCTGTTCGCAGGGCCCGACCCCACGTGCGATGTCTGCATAGAAAACGGGGGATGCGCCTTCGAAAACAGGACTTACTACGTGAACTTCTCCAAAGGCGATGCCACGGAATCGCAGCTTGTCATCAAGGATGCCTTGGTCAACGGCAACCCGATTATCAGCCCCGTCAATCCAGAAGGCACGACATTCTACATTGACGTAATGGACAAGGATAAAATAAAGAACAAGACCGAATCCGTAGAGGTCCAAATCCTCAACAGCAAGAGAAACGACGAGCTCACCATCACCTTGAAAGCAGATGCAGCAAACCCCGGGCACTTTATTGGGGGCCCGATTACCGCCGTCAACCATTCCAAGGAAACGAGGAACCCGACTTCCGAAATTTCGTTCTTCGCCGGAGACACCATCCAGGTTATCTATACCGACCCGGATGATGAAGACGACATTTCGAAGCAATCGTTCTACGCCATATCCAAGGTTCCGTCACCACAGAAGGTTTTGGCCGAAGATACCGACTGTGACAACAAAGCTGACCAGCTGAGAATCGTATTTTCGAACAAGATTACAGAGGGTTACACGTTCGACAGCATCAAGTACTTTATCGAAGGCATGGCTGATTCCGTAAAAGTTCCGCTCACAGCCTCGAAATATACGGACCAGAACGAAGTCACCATCCCTATTGACACAAGCCTTATCCCAACCGATGCCACCCCATCTGGAAAAATCACGACGTACATAGCAGACAAGGGCACACCTAATGCGGAAACGACAAAAATAACGGATGGCATCCTCCCCTCGCTCGTAAGCGTCTCGATTCTTGAAAAGGCAGACGACGACCAAAGCGAATACGATACCGTCTTGGTCGCATTCTCGGAAGAAGTTATCCTTTCTTCCCTGAACGAATGGCCGCTAATCATCTCAGGTGCAGCAGCCGCTCCAACAGTCACCGGGAACGCCACAACAACAAACAATGGCAAAAGCTGGCAATTCATCATCAGCGGAAACACAAGCAACTCACTCGTACCTATCGGAGCTCAGGCTAGCGCAAGAACGTCAGGCGGATTTTCCATTACCGACCAGAGTTTCAACCCGATCGATCCAACCGGTTGCAAGCCGACAGTTCCTGTAACGCTTATTTCGCGCCCAGTACCAATTTACCGTGCTGAAATGATCGACAAAGAAGGCGACGGCATACCTGACGTGGTCTACATGATGTTCGAAAGAAAACTCAAGACAAAGGACATGTTCGATAGTGTCGTAACAATCTGGGGCAATCCGAGTATTACCCGCACATTTATCACAACGGCCGATACCACCAGCGGCGAAATCGTCCCTAAAGAATCATACTGGACCATCCGCGATTCATCTTCGGCCCCGTTTACAGTAATACATCCCGACTCGACAACAAAGGACTCCGTCAACACCTACAGCATCATCGAAATCAACATTCCAGAAAACAGCGCCTATCCAATAGGTTCTACAAGCGGCGAAAATGACGGAAACGGTACAATATCGCCACGAAAAGGCTTTTCTAACGGATTTTTCGAAACCACCTACACACTTTACGATAAATGCCCCCCAATCATCACCTCGGCACGTATAGTCAACGGTCTGCTCACAGTCAACATATCTGAATCCGTGACCTTACTCGAAACAGGCAAGTACATACAGCGTGAACGCGACGCATACATTCCGTCAGAAAAGCCCCAGGGCTTCGGCAAAAGCTACCTTTTCACCTACAACAAAAAAGATAACGTATTCCATGCCGGAGACCGCGTCCGACTCGTTCCTGACGTACTCGGCTCTGCGTTCATTGACAAGAATAAAATGGTCCCGACAATTTCCAATCCCTATGTACGCATCACGGGCAATGACAAAATCCACTTCTCGGTGGCGCTTACAAAACCAGTCTCCACGCCAAAAGCCGACGCTTACATGGGACGCCCAGAAACAATCGCCAACGAAGCCTTTGTCACGAGCGCCATTATCAACGGCAAGCACCACTTTATCAGCGGAAACGGGACTGTTCTCGGCCAAGTTGATACCGCGGCCTATTTCCGTTCGGGGCCAAACTTTGAAATCGAAGTCATGATGCCGTCTACAGGCTTTACAACTCACGAAGGTTTCCCAATGTACGATTACCGCCTAAAAGTGGTCATGGACCTCTACGACAACCTTGGGCAGTACGTCAACACTTACAAGCTCGATATTCCAAGCGAAAAATTCCCGATGATTCGCGACCTCATCGATAACGGATCTCTCAAGCTCAACGTAGAATGGACAGCCCAGGATAACGTTGCTCCGGTCGCCAAGATGGGCAACAAGATCGGAACAGGCGCATACATTGCCAAGTTCGACTTTACAGCGGAATCCTATTGTGCCACGAAATTTGACAAATCTAGCAACGACTACAAGCTATCATGCGAAAAAGCCGGAATCAGAGCCGAAAAAGCATCCGATAGCAAAACCAAGACATTCGGTTTCAAGAGAAAAAAGTAAAAACATAAAAAGCTTCCCGGTTTTAACGTTCCTGGGGGCTTTTTGCCATCATTTATTGTAAACTTTTATATACAAGCCATCAAAGAAGAATATTTAAGAACTCCATTTGCTGTTTTTTTCATTTTCTTTATTCATATGATACACTTTAAGCAATAGAAAAGCAAACCGGAGTATATTTTGAGAACAAAAAAGGAATATATCACAAAACATTTTTACATAAATAATCTATTTTACTCTTTTGAGAGAATATAATTAGAGGGCAAGACATGTTTTGCCCGCTTTTTGCATATGAAAGGAGACAACGTGAGTATTAAGAAGTATCTGTTAGCACTGTGCGCAGCAACGTCCATGGTTACCGCACAACAGGAACAACCGACTCCTTATGACCTGATCAGGCCCATTTTCCCATTAACTTGGGATAGTACTGTTTTTAATCATTTTGTTCCAGACCCAGTTCCCAAGAACGCAATTCCTAAGAACCGAACTCCAGCCGCTTATGCTCCAAACGCCCTGCTTCCGGACACGCTGAATCAAGCCTACTTAGATGCGCTCAACTACCGCATGTCTCCGATCCGTGTAAACCAGGCTGGCTATCTCGAATCAGATCCTGAAAAGCAATTTTATTATGTAGGAAGCGCAAAGACTTTTGAAGTAGTCGATGTCAATGGCAAATCCTTTTCTCCCGCAATAACAGGAACTCTAACCCCCAAAGGAAAGAGCATATCCTCAACATGGCAGATTAACGCAGGTACAAACGCCGCAACAAACCAAAAAGACCGTTATTCAGTAAGCATTAAAGGTCAATCTGGCGATGTTCAAGTCGGCAAAATGGGAAGTTTAACACTCCCGACAGACACTCGCCTTCGCATCAAAGTCGGAGACGACATTTCTAGCACGTTCATTATCAGTAATAGAGTCTATTCCATGGTGCGTAGTGCGGCACTCAAGTTCTACGGCATTAACCGCAGTGGTTATGGAGAATCTTGGTTCCACCCGGCAAGCCATACTTTAGACGGTGCAGGTCCAGTCTCCCTTGTCTCTGATGGCGATGAAAGAAGTTTTGACGCCACCTTAGCAGGTACGCTCGAAGGTGGCTATTATGACTGTGGTGACCACCTGAAAGAATCTCAAACGCAAATGTACGCATTCATGGTTTCTGCAGTCATGGCAGCAGCAAATGCCGATGCCGACGAAGACGTGTACGCCTACAATCAGGGCGAAACGGTCAATACCGACGGTATTCCGGACATGCTCCGTGAAGCAAAGCACGGTGCAGACTTTGTACTCCGCGCTTACAAGCGTGCAAATGGCGTTATTGACGACATGGCCCTCTCCGTCGGTAATTTTGGTTCAGACCACAACTGGTGGGGCCGTCCAGAAAACAGCGATAAATTGCCTATTGACAATTCCAATGCAGCTAATGACCGCGGCGGTCCCAAAAGTAGAACAGTCCGTTTAGGTGAAATCGGTTCAAACATTGGCGGTGCCACAGCTGCGGGTCTAGCCATCCTCAGCAAGATGTATAAAGATTATCCTGAATACAAGGGTTTTGCCGATACATGTTTAATCGTTGCCGAAAAGATGTACGACTTCGCCAAGGCGCTTGCCCAAGGAAAATCTAGCTACGACAATGGCAAGCCATTCAAAAACAATAAGAAGGCTGCCGGCTGGTCAACCGCAGCTTATAATGGCAACAACGAATTTTACGATGAAATGGCACTTGCCTCTGTAGCCCTCCTATACGCCACCGGAAACAAGCAATACGCCGATGACATGCTCCGCAACAAGAACATGGTCACTGGACAAGAATACATGAACGGAGCCGGATTCTTTGATGGCGGATGGTTCGTGACCAACAACAAAGGATTCTATAAAGACGTCAAGAATACAAGCTGGGCAAACTCCTATTCATTTGCGCTCTACGCTCTTTACAAACTTATCCTAGCCGACAAGACCCAAGCTACAACAGAATACGGTCTTACAGAATCAGAATGGGCAAATGCAGTTGAAGACTGTATCATAGATATGATTTCGAACCTAGGCGACATGGGCAAATATGGAGGCGGAACAATCACACTCCCTACAGCCAATAACACTTGGAAGCCTAATTCCGTCAACTATGACGACCTTTGGTACGCAATGATGACTGACGGCACCTGGATTTACAACCGCTACCAGGCAGGCAACATCTTTGAAGTATTAGCTTATGCAGATGTAGCCAAGGACATTGAAACGAAAGGATACTCTCTTCCTATTATGGGTACTCCAGACTGGAAGGCAGACGAAATGCATCAGTTGGGGATAAACCAGTTAAACTACATGCTCGGCGTAAACCCTTGGGACGTTTCGTTTATTTTAGGCATTGGCGACAAGAACGACGCCCACCCGCACCACCGTGCAGCAAACCCCGAAGGAAAGAACGTTCCTGGAGCAAATTACAAGTATAAACCGCCTGTCGGAGCTCTCTTCGGCGGCATGGTTCCTGCAGAACAAAACGACTGGGATCCGGGAACTCGTAGCTGGGAAGAGTACCACCTCTCTGAAACCTGCATCGATGCAGCAGCAACACTTGTAGGCTCCACCATGATAGCCTCACAAAAATTCGACAAGACTCTCGCTCCTGACATCAGCGTAGAAATCCGCCATGTGAGCATGGACTCTGCTCTCATTACAGTAAAGCTCACCCAGCGCGGTACAGCCACAATTTCTTACGGCACACAAGAAGGCCAGTACAGCCTAAATGCAACAAGCGAAGGCGCTGGCGTCCAGCATGACATCGTTCTACACGACTTGAAACCGGGTACGGCCTATTACTTCTACGTCACCGGCGCAAACGCATACAAGCCTGAAAACTTAAAAACCAAGTATCTCGTCGATAGTACAAAGACTCCGTTCACGTTCACCACACTCAGCACAGTCGAAAATGCAAACATTGCAAACGTGACCGTCTGTAACGTCACAGCCGATAGTGCCGAAATCATGTGGTACACCCCGAACGGCGAATACGAGTCCAAGGTCTACTGGGATACAAAGCCGCACTCGACCGCAGCGGAATTCCCGAACAACACTGGTATCAGTAACGCCGACGTTTCAGGCATCCCGACACAGTTCCACTATGTAAAGATTGGCGGACTCCAAGAAAAAACAACCTACTACTTCATGGTTGAAAGCAATGGAGCACAAACCACCGTCGATGATAACGGCAACTTGCTCAAGTTCACAACGCCTGTGACCTGGTACGACTTCAGCGTGAGGACCTACCAGTACGAATGGGATGGCAAGCCAGCCATCAACATGAACATATTCAACAACGAATCAAGACCGTTCGATAGCCTTACCATCCGCATGTACATGCGCGGCGATGACGACCTTTATGATGACGTTGCAATCCGTACCGATATCTGCCAGGCCTATGACGAAGCAGGTTTCAACAAGGCATGCGATGCAACAACTCTTGCCAATTTGAATGAAGGATTCCGCCACGCACGCCCGGTCAAGATAGAAGACACCTACGACGAAAAGACAAAGACCTGGCAGTGGTACTTCCCCATCCCGCTCGGCTCTACAGTCATCAAGTCCTCTAGCCGATTCCGCGTTGACGTGCTCTTTGTTGCCCGTATCCGCGCCGTGGGTCAGGACGATCCGCTCGATACCCCGCCGCTGAACAAGAAACTGTACTGCCATTCCGACAAAGACGACAAGTGGCACTGGGTTACCGACCTCACCAGCCAAGAATCCATCGCTGAAAATCCAGGCGACTGGAGCTGGATGCCGCACTCCCGTACAAATCAGGAAGAAAAAGACTATAACGGCATGCCCTGCGAATCGAAAGACGCCGGCGACCTCGATCTAGACCTTGCTGTCGAAAACCCGTATGTATCCGTCTACCGCAAGGATGAATTTATCTGGGGTTACAGCCCGTCCAAGAAGGAAATGGAAACCAAGAGAGCAACCTACAAGATGGACGTCATATTCGATCCTCCGTTTAACGTCTCTAACGGTTCCCATATCGATATCGACCAGGCAAGCAGCACCGTACACGTCACCGGCAAGGCCCACGTGACCGAAGGCGGCTACATCACCAAAATTTGGGCTAACGGCGTAAAGGTCAGCGGTATCGCATTCGTAGAAGGCCTTGAAAAATGGCTCATGAACACGGAAGGTACCGAAATCATCGCCAAGTACGATATCCCGACAGACATGTGGGAACTCAATATTCCGGTCAAGATGGGTATCGGTTCCAAGAAAGTCGACATTACCATTTTCGCAGGCCCGAATCCCACATGCGAAGCCTGTACCGAAAACGGTGGTTGCGCCTTCGAGAACAGAAACTACTACGTGAACTTCTCCAAGGGTGACGCCACAGCATCAACTCTTGTTATCAAGTATAAAGATGGAACCCCTGTTGTAAGCCCTGCCAATCCAGATGGCACGACATTCTACATCGATGTCATGGACAAGGACAAGATCAAGAGCAAGGCCACATCCGTCGATGTCGAAATCATCAACAGCAAGAAGAATGACATTCTCAAGGTAACGCTGACGGCAGACCCGGCTAACCCCGGCCACTTTGTCGGAGGCCCGATTACAGCAATCAGTCACTCCAAGGAAACGAGAGACCAGACTTCTGAAATTTCGTTCTTCGCAGGCGATACAATCCAGGTGGTCTACACCGACCCGGACGACGATGAAGATGTCTCCAAGCAGCCGTTCTATGCCGAATCCAAGGTGCCGGCTCCGCAAAAGATTCTCGCCGAAGATACCAACTGCGACAACAAGGCTGATCAGCTGAGAATCACATTCACGAACAAGCTTACCGAAAGCTATACGCTCGACAGCATCAGATACTATATCGATGGCATGGCAGACACGGTCAAGGTTCCGCTTGTCGCCAATAACTATCTGGGCAAAGAAGAAGTCGTCATTCCGGTGGATACAAACCTTGTTCCTGTAAATGCAAGCCCGTCAGGAAAGGCAACGACGTTTGTCTACGATGTTGAACACAAGAATACAAATGCTGAATCCGAAAAGATTACCGACGGTATTTTGCCCACACTCCTAAGCGTATCGATTATCGAAAAGGCTGACGACGACAAGAGCGGCTACGACACTGTCATGGTAGCCTTCTCCGAACCTGTCATCTTCTCGTCCATGAGCGAATGGCCGCTTACCATTTCTGGCGCGACAGGCGTACCGACCATCGTCGGCACACCGACAACGACAAACAATGGCAAGAGCTGGCAGTTCATCATCACGGGTAATGACAACAATAAGCTTGTCCCTGTTGGCTCTCCGGCTGCTGCAAAATATACAGGCAGTTTCACCATCACCGACGGAAGCTTAAACCCGATTGACCCGGCAGGCTGTAACCCGACAGTTCCAGTAACGCTTATCACCCGCCCTGTGCCTATCTACCATGCCGACATGATCGATAGAGAAGGCGACGGCGTCCCGGATGTTGTCTACATCATGTTCGAAAAGAAGCTCAAGACGAAGGATATCTTCGACAGTATCGTTACTGTCTGGGGAAATCCGGGTATCACAAGAACATTCATCACGACAGCAGATACAACTGGCGGAATCATCAAGCCTAAGGAAAACTACTGGACAATCCGTGATTCCAGCGTAACACTCCAGACAGTCGTGCAGGTAGATTCTGTCACGACGAAGGACACTACCGTTACCAACATTTACAGCATTGTCGAAATCACCATTCCTGCAACGCATGCCTATCCATACGGTTCTACAAGCGGTGAAAATGACGGTAATGGTTCTGTAGCTCCGCTCAAGGGTACTGTAAACGGATTCTTCGAGACAAACTACACATTGTATGACAAGTGCCCGCCGGTTATTTCTTCGGCCCGCATGGTGAAGGGCATGCTTACGGTCAATATGTCCGAACCGCTCGCCATACTCGAAACGGGCAAGTATATCCAGCGCGAACGCGAAGGATATATACCGCCTGAAAAGCCTCAGCAATCCTCTGGCAAATCCCAGGTATTCATGTACAACGAAAAGGATAACGTTGTCCACGCCGGTGACCGCATTCGCCTTGTTCCGGACGCTATCGGTTCTGCCTACCTCGACAAGAACAACAACGCCCCGACAAGCGCGAACCCCTATGTCCGCATCACGGGTGACGACAACATCCACTTCAACGTAACACTTAAAAAGCCTGTTACGACTACCAAGAACAACGCCTATCTCGGTCGTCCGGAATCTGCTAAGGATAGTCCGTTCATTACAACCGCAATTATCGGCGGCAAGAACCACTTCATTAGCGAAAACGGCGTGCTCCTCGGTCAGGCCGATACAGCGGTGTACATCAAGTCCGGTCCTAACTTTGACATTCAGGTGACAATGCCTTCTGCAGCCTACACAACGCACGAAGGCATCCCCATGTTCAATTACCACTTGAAGATTGTCATGGATCTCTACGACAACCTTGGCCAGTACATCAATACGTTCACGCTTGACATTCCGAAGGACAAATTCCCGGCCTTGCGCGAACTTGTCGATAACGGCATCTTGAAGCTCAATATGGAATGGGCTGCCAAGGACAACGAAGCCCCTGTCGCCAAGAAGGGTAACAAGATTGGAACAGGCGCTTACATCGCCAAGTTCGACATCTCTGCGGAATCCTTCTGCGCAACGACCTTCGAAGCCACAAGCAACGACTACAAGCTTTCTTGCAAGACCGTTGGCGAAAGAAAGGAAAAGGCAACCGACAGCAAGACAAAGACACTCGGCTTCAAGAGAAGAAAGTAATTAATAAACGTAAAGCCTCCTGGATTTAGCCATCCAGGCGGCTTCATTATTTTTTGAATAAAAGATAAAAGCATGAAAAAACTACTTAGCGCGATTTCTTTACTCACTCTGCTTTGCATGGACAATGCCGCAGCAGAGCTTCCCAATATCGACAGGACGTGTACAAACTGTAACCGTCGTTACCTGGACTCATTGAACGTCTATAACAGACGCCCAATCCGCTTAAATCAAAGCGGGTTCAGGCCGCAGGACTACAAGTACGCCTACGTTGCCGATCCGAAGGAAATGACGTTCAAGGTCATTGACGCCAACAGCGGTAAAGAAGTTCCAGGTGGCGGAAACCTCTCGCTCATCAAGAAAGGCGCTACAAAGCCAAACATCTGGATTAACGGTGCGTTCAACTCCATGGAAAGCGTCTATGAGTTCGGCAAGCAGGATTCTGTCAGTACCGAAAAAGAAGACTTGTATCGCGCAGACTTTACGACGCTTTCGACAACAGGTGAATACTTCCTTGTCATCGGAAACGATACGTCGGCCACATTCCATGTGCACCCTTCTATTTTTAACGCCATTCTTGAAAACTCCTTGCAGTTCTTCGGGATTCAGCGTTGCGGTAATACGGATTCACATTTCCACAAGCCCTGCCACCTGAAAGACGGTTCAAAGATTGGCCACGACCTGACGGGCGGATGGCATGACTGCGGTGACCATTTCAAAGTTTCCGAAACGCTCGGCTACACGGCCTACGTGCTTTCGATGGTCTACCTCACCTACCCCAACAAGGCAGAAGACCGCTATGGTCATTCCTATGCGGACACGGTCTTTACAGACGGTATCCCGGATATTCTCTATGAAGCAAAAATCGGTGCCGATTACATACTCAAGCTCTATAAGGCATCCAAG
>JAEEGG010027999.1_pt1 | contig 10638 bp, 8 predicted proteins | sample 9134161 | NCBI WGS metagenome assembly JAEEGG01 (sample SAMN16246543, study PRJNA631951) | gut metagenome | biome: gut microbiome; feature: rumen; material: CR-attached | host: Bos | place: Iran: Karaj | collected 2018-10
GGCCGATAATTCAGTTTCTTGGCCAGGTCCTTCACTTTCTGCTGCATCTCCTTGCCAATCTCTGGCGACGAGTGGAGTGCACGGCTGACGGTGGCTATACTCACGCCCAGTTCCTGGGCTAAATCCTTCAGTGATGTTCGGCGTTTTGGCATATTAGTAGGTTTTACGCTGCAAAGTTAGGAAAAAAGCGCGAACGGCGCAAACGTTTACGTCATTTTTTTGCATGCAAATGCTACAAAATTATCTGAAACGTCGTACCTTTGCACACGAATGAGTAATGAATAGTTGATAATAAGTTAGTTAGAACCAAACCGGGCTGTCGTGATGATACCCCGGTTTTTTTATGTTCGTAAGTGAACAAAGTCAATATTTGTAGAAAGCCCAGACCTTATCGCCCTTGCTGAGAACCAGACTCTCGTTATTGAGCGTTTCGATTCTCAGCCGTATGTCACTGAAAGGCCTGAAGCCGAAGGACTCTTCCACGATGGCGGTGTCACTCCTTTCGCCTTTGACAGAGACGCACTGCACGAAAAGGCTGTCGCCTGTATGCTGGAAGTTTCCGAAGATTTCGCCTTTGCCAATCAGCCTGAACAGCGACACTGAGCCAGCGAAGCTCACGTACTCGGTGTCGGAGCCTTTCAGGCGCCATTGTCCTAACAGGTCGCCTGCATCCCCTCCCTCCTGGCACGCTGACAGACACAGGAGCGCAAAAACACACAATAGCTTAAAGTATCTTACCATGATATTCGATATTGAAGTTAAACGAGGAGCAGTCGCCGTAGATGTTTCCTTTGTCAAACGCATAAGAGGCGCCGAACTGCCAAGGGCCTGTACGGTATATCCCCTTGATCATCGCGTCAAAAGAGTGGTGCTTGGTAGGAAGCGGAATCACATATGTTCCCCACCCTTCGCGGTAAGATCCTTTCGCAAGATAGGAGATGCGGTCGGTCACCTCGCCACAGACACCCAAATGCCATGCCTTGACGCGACTGTCGCGGAACTCCGTAAAACCGTCGGCATTGTAAATAGGTGAAGTGATAAGGGCTGTGCCCACGGCCATTCCGTAGTGGGTAAAGCTGCCGTAGAAGGAGTGGCTGTAATAGCTGTCGTTGCCTACCACAAGGTCGGTTATCTGGCTCCGCGCGGGCTCCGGATAGTCGCCGCTGTCCCAGTGGAGTGGTCCCGACTGGTTGGTGGTCTGCAGATACTCGGCTACGGCACGCCTGACGTACTGCCTGCCGGGCTTCCTATTCTCATACTGCAGTCCCCAAAGGCCGTCCCATCCATTTCCCTTGCGCATGCCCGAACCATCCTCAAACGGATCGTCGATATATGCCTGTAGCTGGTGGTGCTCGTTAATGTTCCAGCCCAGTTGGACGGTCATCGTTCCGATGTGGTTGCCATAGACCCAGTCCTCCATCACGCCGTGCTCGAAGTACTGCTTGTCGCCCACTGGCAGGATGACGTTCCATAGCGTCTTGAGGTCGGTCGGTTTCTCAATGACCACAGGCGCTGTTTTGTTGATATAGTCGTGCTTAGTGCCCGAGAACTGGACGACGTGCTCAATGCCGGCCGTCACAAAGAAGCGCTTCGTGGGATTAGTGCGGAAGAACAGATGCTTCTGGTGGTACCAGATACCCGTAGCATACTTATAATTAGCTTCTTGCGCCCGGAAATAGGCACGTTCGCGATAGTCGCCGTCAAGGAACCTGCCGTAGCCACCATCGAAGTCGGCCTGAAGCCAGCCCTTCGTAAACGGGACGTCAACGAAGCCATTGGTGCCGAGATGGAGCTGCGGCACCGGCTTGGCGTTGGTTCCCTTGGCAAAGGCACCACTCGACAGCAGGTCGTCGCGCAGTACGGGCGGCTCCTCGCGGGCACCTATCTCAAGGAAAAGCGACTTGTACGACAAGTTGGCATAGCACTGCTGCAGATAGGCCTGATGGTCGGCGTGGACAGCGGCCACAGCATCAACACACCCTGAGAGCACGAAATCCCTGCCCAAAGAGTGCTCCACGCTGACGGCACCACGCAGATAAGCCGTGTTAGGCCGCGTCGAGAGGACATGATGGCGGTTTGTCACCAGCTGATAGGCGTTGAAGTCGCCCGTTCCCACCGATGCCTCAGTCGACAAGACATAGGAAATGCGTGTTGGCAGGGAGTCCTGAGCACTTGCCAATACCGTCAACAAGGTAAAGGCAACCAAAAAGACAAATTGCTTCTTACGGGTTTGCATCTTGGGGCATCTGATTCTATAGTCAGCGCAAAATTACACATTTATTTTGTATTTGGAAATTATTTTGGGAATAATTTTGTTTTTATGCCGTTTTTATTGTATCTTTGTCGCCCGAAATACGTATTTTTATTTTAATGGAACAAACATTCGATATCATCGCCAAGACTTTTATGGGCTTAGAGCCCGTATTGGCGAAAGAACTGACCCGACTGGGGGCTAACAACGTACAGATAGGACGCCGCATGGTGTCGTTCACCGGCGACAAGGAGTTGCTGTACCGTGCTAACTTCCAGCTACACACCGCCATCAAGATTCTAAAGCCCATACGGCACTTCAAGGCCAAGAGTGCCGATGACGTTTATGAGCAAATCCGAAAGATTGACTGGACGGAGTACTTGGGCAACGACAAGACCTTTGCCGTCGACGCCGTCGTCTTCTCCGAGGAGTTCCGCCACTCGAAGTTCGTCAGCTACAAGGTGAAGGACGCCATCGTCGACCAGTTCCGCGAGAAGACGGGCAACCGCCCCAACATTTCGGTGGCCAACCCCGACCTGCGGCTGCATATTCACGTGGCCGAGGACCACTGCACGCTGTCGCTCGACAGCAGCGGCGAGTCACTTCACCGCCGCGGCTACCGTCAGGAGACGATGGAGGCTCCGCTGAACGAGGTGCTCGCTGCCGGCATGATCATGCTGACGGGCTGGCAGGGCGACACCGACTTCATCGACCCCATGTGCGGTTCGGGCACGCTGCTCATTGAGGCGGCACTCATTGCCCACAACATGGCCCCGGGGCTGTTTCGCAAGGAGTATGCCTTCGAGAAGTGGCCCGACTTCGACGCCGACCTCTTCGACCGCATATACAATGACTGTGAGGAGAACGAGAAGGAGGACGTCAAGTGCCACTTCTACGGCTACGACATCGACCCGAAGGCCGTCAACACCGCCCGCCGCAACGTTCAGGCTGCCGGACTGTCGGCCAGCATTACCATTGAGCAGCAGGACTTCAAGGACTTCAAACAGCCCAGCGAGAAGAGCATCATCGTGACCAACCCGCCCTACGGCGAGCGCATCTCCACACCCGACCTGCTGGGCACCTATAAGATGATTGGCGAACGGCTGAAGCATGAGTTCACTGGCAACGACGCCTGGGTGCTCAGCTACCGCGAGGAGTGCTTCGACCAGATTGGCCTGAAGCCCTCGATCAAGATTCCGCTGTACAACGGCTCCTTGGAGTGCGAGTTCCGCAAGTACCAGATGTTCGACGGCAAGATGAAGGTCTTCCGCTCAGAGGGCGGGCAGGTGAAGAGCGACGAGGAGAAGCGCCAGATGGCCGAGAAGCACCGCTTCAAGAAGCACCGCGACTTCAAGCAGCGCTTGGAGGAGCAGGAGGAGAACGAGGATGCCGACATCCGCTCGTTCACCTTCCACCGCCACGACGTGTTCGAGGAGCGCAAGGACCGTCGCCCCAGGGAGCCAAGAGAGTCCCGTGGGTCGAGAGGTCCCAAAGACACCCGATTCTCCAAGCCGGCCAAGAGCCGCTTTGAGCGCAACGACAAACGCAACTTTGGTAAGAAACGTAACAGATTCGACAACGATGACGAGGATTAAGACACTGCTTCTGTTGTTAACACTGGCACTATCAATGACAGCGCAAGACAAGCTTTTCACACTTGAAGACCTGAACTTCGGCGGCACGAACTACGCCAACTTGCAGCCCAAGAACATGTTTCTCACATGGTGGGGCGACCAGCTCGTGCAGACCGACGTGGAGGAGTGCAACATCATCGACGTGAAGACAGGCAAGAAGCGCCTGCTCTTCACCCTCGACGACATCAACAAATGGGCGGAAAGCGACGACAGCGTGCGCTATGTGCGCCACCTGATGAACGCCACTTTCCCCTACCCCGACAAGCCGCTCGTGGCCGTTGGGAACCGCAAGGCCTACATCCTGGTCGACTTCAAGGCGAAGAAGACGGTTTGGCAGGACAGCATCTCAGGCCAGACCGCCAACGACTGGAACAGCGCCAGCAGGGCTACGGCATACGTGGAAGACCACCAGTTGTATATAGCTGACGGTCAAGGCAAGAAGCACCAGCTGACCACCGACGGCAGCCGCGAGATTGTCTACGGCCAGAGCGTCCACCGCGACGAGTTCGGCATCACGAAGGGCACCTTCTGGAGTCCCGACGGCCAGCGCCTGGCCTTCTACCGCATGGACCAGTCAATGGTCACCGACTATCCGCAGGTAGACATCTACCCCCGCACCGCCGCCTATGAGCCTGACAAATACCCGATGGCCGGCACTAATACCCACGTCGTCACCATCGGCGTCTTCGACCTGCGCACACAGAAGACCGTCTACCTCCAGACCCCCGCTGTCGACTATGCTGCAACAGCGTTGCAGCAACCCTGCTACTTCACCAACCTGGCCTGGAGCCCCGACTCGAAGCACATCTTCCTGCAGGAGCTGAACCGCGACCAGAACGACTGCCGCCTCGTCAGCTACGACGCTGAAACCGGCAAGCGCGAATACCAGCTCTGCCGCGAGACCAGCGACAAGTACGTGGAGCCGCTCCACCCCATACAGTTCCTGCCGTGGGACAGCAACCTCTTCATCCTGCAGAGCCAGCGCGACGGCTACAACCACCTATACCTATATAATATAAAGGGCGAGCAGGTGAAGCAGATTACCAAAGGCCAGTGGGTGGTACTCGACGTGTTAGGCTTCAACCAGAAGACGAAGAGCATCGTTTTCGCGGCCAACAAGGAGCACCCCCTGCACCGCCGCCTCTATAGCGTCAACGTGACAAGCGGGCAGATCAAGGCCCTCGAGAGCACCGACGGCGTACACCGTGGCGTGCTGTCGCCCTCGGGCAACTACCTCATCGACCGCTTCACCACGCCTACCACGCCGCGCTGCATCGACATTGTCGATGTCAACAAGCAGAAGAGCGTGCGCCTGCTGACGGCCGACGACCCCTGGGCCGACTTTCAGCAGCCCATCTTCGAGTGTGGCAGCATCAAGGCAGCCGACGGCGTGACCGACCTCTACTACCGCATGGTGAAGCCCCACGACTTCAACCCCGCAAAGAAATACCCGACGGTGGTCTACGTCTACGGCGGCCCCCACGCCCACAACGTCGACGCCTCGTGGCACTGGGCCAGCCGCTCGTGGGAGACCTATATGGCACAGAAGGGCTACATCGTATTCATTCTCGACAACCGTGGCTCCGAGAACCGCGGCCGCGACTTCGAGCAGGCCACCTTCCGTCAGCTCGGTCAGGTGGAGATGAAAGACCAGATGGCGGGCGTCAGCTACTTGAAGTCGATGCCCTACGTCGATGCCGACCGCCTCGGTGTGCACGGCTGGAGCTACGGCGGCTTTATGACCATCTCGCTGATGACCCACTATCCCGACGTGTTCAAGGTGGGCGTGGCCGGCGGCCCCGTCATCGACTGGAAGTTCTACGAGGTGATGTACGGCGAGCGCTATATGGACACCCCGCAGCAGAACCCCGAGGGCTACGAGAATTGCAGCCTCATCCCGCAGGCCAAGAACCTGAAAGGCAAGCTCCAGATTATCACCGGCTACAACGACCGCACCGTCGTGCCGCAGCACTGTCTGTCGTTCCTCGATGCCTGCATCAAGGCCGGCACGCAGCCCGACTTCTTCGCCTACCCCGGCGAGGAGCACAACATGCGCGGCCATGCCTCGGTCCATCTGCACGAGCGTATCACCCAGTACTTTGAAGACTACCTGAAATAAGACAGATTCGCTGGCCTAAAAGAATGTTTGCATATTTGCAGCGTCAAATGATTCGTTTGACTACGCCGCTGAATGCGGGGAGTAGGTTATACAAGAATTTGGGTGGGTCAAAAAACAAAGATTTAAAGATTTACAAGATTATTCGCACCCAGAGAAAATCTTTTTAATCTTTAAATCTTTGTTGAAAGTAGCTATAAATATAAATCAGGACGCACAGATTTATCAGATGTCAATGACTATTTGAAATCTACGGTCCTTGCTACTACACCGTTATAACGCAGCGAGTTGATGATTGCCTTTCCCCTCTCCTGGTCGAAGTAATCTTTACCGCCAGGCAAATCGCTCGTACTACTGATCTGATTAATCTGAATATCGATGAAACGGTCGGTTGTTTCAGAAATGTTCTCTAAGAGAATTGTCAGATAGTACGACCTTACTCCTTCATAAGCATAGGCATCGTATTCTCCTATCTTAAACTCCTTGTACGTATCCGGATTGTCCTTGGCAGCAACTTCTTTATGATTCGGATATACGCTGCTCTCTTGGAGGTATATCTCCATCTTAACGTTATTGGCTGAGTCAACAAGTGTTTTCCTGGCATAGAAGGACCCGAACACTTCTGCTTCCTTTACTCCGGCATCCTCTGGATACCAGAAATCAGCAGAAATCATCAGAGAATCACCCTCATAGGTTTCGTTGCATAATTGAAGCATAGTTCCCACACGTTCTGGCTGGTCCCCGGCTTCAGCCGTAGAGTCTGCGCCATTTGCAGCACTCTTGTTTCCACACGATGGCATTGCAATGGCTACTGCCATCATGGCGAAACCAAATAATACTTTTCTCATAGTAGCTAATACTTTTAATGAATAAATAAAGTTATTGATGAATATACAAACGCAAAGATACGCATTATTTTTGAATCTCCAAAGGAATTGCTTGCTTTTTAAAGAAAAAGTTGTAACTTTGCAGCCGCAAAGCATATAAAATTAGAAAGGTATGAAGATACTACTGTTAGGCAGCGGCGGCCGTGAGCACGCCCTGGCATGGAAGATTGCACAAAGCCCCAAGTGTGAGAAACTCTATATTGCCCCAGGCAACGCCGGCACGTCGGAGTGTGGCCAGAACGTGGCGATGAAGGCCGACGACTTCGAGGCCGTCAAGCAGTTCGTCGTCGACAACGGCATACAGATGGTGGTCGTCGGACCGGAAGACCCGCTGGTAAAGGGCATCTACGACAACCTGAAGGCCGACCCGAGGACGGCAAATATCCCCGTCATCGGTCCGTCGAAGGCCGGTGCCGTGCTCGAGGGCTCGAAGGACTTCGCCAAGGGCTTCATGCAGCGCCACAACATACCCACCGCCCAGTACCAGACGTTCGACGGCGAGCACCTGCAGGAAGGTCTGGCTTTCCTGGAAACGCTCCAGCCGCCCTACGTGCTGAAGGCCGACGGACTCTGCGCCGGCAAGGGCGTGCTCATCCTGCCAACCCTCGACGAGGCCAAGCATACGCTCAAGGATATGCTTGGTATAGAAGCCCCCTCGGGGGCAGTAGGGGGGGCTTCTCCTATGTTCGGCAATGCCAGCAGCCGCGTCGTCATCGAGGAGTTCCTCAGCGGTATCGAGTGCTCCGTCTTCGTGCTTACCGATGGCCAGCACTACCAGATTCTGCCCGAGGCCAAGGACTACAAGCGCATCGGCGAGGGCGACACCGGTCTGAACACCGGCGGCATGGGCAGCGTCTCGCCCGTACCCTTCGCCACGAAGGAGTGGATGCAGAAGGTTGAGGACCGCATCATCCGTCCCACCGTCGAAGGCCTGGCTGCCGAAGGCATTGACTACAAGGGCTTTATCTTCTTCGGACTCATCAACTGCGACGGCGAGCCGAAGGTCATCGAGTACAACTGCCGCATGGGCGACCCCGAGACGGAGACCGTCATGCTGCGCCTGAAGACCGACATCGTCGACCTCTTCGAGGGCGTGGCCAACGGCAATCTCGACCAGTATCAGGTCGAGTTCGACGAGCGGGCTGCCGTCTGCGTCATGCTGGTCTCAGGTGGCTACCCCGAGGCCTATAAGAAAGGTTATCCCATAAGCCTCCCCCCTGCCCCCTCCCGTAGAGGGGGAGACAGCTTCATCTTCCATGCGGGCACGGCTATGGCTCCCCTCCCTACGGGGGAGGGGCCGGGGGAGAGGCTTGTTACCAACGGCGGCCGCGTCATTGCCGTGAGCAGCTATGGCAAGGATAAGGCCGAGGCCCTGCAGAAATCGTTCACCGAGGCCCAGAAGATTGAATTCCAGGATCGCTACTTCCGCCGCGACATCGGCGCCGACCTGTAAGCAATGATCAAGCGCACACAGAACCGCGTGGCCGAGAGCCGTTTCATGCTGCCGGTGGTGGTGGCCTACGCCATCGCCGTCTGGCTGGCCAGCGGACTGCTCATACCCGCCATCCCCATCACCTCAGCCGAACTGCTGCGGGGCGCCTGGGTGCAGTTTGCGTGCTTCCTCATCTCGGCCTACCTCATGGTCGAGCTGAACAACAGCAACGCCCTCATCCGCATCTACAGCCGCTCCGTCTCCTGTTCGTTCATCGTGCTGGTGTGTGCGGGCTGCTTCCTGTTCAGCTCCCTCGGCGGCGCCATCGTCCAGCTGTGCATGGTTGCGGCCTACATAGCCGCCTTCCACTGCTATCAGAACAAATCGTCGATGGGCTGGACCTACTACGCCTTTCTCTGCGTCGGACTGGCCAGCGCCGTCTTCGTCCAGATACTCTTCTACGTGCCGCTGCTCTGGGCGTTGATGTTCTTCCGGCTCACATCCCTCAGCTGGCGCACGTTCTTTGCCTCCATCGTCGGACTGCTGACGCCTTACTGGTTTGCCGTTCCCGTCATGTTCTATCAGGGCAGCATCGACCTGCTCTGGCAGCACTTCACCGCCCTGGCCGACTTCCAGATACCCTTCGACTACCGCCAGGTGACGGTCAACGAGCTGCTGCTCTTCGTCTTCGTCGTCGCCCTGGGCATCACGGGCACCATTCACTACTGGCGGCAGAAGTCGGCCGACAGCATCCGCATCCGCCTGCTCTTCGGCTGCTTCATCCAGATGTGGATGCTGACCATGGTCTTCATCGTGCTCCAGCCGCAGCACTACGACATGCTGATCCGCATACTCATCATCAACGTCTCGCCGCTCATCGCCCACTTCCTGTCGCTCACCTATACGCGCATCACCAACATTGCCTTCTACGTTATTTGCTCCGTTGCCCTGCTGATGACACTCTTCAACCTATGGATGCCATCATTGACTTTCTAATCGGCTACGGCTACTGGGGCATGCTGGTGGCCTCCTTCCTGGCGGGCAGCGTATTTCCTTTCTCGAGCGAGCTTGTCATGACCGCACTCATGGCCACCGGACTCGACCCGTGGCAGCTGGCTCTCTACGGCACCGTCGGCAACGTCCTCGGCTCCGGCCTGAACTACTGCGTGGGCCGTCTGGGCAAGGTTGAGTGGTTCGAGCGCTACCTCCACGTCAGCCCCAAGGACATGGAGCGAGCCGAGCGGTTTATGGCGGGGCGCGGTGCGTGGATGGGCTTTTTCGCCTTCCTGCCCATCCTCGGCTCGGCCATCACCATCCTGCTGGGACTGATGCGTGCCAACGTCCTCATCACTTTTATCGCCATCACGCTGGGCAAGATATTCCGTTATATTATCTTAATTTACGGTGTGGGATTGTTTATATAAGCAAATTTATTCGTAACTTTGCAAACTAAATAAACCACAAAGACAAAGAAGAATGAAACAATTCAGGATCGTGGACAACGTCTGCGGCTGGCTCGCCTTCCTGGTGGCCGCTTTCGTCTATTGCTCCACCATTGAGCCGACAGCCTCGTTCTGGGACTGCCCCGAGTTTATCACCACTGGTTATCGTCTGGAAGTAGGACACCCCCCCGGGGCACCGTTCTTCATGCTTACTGCCAATCTGTTCTCGCAGTTTGCCAGCGACCCGTCGCAGGTGGCCTACTGGGTCAATATCATGAGCGCGCTGCTCTCGGCCACGTGTATCCTGTTCCTCTTCTGGAGCATCACGCACCTGACGCGGCGCCTGCTGATTGACCGCTGGGACGAGCTGACCACCGCCAAGCTCGTAGCCATCGAGGCCGCCGGCATGGTGGGTGCACTCATCTATACGTTCAGCGACACGTTCTGGTTCTCGGCCGTCGAGGGCGAGGTCTATGCCTATTCGTCGGCCTTCACCGCCGTCGTCTTCTGGCTCATCCTGAAGTGGGAGGACCACGCCGACGAGCCTCACAGCGACCGCTGGCTGGTGCTCATCATGTATATGACCGGCCTCAGCATCGGCGTCCACCTGCTGAACCTGCTCTGCTTGCCCGCCATCGTACTGGTGTGGTACTACAAGCGCTTCCCCAATGCCAACGCCAAGGGCTCGCTCTTAGCGCTGCTGGTGTCGTTTGCCCTCGTGGCCGCCGTGCTCTACGGCGTCGTGCCGGGCATCATCACCGTCGGCGGCTGGTTCGAGCTGTTCTTCGTCAACACCCTCGGCATGTCGTTCAACACGGGCCTCTACGTCTATATTCTCTGCCTCGCAGCCGCCACCATCTGGGCCATCTGGGAGAC
>JAEEGG010028000.1_pt1 | contig 10638 bp, 9 predicted proteins | sample 9134161 | NCBI WGS metagenome assembly JAEEGG01 (sample SAMN16246543, study PRJNA631951) | gut metagenome | biome: gut microbiome; feature: rumen; material: CR-attached | host: Bos | place: Iran: Karaj | collected 2018-10
CAGGAGAGTTCCGGAAATGTCGCTATCTACGAGCGTGACGAATAATTGTTAATCGTTAATTATTGATTGTTAATTGAAAGTCAACGAGATTTTCTATTCGCTGCAAGGCGAAGGCCATTACACGGGAACGCCTGCCGTCTTCGTGCGTTTCGCAGGGTGTAACCTGCGTTGCTGGTTCTGCGACACCGATTTTGAAAAAGGTGTTGAGATGAGCGAAGACGAGATTGTTGAGGCTGTGCTCCAATATCCCACGCGATATGTCGTCATCACAGGCGGCGAACCCACTTTGCAGATCACAGCATCGTTGTGCGACAAGCTGCATGCCCATGGGCTGTATCTGATGATGGAGACCAATGGCACACGTCCTCTGCCCGAAGGCTGTCAGATCGACTGGATTACCTGTTCACCCAAGTTGATTGATGTCGAAGATGGGAAACGCAAGATTGCCACCATTCGCCTTCGTCATATCGATGAACTCAAGGTCGTCTTCGAGGATAGTCCGACGCAGGACATGGCGCTTTATGAGCAAATCCCTGCCACCGAGTACCGGTTGCAGCCTTGTGACACCCAGGATCCCCTCTGCAATCAAGCCATATTGAACAAGACAATAAAATATATACTTCAACATCCGAAATGGAAACTTTCACTCCAAACCCACAAGATTCTGCACGTCCGCTGATTCAGCAGGCGTCACCCGTGACTGACGAACAGTTGCAGGATGCCATCCGTACTGTGCTCCGAGCCATTGGTGAAGACCCGGAGCGTGAAGGCCTGGTCGATACGCCCGACCGTGTCGTCCGTATGTGGCGAGAACTCTTTCGTGGCTATGATCCTACCCAGAAACCCAAGATAACCACTTTTGATAACGATGCACACAACACCGAGATGGTCTTCGACACCGGCGACTTCTACTCGATGTGCGAACATCATATGATGCCGTTCTTCGGCCAATACTATTTCGCCTACATCCCACAGGATGATGGGCGCATCCTCGGCATTTCGAAGATTGCCCGCGTTGTCGGCTACTGCTCGGCACGTCTGCAACTTCAGGAACGTCTTGCCCACGACATCATCGAAATGCTCAGCGATGCCCTCGACAACCAGGTGCAGGGCTTTGCCATCGTCCTCAAGGGTATGCACACCTGCAAGACCATGCGTGGCGTGAAGAACAAGGGCAACATGAATGTCAGTTACTTCACAGGTGTATTCCGCACCAATCCTTCTTTGCGCGAGGAGTTCTACCACCTGATTGCTATGCAATAACGAACAATATAAACACAAAACTAACTTATAAACACAATCACTATCATGAGCAACTACCCGAAAATCGGTATTCGTCCGACCATCGACGGACGACAGGGAGGCATCCGCGAAAGCCTCGAAGAGAAGACCATGGCCCTGGCACACGCTGTGGCCGATTTGATTAGTACAAACCTCCGCAACGGCGACGGCAGTCCCGTGGAGTGCGTCATCAGCGACACCACCATTGGCCGTGTTGGCGAAAGTGCAGCTTGCGCCGAGAAGTTCGAGCGTGAAGGCGTCGGAGCAACCATCACCGTCACCAGTTGCTGGTGCTATGGTTCCGAAACAATGGACATGGATCCCACTCATCCAAAGGCCGTCTGGGGCTTCAATGGTACTGAGCGTCCGGGTGCAGTCTATCTGGCCGCCGTCCTCGCCGCTCATGCCCAGAAGGGTCTGCCCGCCTATGGCATCTATGGCCACGATGTGCAGGACCTTCCCGACAACACCATCCCTGCCGATGTGGCTGAGAAGATTTTGCGCTTTGCCCGTGCAGCACAGGCAGTATCCACCATGCGCGGCAAGTCTTATCTGAGCCTTGGCAACACCTGCATGGGCATTGCCGGTTCGATTGTCAACGCCGATTTCCTGCAGCAATATCTCGGTATGCGCACCGAGTATGTTTCGCTCGTTGAGATCCTGCGCCGTGTCGATTTCGGCATCTACGATCCTGAGGAGTTCGAACGTGCCATGGCTTGGGTCGAGAAGTATTGCAAGCCCAACGAGGGACACGACTACAACGAGGACCGTCCTCTCTTCCCCGGTGTGCCCATGACCACTTACAATGGCAAGGGTAAGGGAAAGAATCGTGAAGAGAAGGATCAGGATTGGGAGTTCACCGTGAAGTGCATGATGATTATCCGCGACCTGATGGAGGGCTCCAAGAAATTGCTCGAGATGGGCTACAAGGAGGAGGCCATCGGCCACAACGCCATCGCTGCCGGTGTGCAGGGCCAGCGCCAGTGGACCGACTACAAGCCTAATTTCGACTTCCCCGAGTCACTTATGTGCACCAGCTTCGACTGGAACGGCATTCGCGAAGCCAAGGTGCTCGCCACCGAGAACGACTTCCTCAACGGCATGTCGATGCTCTTCGGACACCTGCTCACCAATCGCGGCGTGATGTTCTCCGACATCCGCACCTATTGGAGCCCCGAAGCCGTGGAGCGTGTCAGCGGCAAGCGTCCCGAGGGCGGAGCAGCCGGCGGCTTCATCCACCTCATCAATTCAGGTGCCACCACGCTCGATGCTACGGGTGCCATGAGCGATGCCGAAGGTCGTCCCACCATGAAGGAGCCTTGGAACATGACCGAAGCCGATGCCGAAGCCTGCCTGAAGGCCACCAGTTGGATGCCCGCCGACCGCGACTATTTCCGGGGTGGGGGCTACTCGTCGCACTTCCTCACGCGCGGCGGCATGCCGATGACCATGCTTCGCATCAATCTTGTTGCAGGCCTCGGTCCTGTGCTCCAACTCGCAGAAGGATGGACTGTCGAACTGGATCCCGAAGTCAACGACATCCTCGACAAGCGTACCGACCCAACTTGGCCAACCACTTGGTTCGCTCCACGTCTCGATCCGACCAAGGATGCCTTCAAGGATGTCTATAGCGTGATGAACAACTGGGGCGCCAACCACGGAGCCATCTGCTATGGCCACGTCGGAGCCGACCTCATCACCCTTTGCGCAATGCTCCGCATCCCCGTCTGCATGCACAATGTTGCCGACAAGGACATCTTCCGTCCCGCCTGCTGGAATGCCTTCGGCATGGACAAGGAGGGCGCCGATTATCGCGCCTGCGCCAACTTCGGTCCGCTGTACAAGGTGAGCAAGAATTGATGATTTTCTTATCACGAATTAGAGAATTAAAGAATTATTTTAATGTATGGGGTCATCATTCAAAATTTAATACGATAATTCGCTAATTCGTGATAAAAAGAAATAATAGTTCGTGATATAAACAAGAAAAGAAAATGAAGCAAGAAAAGTCTGGAGGAATCCTCCACTACGCAGGGAAGAACTTCTTGTTCCCCTTTATTCTCGTGACCAGCTGTTTTGCCCTCTGGGGCTTTGCCAACGATATCACCAACCCGATGGTGAAGGCTTTCTCGAAGATCTTCCGCATGTCGGTGACCGATGGCACGTTGGTACAGGTGGCCTTCTATGGAGGCTATTTCTGCATGGCTTTTCCTGCTGCTGCCTTTATCCGCAAGTATTCCTACAAGGCAGGAATCATGCTCGGCTTGGCTCTCTATGCAACGGGAGCCCTGCTGTTCTTCCCTGCTCGTCAGATAGGTTTGTTTGCTCCATTCCTCATCGCTTACTTTATCCTCACCTGCGGCTTGTCATTCCTTGAGACGTCGTGCAATCCGTACATCCTTACCATGGGTTCACCTGAGACGGCTACACGTCGTCTCAACATGGCGCAGGCGTTCAATCCCATCGGTTCGTTGTGCGGCATGTTTGTGGCGATGAATTTCATCCAGAATCGTCTCAACCCCATGACCACGCAGGAACGTGCCACGCTGAATGATGCCGAGTTTGCGGCCTTGCGCGACTCCGACCTTGGCGTGCTCATCAAGCCCTATCTCATCATCGGCATCATCATCCTCGTGATGCTCGTCATCTTTGCCATTTCGAAACTTCCCAAGAACGGCGAGACAGGCGAGAAGATGCATCCCCTTGCATCCATTCGCCGACTGCTTCATATCAAGCACTATCGCGAGGGTGTCATTGCACAGTTCTTCTATGTGGGTGTGCAGATCATGTGCTGGACCTTCATCATCCAGTATGGTACGCGCATCCTCCTGCAGGAAGGCAACTACACGGGCTTGGAACGTTTCATCGGAGGTCTGTTGGGCGCTGATATGAGTGGTGGTATGACCGAGCGCAATGCCGAGGTATTGAGCCAGGGTTACAACATCATGGCAATGATTGGCTTCTGCACATCCCGATTCATCTGCACCTATCTGATGAAGTTCATCAATCCTGGTCAGCTGCTGAAGATCCTTGCCATCGTCGGCTTCATCTTTGTGCTGGGTGTCATCGGCTTTGATTCTCGTATGGGCCTCTATTGCCTCATTGGCGTTTCGCTCTGCATGAGCCTGATGTTCCCCACCATCTACGGCATTGCTCTCGAAGGTTTGGGCGACGATGCCAAGTTCGGTGCCGCCGGTCTCATCATGGCCATCCTAGGTGGTTCGGTACTTCCTCCTCTCCAGGCAAACATCATCGATATGGGCACCATTGGTGGCTACCCGGCTGTCAACCTCTCCTTCATCCTTCCCGCCTTCTGCTTCATCGTTGTGATGATCTATGGCCAGAGAAGCTATAACAGGACGAAATAGGTCTTTCGCTACTCCCTGAAGTCAGATGGTGGAGCACCCAGATACTTTTGCACATAGCGGCTGAAGTAGCTGGGGGAGGAGAAGCCATAGAGGTCGGTCAGTTCGGTGAACGAAAGCTTCTTGTCGCGCAGCTGGCGACTGATGTCAAGTATCGTAAATCTGTTGATCCAGTAGTTGGCAGGGAACCCCGTCACTTTCTTGCACACCTCCGACAGATATTTCGATGTGACGCAGAGTTTGTCGGCATAATAGCCAATCTCACGGTTCTGCCTGAAGTCGCCACGTTCGAGTAAAGCCATGAAGTGATCCATCAGGTCTGCATATTGCAATGTGATCTTCTCATTCCCATACAGCGAAGCATGGAAATCAAAGAAATCGATGATCATACATTGGATGGCATTGATCATGGCATCACGATGGAAGTTATGGGTCGAAAGGGCTAATCGCCGTTTGATATAATCAAAATCAAGTGCACACACTTTCTGTTGCTCAGGGGTGAGGTGCATGATCGGGTCATTGAACAAAGCTATCGACCCTTTCATCCCGTAATTGGTTTGGGGTGTTGACACTTCGATGAACTCGGGCGTAACATATACTACATCCACTAGGAAGTCATTGCTCTCTTTGACTTCCTCCACAAGATCCCCTCGTCGGATGATAAGACATTCTCCGGCCGTCAGCCTATACACATTATTGTTATAGGTGAATTCACAGGAGCCCCTATGGCAATAGGCATGGCACAAATACTTGGCAAATTCTCCTTTGCCTATGTCGGCCAACGTGTTGGCAATTAGTATGTCTTTACGCTCGTTCATAATGCAATTGGTTGTTCTGTAACTTCTCAAATAAAAGAAACCTTCATTTGACGTCGCAAATATAGAAAAATAATCTGAAAAAATCCATTCTTTGATGTTTTTTTTCAGATTATTTTTTATTTTATGTTATTTTTTTAAGCAGAACAATCGATTTCATATCCATATCGGGAAGGACTCGTCACTCGCACTCTTTGAGTATTTCGATGATTTCATCTGTGGTGAGTTGTTTGCAACAGCCGGGGGAAATGATAGTGCTTTCGGCAATGGCGCGGATAGTTGCTTCGTCCAGTGAGATTCCCATTTCTGAGAAGGTGGTGGGCAGACCGACTTCGCGGATGAGGTTGGAAAGGAAGTCAATACCCTCGTCGGCGTCCTGTACCAACCAGACTTCCTGCGCCCAGCGGTTGAACTTTTCTTCTGCACTCTTGTAGATATGGCGATAGAGAATAGGATGGAGTACAGCCAATCCCTGACCGTGATTGCAGTCGGTATAGGCTCCAAGCTGATGCTCTATCATGTGGCATTGGAAGTCAGTCACCTTGCCGAGTTTCAGGATGCCATTTTCTCCCATTGCCGATGCCCACATCAGTTCTGAGCGGGCAAAGTCGTTATCGGGATTGGCGAAGATGGCCTTCAGGTTCTTGATGACGCTACGTTGCACAGCCTCGTTGATGCGGTCGCTGAGATTGCATGTGTGTGGATGGCCGAAATAGGTTTCCATGCAATGGCTCAGCGTATCGAATGCTCCGCTGATGACCTGCATCATCGGCACAGTCTTCGTTAGGTCTGGATCAAGGATAGCAAAGTCGGCAAATACACCCCACATGGCTCCTTTAACTTTTTTCTCTTCGTCGGTAATCACGGCTCCGTTGTTCTGCTCCGAACCTGTGCCGCTGGCGGTCACGACCACACCAAGGGGAATCGGTTGATTGCCCGTTGCCACAATCTTGCAGCAGTCAGACACAGAACCGCCGCCAACAGCCAGTATGAGGTCTGCTTTGATTTCCCGTGCCAACTGCTGCCCCTCCTGCACCTTCTTCAATGTCGGATTAGGCATGATGCCACCAAAGTCTGTCACTGTCTTGCCCGCCTCGGTTAACATTGTCATAATACGATCGTAGAGTCCCGTTCGTTTCAGTGAACCGTCGCCGTAGGCCAGCATCACGTTCTTTCCGTATTTCTGCAACTCCTGATTCAGCGAGTCCTCGAAGCATCCCTGCCCGAAATGGATGCGGACAGGGAATTCATAGTCAAATCTATTCATGGTTAGTTTATTTCAAATTATGTGTCTCCAGCCACCCGGTAATGAGGTCGGCAATCTCGGCATTGTTCTTCTCCTGGAACATGAAGTGGCTGTTGCCGTGGATGTCCTCGTCGGGCAGATAGATGACTGTGGCATCGCCGCCGTCGGCATTGTACTGCTTGGCAAAGTCGCGGCACTGGTTTAGCACCATCTTCCAGAAACCTGTCGAATGGATATCCTCGGGGCCATTCTCGATGTAGTCACCAAAGAGGAACAGCATCGGAACCTTCGCAGCCACGAATTTCTTGTAGGTCTCGCTGCCCACTTCAGGAGCGAAACCCGGCTCCACGGCGATGATGGCGGCCATGTTGTCTGTGTCCGTCGCCCAACCCACGCGACCACCCTGCGAGTGGGTCACGTAGATGCTCTTCTTACCCGTCATCCTCTGCACGTCTTTCAACACCGCGCTGAGTGCCTTGCCGAACAAAGGTTCGTCATAGTTGCCCGTGTTCGGTGTCATCTGGCAGAAGAACTGCCGCTGTGCCTCGTCACCTTCAGGGAACTGCGAGCCTTCGTAACGCTCAGGAGCCACACGACCGATGCGGAAGTGGGTGTACCAAGCCTGTTCGCCCACCTTGAACTTACCATTAGCTACATCGCCCGGGTCGTTGACAATCTGCTCCGTGGCTCCTGCAGCACCACGTCGTGGCTGGTCAACGAGGAACACCGAGTAGCCTTTCTTCAGGAACAGGTCGCTCCATCCCTCGCGTCCGTCGGGAGTCGATTGCCAGCCTGTCCGCGTCTGTCCGTAGCCATGAAGGAATACCATTGGCGTGCCACTGCCACCAGCCGGAATCAGATACATCGTGTTGGCATGATCCACGTGTGTCGTCGTGCCTTTGCGCTCCTGGTCGAGCCAGTTCAGTGTCGGGTCATACTCGCCCGGAATGGCCTCTGTCACCTGTCCGCCCGACGAGAACACGCCCTGCTTCTCAATCACTAAGCCCTGTGGCTCCTGCTTTTGCTCCGTGCAGCTGATTGCTGCGATGGCGACGGCTGCTACAGCCAATGCGCCGAAAATATAACTCTTTCTCATATTGCGTATATGTTTTGAATCTGTGTGCAAAGGTACGAAGAATCCCCGTAACTATTATGATAAGAATTACGGGGATTCTTTCACTTTTTACCGAATCGCGACCTTTCTGCCATTCACAATCTTGATGCCTCGCTGCAATCTGTCGTGCCGGCGTCCATCGAGCGAATAAATACCTTGCGGCTTGCGGACTGTGGTGCGGACGTTATCTATGCTTGAGGTTCCTTCACGAAATAGTGTGCCCACCTTGCGCAGAATCTTTGGCGTGCATGCGCTCCAGAACGTCCAGTCGTGACCGCCACTGCGCTCAATGTGTTCGTGATTGATGCCGAGCTGGGTGAGCAGAGCGGAGAACTCACGATTGTCGTAGGTAAAGTAGTCTCGGTCACCACATTCCAGCGTGATACCGGGTAGTTCAGACGGACTGTAACTGGTAATGATGTCGCCCATGTCCGTAGCCCCGTAACCGCCGATTACCGAACTCATGGCATAGACATGGCAGAACAGGTCGTGGTGCATCACACCGTAGCGCAATGCTCCGTATCCGCCCATCGAGAAACCGCCGATGGCCCGCGACTGCCGATTGCGTCGGATACTGTAACGTGACTCGACATCAGTCATCAGTTCCTGGAAGAAATACTGCTCGTAGTTGATGCCGTTGCCATAACAGTTGTCGATATACATCCACGTACCGCCGTCGGGTGTGACGATAATCATTTCTGGTATCTCGCCTGACGAAATCATCGCGTCAGCATCGTCGGCCAAATCGTCGAATACCCACCAGTCGTTCTGGTCGCCGCCGTAGCCATGCAGCAGGTAAAGCACGGGGTACTGCTTCGACGACGTGTAGCCTGCGGGCAGATACACCGAGTAGAGCATCTCGCGCCCCAGCACCGTGCTCTGTATGCTCACATTGCGGACGACCGTTCCTTCGCCTGCTGTCTGCGCAATCACTTCGCCTGCGTCCGTGCAGGCCGTCATCAGCAGAGCAGCTATGAATCCCATCAGTTTTCTCATTGATATCGTGTTTATAAAAGCCAATAGATTTGAAAATAGCCTTCTCATACCAATCATTTATTTGATAAATTTCTTGCCAACTATAATATTTATACCTTTTAGTATCGTTTTTCGCCGTGTTCCGTTGTGGGAATAGATGGCGACTGATTGTCTTGTGTCGGCTTTTATAGAGCGGACTGCGGTTGAACCTGGCTGACTCTGCCAGAAGCGGATGGCATCATTAATCCAGCCTTCGGCGACAGTTCCTGTGCCGAGGCCGAAACCGTGGGGCAGACCGTTGTATGAGTGGAACTCGGTGGGGATGCCGAGGGCTGAGAGACTTTCAAGGCGGCTCTGCATGGTGCGCCATGATGCGATGCCGTCGCTGGTGCCGCAGCAGGCGTATGTGGCACAGTCGTATTGCGAAACGGTGGTGTAGCCCGTGTATTGCATGATGACTGCCGAGGCTTGGGGAATGTCGGTGCGACCTGTCAACTGACGCAAGTAGGAGCTGTTTCCTAACGTGGCAGCCATACGTGCACCAGCCGAACCGCCCCACAGGGAGTAGCCTGTAGGGGCGACACCTAACTCATTGGCATGGTCACAGACAAAGGTGATAGCACGGGCCAGGTCCTCGTAAGCATCGCCTGGGCGATAGATGAGCGCAAAGGCATTGTAGCCCTGCTTCGAGAGTTCAAGGGCATGAGGGAACGAGTCGTGCATGGCTCCCACATAGGAAAAACCGCCGCCCGCATTGCAAATGGCGAAGGGCTGGCCTTTGTTACCTCGGAAGAAGAATAACCCCGTGTTGCGCAAATCTGGATTAGTCTGCTTTTCTGCCTCGGTATAGATGTCGATGAAACAATTGTCGGCATGAGCGCGGAGATAGTTGCACACCTCCACAGTCTTGTCGGGATCGATGTGGTTATACCACGTCAGCTGCAACTGTTCCAGCGTCGTGCCGTTCCAGTATCCAGTATTCACAGGGAATATCAGTCGTCCGTAATCGCCAAAGGCTGCATCGTTCATCACATCATTGATGCGCGTCTGGCGTGTATAGTAATTTGTCATTGTCTCTGGTTCTTTCTGAGGCTCCTCCGCATGGCCAGAACAGGCCAGCAGAGTCATCCAAAGCATACTAACCAATGCTTTTTTTATGATCATCTGTATTCTCTGATTGTATTAATATCCACTGTCAATATTCTTCTGACTATCTGCGTTATATCGATGGCCTGAGAGGGTGATTTCTGAGAGGCGGCGGTTAATTTCGCGCATCTCCTCGTCGGTGTAGGAAATGTCGGCAGCTGCAAAGTTCTCCGTCTGATGTCCCCACGACGTGCTGCCGGGAATGGCTACAATCCAAGGCTTCTGCGCCATCAACCACGAGAGAGCAACTTGTGCAGGCGTACACTGCTTGCGCTGAGCAATCTCGTTCACGAAGTCCACCAGTACCATGTTCTTGGCGATGTTCTCCTGCTCAAAGCGGGGCACCTTCGAGCGGAAGTCATCAGCACCAAATGTTTGACCACGCTTCACGGCTCCCGTCAGGAATCCCTTGCCAAGTGGCGAGAACGGAACAAGTCCGATGCCAAGTTCCTCGAGCGTGGGTATGATTTCACGCTCCGGCAGTTGCCAGAACATCGAGTACTCGCTCTGCACAGCCGTCAGCGGACAAACCTTATGCGCCCGGCGGATGGTCTCGGCACCAGCCTCCGACATTCCCCAGTGCAACACCTTGCCCTCTTTCATCAACTGCGCGATGGTCTCGGCCACCTCCTCGGGTGCCGTAGTCTTATCCACACGATGCTGATAGTAGAGGTCGATGTGGTCGGTGCGCAACCG
>JAEEGG010028001.1_pt1 | contig 10638 bp, 7 predicted proteins | sample 9134161 | NCBI WGS metagenome assembly JAEEGG01 (sample SAMN16246543, study PRJNA631951) | gut metagenome | biome: gut microbiome; feature: rumen; material: CR-attached | host: Bos | place: Iran: Karaj | collected 2018-10
GATGATCGAGAACCGCCAGGGCATCCAGATTTCCGCAGTGGAAGAGATTGCCTACGTGAACGGCTGGATCAGCAAGGAAAAGTTGCTCGAGTCTGCCGCCAAGTACGGGAAGTCCCCCTACGGTCAGCACCTGCGCAAGGTCGCGGAAGGCAAGATTAGGTACTAGGAGTAGTAAAATGAGAAAGAAAGTTGGCTTGATTCTTGCTGCGGTTGCGATGTGCGCTTTTACCGCCTGCAACCAGGAAAACGCTCAGTCCAAGACGGGCGAGAAGGGAGCGCAGCCCGAGGTTGCGGCCCCGCAGGCGTCTTCGAAATCGCTTGTCGTTTATTACTCGCAGAACGGTGCCACCAAGAAACTCGCGGAAATTTTCCAGAAGGCAAAGAACGCGGACGTGTTCGAGATTGCGACGGTGACGCCGTACCCCTCGACATACGACAGCACGATTGCCGCAGTGGGGGCTCAGCGTGAAAGCAAGCAGTGGCCCGCACTTGTAAACGCGAAGGCCGACCTTGCGAAATACGATACGGTGTATCTCGGATACCCGATCATGTTTGGGAGTTTTGCCCCGCCGGTCTATACCTTCCTCGACTCGAATGACCTTTCGGGCAAAGTGGTGGTGCCGTTCTGTACCTACGGGAGCGGCGGCCGCAAGGCATCTGCCGCAGAACTCAAGACGCTCGAACCGAACGCGAATGTGACGCTTGCCTACGGAATTTCGAACAAGCGAATAACCGCGGAAAACGGTGCGGAAATTGCAGCTAAGGAAGTTGAAGGTTTCTTCGCGGACCTTGCCACCGGCAAGACGGACGAGATGCTCATGGGTGGCTTTACCGACCAGAGAGCGCTCACTGCGGAAGATTCTGCAGTGTTTGCAGCCGCGACGAAGGACTACGCTTACTTGAAACTTGCTCCGTTGAGCGTTGCCACGCAGGTCGTCGCGGGTACGAACTACCTCTTCGTGTGCACGACAAGCGGGTTCAACCGTCCGCCCACCGAGACGATGGTGAAGATCTTCAAGCCGCTCCCGGGCCGTGGCGAACCGGAACTGATCGTCATGGAAAAGTAAGAGTTGTTATGGAAAAAATGCGAGCCGAATGGCTCGCTTTTTTTGTTACTCGGAATCCTTGATGCAACGGACAGAGAAAGCGTAGTTTTTGGCATTATCATTCATACGAGCGCCATCGTACCCCGATCGCAATTCCATATAAAACGCTTTTGTCTTATTATACTCTGTTGAACTCCAAAAAAGACCAAAATAACCCTCATAACTAGCCACGTTTGGGCATCCTTATAGCCTGCAGGAACAGCCTCGAAATCATAGGTATTGAATCCATTACCGCCCCTTTTCCAACCTTTTTTTGATTTAAGATTTTTTCCTGCAATATAATTCCCGCCAACATTTTTTATTAACTGCTCAAACTCATCCTTATTCGGTAAATGCCATCCTGTCGGACAAGCTTTCAATGCAGACTGCCAAATATAAAGTCTCCCATTTTGTTCGCAATTATCATCTTTGCCATTATAACAGCTACTTGCTGAAATTTTGTAATTTAAATTTCTAGCCATCCAAATTTGGTTTCCAATTTTTACAGTTTTGTATTTTTGCCCATCACGCGTATCAACCATGTTTTTTTCATCGATATATTCGGCGTTTTTTTTGCTTTCGATGTTCTTCAACATATTATTATCCGTTTGATCTATTTTTCCACCACTAGACACATCCGCAAGAATCGTTTTAAAAAATTTATCTGATTCTTGTTCTATATCTTCTAACAAACCTACAGCATCGTCTTTCCGTGTGGTAAAACTTGCTACCAAATTGTTTTCAAGGATTGTACGGTACTCCAAACGAGAATGAAAGTAGGAAATCTGGTAGGCTCGCTCTCAAACCCCTTGCGCTTCAACTGTGAAAATTGTATATTGTTTTTGTATTTCTAATCCCCATGCGTGGGGCAAGTTTAACTCTCTGCTTGATGTCGTAGCTTTCGCTGCAGGAACCCTATGGGGAGGCCGGCCCCTGATGTTCAACGTAGAGCACAAAAGGCATAATGTTGGGAGTATCGTATGGCAACATCGAGTATAACACATAATTTTGTGATAAGTTCAGAAGGAACACAGCGCTTTATCGATGCGATGGACCGTGCAGAAGAACTCGCCTCCAAACCGATGCGCCCGTTAAGGGGACGTATCCTGAGTACCGAGGCGGATTTCCTTGCGTTGGCCGAAAAAATTCGTTCCAATGAAAGGTGAATGCACTGTATTCAGCATTTCTAAGTTTACTACAACATCTGGTCTGGGTATAGCTGATGCGCAAAAGCTCATCGAAACATTCCGATGTCCAATTAATCCAAACGTTGAAAAATTTCTGCTTCAAAATGCCGTAGACTTTTCGAAAAAGAAACAGTCGATTACGCATCTTGTTTGCAACGATCAAGCAGAGCTACTAGGCTATTTTTCATTGGCTGTAAAGCCGATGGTTTTCCCTGCTAAACGTATGTCAAACACGGGCAAGCGGAAAATTGAAAGGATCGGTAGGTACGATTTAAAAACAGATTCGTATACTATAAGTGCGTATTTACTTGCTCAATTAGGGAAATGAACTTCTGCAATATTACAGGTTCATTTGATTTTTAAAAGTTCCTTCGTCTGTAGGCTCTACTGCCTTGCGGCGAGTTCTTCGGGCGTGCGCGCCAGAATATCCCAGTCGCCGCGCTTGATGATCTTGTATGCATATCCCTGTTCGGTGAGGAACAGCTGGCGGTTCATGGCGAATTCCTGTTCCTTGGAATCCTGCGTCACGATGCTGTAGAAGTGCGCCGCACCGCCGTCGCTCTTGGGGCGCAGCACGCGGCCCAGTCGCTGGGCTTCTTCCTGGCGGCTTCCGAACGTTCCCGAAACCTGGATAAGCACGTTGGCATCGGGCAGGTCGATTGCGAAGTTGCCGACCTTAGAGACCATCAGGTTCTTCTGGCTGCCGTCGCGGAAGGCGGCATACAGGCGTTCGCGCTCCTTGTTCGGGGTCTTGCCCGTGATGAGCGGAATCTGCAAGTCGTCGGAGAGGGCCTCGAGCTGGTCGATGTACTGCCCGATAATCAGCACGCGGTCGTCGGGCTTGTCGAAGTGCTTGAGCAGGCGCTCCACGATGTCCGTCTTTTCGGGGTTCGTGCTTGCGAGCGTAATCTTCTCGCGGATAGGCGCGAGGGCATACTTCATCTTGAGTTCCGCTTCCATCGGGATGCGGATCTCGTTGCAGTCGGCAGTGGCGATCCAGCCCTGCGCTTCGAGGATGCGCCACGGGATGTCGTACTTCTTGGGGCCGATAAGGCTGAATACTTCCGTTTCCTTGTGGTCTTCGCGCACGAGCGTCGCCGTAAGGCCGAGGCGGCGGGTCGCCTGCATTTCGGTACTCAGGCGGAACACGGGAGCGGGCAACAGGTGCACCTCGTCGTAAATCATGAGGCCCCATTTTTCCTGGCTGAACAGCGGGAAGTTTGCGAGTTCTTTTTTCACTTCCTCATCGCTCATCTCGAGTTCTTCGGTAACGTTCGCGTTTTCGTCCTTCTTGACGCGCTTCCTCTGGGTCAATATCTGGTAGGTCGCGACGGTCACCGGGCCGATTTCCTTGACTTCGCCGGAGTATTCCTTCACCTGGTCGATGGTCAAGTCGGTCTTGTCGCAGATCTCGCGGATCCACTGGCGGCTTGCCGAAATGTTCGGTGTCAGGATGAGCGTCTTGGTCTGGATGAGGGCCATCGTTGCAAGGCCAATCACCGTCTTGCCCGAACCGCAAGGCAGCACGATAACGCCCGAACCGCCTTTCTCGGAACCGCTCGCATAGAAAATCTGTGCCGCTTCTTTCTGGTAGTCACGGAGGTTGAATTCCTTTCCGCCGAGGGTGGTCTTGCGCAGGTGGATGGGCAGCGGGTCGCCCACGGTGTAGCCCGCGAGGTCCTCGACCGGGAACCCGGCGTTGGTGAGTGCCATCTTGATGTGGCCGCGGCGTTCGCCGTCCATAATGGCGTGCGTGTCGTCGATGAATTCCTTCACGTATTCGGCGACTTCGGGCAACTTGCAGATTTCGACGAACATGATCTTGTCGTCGGATTCCATGATGAGGTTGCCGCAGTCGTCCATCTTGAGGCGTAGCAGGCCGTAGCGGGCCATGTAGTCCTCGATTTCGGTAATGACGCTTTGCGGGATGGGGTAGCGGCTCTGGCTTTCGAGGCGTTCCAGCACGTCGGGTGCGCGTAGTCCGGTCGCTGCCGCGTTCCAAAGGCTCAGGTGCGATATCTTGTATGTATGCAGGTGCTCGGGGCTCTTGACCAGCTCGGTGAAGGGCGCAATCGCGTCGCGTGCCGCTTCGTAGGAGGGGGAATCGACCTCGACCATGATTTCGAGGTTGCTCTGAACAATAATGGCGCCATTCGGATTCATAGGGCGCCAAATATAGTAAAAAAAGCGTTTTTTGGTTAGGGGGCGACCCGCACGCGGTCCATCACGGACAAAAGAAAAACCCCGGTTCCTTGCGGGAATCGGGGCTTTCGAGCCACCCAGCAGATTTGAACTGCCGACCTGCTGATTACGAATCAGCTGCTCTACCAGCTGAGCTAGAGTGGCATAGCGGGGTCAAAAATAGCAAAAGGGCGTTTTTTTGTCAAGATGGGGGGCCTTCAGTTGGCAAAGTCGGCGAGTTTTTCTATGTTTGGCTTACGAAATTTCAAAATGGAAGTCGAAAATGGCTAACGAATCTAACCAGAATAATTCTGAAATCAAGGAATTTTTTGTCCAGCACGGTACCAAGGTGCTCGTTGGGCTTGTCATTTTGCTCGTGGTTGTCGCGGGTATCGTCCAGTTCAGGGACAGCCGCAAGGCTGCCGCCATCGAACAGACCGAACTCCTGGGCAAGGGCTACACGCTCCTCTACACGAACCAGAAGGATGCTGCCCTCGCCGAATTCGAAGCCCGTATCCAGGCCGGTGACGTGAAGGGCCTCTCCCTTGCGAAGGCTGCCCTCTTTGCTGGCAACATCAAGTACGAAAAGTCTGATTTTGATGGTGCTATCGCTCTGTACCAGAAGTCCATCGACAACGCTGGCGATGTCGCGCTCGTGCGTTCGGCCGCCATCCACGGTCTGGCCGCCGCCAAGATGGAGAAGGGAGACCTCTCTGCTGCAGCCAAGCTGCTCGAGGATTTCGTGAAGGAATTCGGCAAGCGTACCGGTGACAAGGAAGACCGCTTCCAGAAGGAAGAACCAATCGACGAGACTCCGCTTGTTCCGGATGCCATGTGGAAACTGGTGCTTCTGCACAACGAACTCGGCTCCAAGAACAAGGCTAAGAGCGTTGCCGAACGTATCATCGAGGTCTACGGCGACAATACGCTGTACGCCGACAGGGCCAAGAAGTTCCTCGCTACGTTCTAGGCTTTAGGGTCGCGGGTTAGGCAAGCGCGAACTTCCAGCCCGCGATGAATATGGCGAAATAGATTGCGACCCAGATGAGGTCGGTAAGTGTGGTAGGCGTTCCCCAGCGGAGCGCCTTCTTCTTTGGGATGAACCCGCAGAATATGCCTGCGATAAACCCGTAGGCGTGGCCCAGGATATCGGCGTTCTCGCCTGTCCCGAGGAATACGGCGAGCGAGGTGGCGCCGCACAGCGGTGCGAAGCGACGGAGCTGGCCGTGAGTCTCCCTGGGCATGAGCCTGAACTCGATTACGGCAAGGGCCCCGATGGCCGCGAACACGAACGTCGAGAACCCGAGGGCGCGGAAGTCCGTCTGCACGGTGAGGACGGTGCAGAAGTTCGCGAGTGCGCTTGCGATGGCGAGGAAGGGTGCCATGCGGGCGAGCGGCGTCCGGTACGACATGAGGGTGAGGACGATGTAGCCGGTGAGGAGGTTAGAGGCAAGGTGCCGCGCGTCGGCATGGAGCGTGAGGGCGGTGATGGTGCGCCACCACTGCCCGTGCATCACCTTGTCGGCATCGGAAAGCCCGAGGCTGTGCATGCGGGAGACCTTGCCCGAAAAGTCGAGGAGCGTGCAGACTACCGGCACCAGTAGCACCCACACGGGCTGCGCACTCACGGAGAGCGGGAGTGGCGGGTTTGCTTCGCTCGGGGGGTTCTCCTTGCGGTAGAGTTCTAGTTGCTGTTTTGCCCGCGGTTCGTGCTCGGGCTTGACGAAAATCTCGAACGGCCCCTCGGGCGAGCGTTCCAGCCGGTGGACAATGCCCTGCGATAGCAGCACCAGGCTGTAGTCGCGAATTTGTCTGTAAGTGCCCTCTGCGATGCGGGCCGATTCCTCGGGGAGTTCCTCTGCAGGAATGTCGCCTGCGGGTTCGCTAACTGGGTTGGGCGGTGGCGGAGCGGGAGGCCTGCGCCTAATCATAGGGGACAAGGGACCCGTAGCCATGTTTACTCCTGCACGGAACGTGCTGCCGACGTGAGCGCGAACTTGCCTGTCGCGGATTCGCATTCGGCGCGCAGGTAGGCGAAGTTGTCGAAGTGGATTTCGATGTCGCTACTTGCGGGTGCGGCGATGAGGCTTTCCATGCAGAGTTCCTCTTGCTTCGCGAGCTTGCCGCTTGCGGTGTAGCGTCGACCGAATATGCGGATGTAGCGGAACGCTCCGCCAAAATCATTCGTATTGCGGGCGTGGAATATGATTCCCTTGCTCCCGTGGATGTCGGCGCGTTCCCACCAGAGGGCGGGACCGTCAGTCACGTAGCAGTTGTCGCCTGCGAAAGCGGCGTTGAGTGCCTCGTGCGTAAGTTGCGTTGCAGGAACAACCGTCCGTACCTTCCCGAAAATGTGGTGGCGGGAATGGCGGAGCGTGCAGAGCGGTGTCGCGACGGAGGTGGTGTCGTTCAGGTCGCCGTGCGCGTCGTTGCCGCCAATCGGGAGCAGGTAGTTCCCCTTGCCGAGTTCCTCGATCCAGAATTCGCGCCCGAGCTTGAAGCCTTCGTCGCGGGTGCCGTTCCAGAACTGCAGGCCACGAATCTTGTGGGCTGCGTCCAGGTTCAAGTCCTTGTGGCTCCAGTACCCGCGCCGGAAGATAAATTTCTCGAGCAATCCCATCTGTTGGAAGGGGTGCGCTGCAAAGCAGTGCGCGCCTGTCGCCTGCAGCAGTTGCGGAATCTTCATCGTGGGCTTGTTGTCAAGCCAGTAGCGCCCGCAGTCACCAAGTCCAGGCAGGTAGCCGTCCGGTGCAAGGACAGTCATGTGGACGTTCTCGCCTTTGCTGTTGCCGGCAGAGACCTCCTCGCCTGCGAGCAGGAGGGGCATGCCCTCGCCGGAAGGGAGCGATGCAATCTCGTCGCGGAGCGCCTGGAAACGCGGCGCGGGGGAGGGTGCTTCCTTCGTGTAGTCTTCTTCGGTGAACGCGAAATCGTAGGCGTGGTCGGTGCAGCTCACGAAATTGAGCCCGATGGCCTTTGCCGCCTGCTGCAGTACCGCGGGAGAGGCCCCGTGCTCCACGTGGTCGCAGGAGTAGTGCGTGTGGCAGTGCGTTTCGCCGGCGATGTAACCGGGGGCCTTCGGCGGGTCCTGCGCGAGCACCTGGATCTTTAGCGGGGCGGGCTTTAGCCCGGGCAGGTTCCAGCGGTTAAATATTCTTACTTTGTCTGTAACGTCGTTTGTCGAAGCGTCGATGCGGCGAGCCGTCACCTTGCAACGAATATCGTATTTGCCCGCAGGGAGCGTTCCCAGTTTTACGGGGTAGAAACCGAACTGTTCCGTCGCGCGAATATTCAAATCGATGGTTCTAGTTGGCACGAAATTTGCACCCGCACAACTAGTCGCACCCGCCAAGTTTGCCTGGTTTGCATCACCCGCTAATTCTTTAGAACTTATCTCGACATCCATTTTCTCGATGAGTGTCGGGAACCGGTGCGCGTCACGCACGACAATCCATAGGGTAGGTTCCGCTCCGGGTATAAACTGGAAGGGTGCGTCCACGATGATTTCGGGCCAAGGCCTGTACAGTAGCGACCAAGGCAGCCGGAACTTGAAGTGCGTTTCCGCGTACTGCGGCTTTTCCCCCGGGAGCAGGCTCATTATTCCGCCTTCGGCTGAGCCTCTTTTGCGGCCGGCGCGGTTTTATTATCCGCAGCTTCGCTGGCGTTTTTACCCGCGGCTTCAGCTGCCGGTGCGTCACTAACCGGAACTTCGTTAGTCGGCGCATTATCCTTTGCGGCCGGTGCGTCACTAGTCGGCGCGTCACTGGCCGGTGCAACCTTTTCACCCGGTGTAACGTTCTCGACAGGCTTTTCTACCGGCTTTGGCGCTGCTGTCGTATCGGCGGCCGGCGCTGTGCCCTCCGTCTTCTTTGCTTCCTTGGCCTTCGCGATGTCTTCGAGCTTTGTTACGGGCATCTTGATAAGCCCGAAACTCATGCGGATTTGCAGCTGCAGGCCTCCGATATCCCACTTGGCCTTCTCGGTCGGGCCGTCCGGAACGATATCCGCGAATGTTTCCTTCGATTCCACCTTGATGGTGCTGAACCCGATGTCGCCGAACACGTTGAGCCCGTTCCAGCTGGCAATCAGGTATCCGAGACTCACGCCAAAGCCTGCGCCCCAGGGCTTATTGTCGGCTTCGAGCTTGCCCCAGGTGGTGTAGATTTCCGTTCCGGGGAGTGTCCAGTACCAGCGTACGGCGACGCTGAACAGCCCGCCGTTCGAAAGCGTGATGAGGTTACCGGGGATGGCGATCCTGTATTCCAGGAATGCGGGGACGCCCTGGATGGTGTAACTGTAGTTGTGCGCCTTGTTCTTGCGGTCCGAGAGCACCACCGATTCGTTGTCGTAGATGAACCCTACGCCCGCACTCAAAAAGTGCCCGTCCATCACCTGGTACTGTAGGCCTGCCGTGACCGGGAAGCAGAAGTTCACCTTCTGGAAGTTCTGCTTTGCCACGTACAGCGATTCCTCGGCGTCGACTGCCTGCGACTTGAACTCGGTGTAGATGGTGTCGATGGCGTTCTGGAAGTACTTGCGCTGGTCAAAGCTCAGGAACGAGATGGAAGGCTGCGCGAAGATGGAAAGTCTCGACAGGTCGCGTGTGGGCTTGGATTCCTCGTCATCGGCGATTGCGCCCGTCGCAAGCAGCAGCGTAGCGAATAGCACGAGGATAGACTTGAAACCCGCTTGACGCATAAGAGACCTAGTTCAGCATTTCGCGTTCTTCTTTCAGGATGCGCTTCTTTTCGGAATCCTTCTTCATGCGCTTCTCGAACTTCTCTTCGGCCTTCGCGATCTTCTTCTCGGTCTTCTCGAGCAGTTTGTGGCCGTCCTTGTCGTCATCCTTGAGTTCAAGTTTTGCGATGTTCAGGTATTCGCGAGCCGCCTCGAACTGGTCGAGGTCAGTGTAAGCCTGCGAGATAAGGAACAGGGATTCCTTGCGGCGCTTGGAATTCTGGTAGGTCTCGAGGAATTCCTTGAAGTAGATGACTGCCGCCTGCGGCTTGTCCATGCGCAGGTAGAGCCTTGCCGTCTGGAATTCCTTCTCGGCGATGCGTTCCACGAGCAGCCCGTAGTAGTAGTTGATGGAGTCGCGGAGCGGGGTGTCGGGGTGGTTCGAGAGGTAGCGCTCGAAATCCTTCATGGCGACGGTGGTATTCGCCTCGTCGCGGCTCACGCGGAATTCCATGTTGAACGAGCAGATGGCCTTCTTGAACTCGGCGGATTCTGCGAACGGGGAACCGGGGAAGTTTGCAATGAAGCTGCCGTATTCGCCGCGCGCCTCGATCCAGTTTTCCAGGTTGAAGTGGCTTTCAGCGAGCAGGAACGATGTCTGTTCCAGGTAGCCCGTACCGGCACAGTAGCTCATGATTTCTTCGGCCTTGTCGATGACGCGCCCGTACTTTTCTTTCTTGAAGAGCTCTTCTGCCTTGTCATACTTGTTCTTGCAGAACTGCGTGTGCGTTACTCGGTTCGACGAGTCGGAGGAGCAACCGCTAAAAAGGGCTACGCTAAGAAAAATGCTTGAGAACAGTGCTGTCTTTAGGGTCAGTTTCATTTTTTTTCTTCGGTTAATTCTAACTTTTCACTGTTAAAGTAGAAAAAATCGTTCGTAAGGAAAAATGATTCTAGTCCGTTATGTGTTGAAAGAGCTTATTGGTCCGTTCCTGGCGGCGCTTTTTGGCATAACGTTTTTGTTCGTTGTCGATTTTCTTGTAAAAATTCTTGATAACGTGCTGTCGAAGGGCCTGCCCGCATCGACGGTGCTCGAGATATTCGCGCTGAACCTCGCATGGATGCTTTCGCTCTCGATCCCGATGGCGGTGCTTGTCGCGTGTCTCATGGCTTTCGGGCGCCTTTCGGGCGACCACGAGATTACTGCGGTCAAGGCGGCGGGTGTTTCGCCCTTGTCGCTCATGCGCCCCGTGATGCTGGTGGCATCGCTCCTTGTGGTGCTCATGGTGCTATTCAACAACTGGGTGCTGCCCGAGGCGAACCACCGTTCCGTGGAACTCATGAACGCCGTCTCGCGCAAAAAGCCGCACGTGTTTATCGACGCGGGGCGCCTGATCACGCAGTTCCCGGACGTACACCTGTGGGTGAACCGCATTGACCCGGTATCGGGCGTGCTTTACGGCATCCAGGTCTACGAGATGGAAAAGAAGGGTGCGCCGAGGATTGTG
>JAEEGG010028002.1_pt1 | contig 10638 bp, 8 predicted proteins | sample 9134161 | NCBI WGS metagenome assembly JAEEGG01 (sample SAMN16246543, study PRJNA631951) | gut metagenome | biome: gut microbiome; feature: rumen; material: CR-attached | host: Bos | place: Iran: Karaj | collected 2018-10
TGTCCGCTTATATTCTTCAACGACCCTTGAAAATCTTTGCTCTTTCGTTTCCATTTCTTATTCGTTCTCACCCGTTAGACAACGAACCAATGAAAAAACTACAAATAATACGGTGAATTCAATTTAGAAGTGCAACACACCTCAAAAGTCAAAATATAACAACTTGTTTACAATATTCCAACGGTATCCTGCAACTCAGTGAGTTACGGTGTCTGTCGCTGAAGTCTGTACCTTTGAGGGGTATTATCCCAGGATATCCTTGAGGGTCTTTTCGATCTCATCTCCGCGGAGGTCGCTGGCCAGGATTGTTCCGTCGGGGCTGATAAGAATGATCCGGGGGATTTCCTTGAGGCTGTAGGCCTTGGCGGCGCTGTTGTCCTTATCGTTGAAGACCGTATAGTTGATATGCAGGTCCTTGACGGCCTGGACCGTGTCGTCCGGATCGTCCATAATGGCGACGCCGAGCACTTCGAGGCCTTTCTTTCCGTATTTGCCGTAAGCCTCGATGATGTTCGGAATCTCTTCCCGGCAGGGACCGCACCAGGAGGCCCAGAAATCGACCAGCACATACTTGCCTTTCCCCACGTAATCGGACAGACGGTACTCCTTGCCATCCCAGGTTCCCTCGAAGTCCTTGTAGGGACCGCCGACGACAATGGCTTCCCGGGCACGCAGCAAGTCCAGGTAGACGTTTATCTGCTTGGCCGTATTCTCGACAAGCGGATGATTCCGGACATCGTCCGTGAGGGACTCATACACTTCCATCCAGCGCTCGGGATCCGTTTTCGCACCAGCTCTCATCAGCATCATTTCCGTGGCGGCATCGGGATTGTTCCGGATGAAGTTGTCGACCACCTTGCGGATCGCGTCGGCATCATCGCCGCACTGCGCGATCTTATCCAATGCTTCAACGATGGCATCGTTATACTTTGCCCCGCGATAAAGCGTGGCATCGTCAGAAGAAACAGTTCCCGGTTCGATGAGAAGTGTCGTCCAGACATCGCCGCTGCTGACAGGAGTCGTGACGGTGCACTTGATTCTTCCGATGAACGGCTCGGCGACCTTCCCGGACCAGGTCACGGTGCTTTCCGTCACTTCGGCCTTGTCGATGGTTTCGTATTCGCCGTCGGGCAGTAAACGCTGAACCACGGCGGAATCAATGACGGCGCCGTCATTCATCCACGCCAGCATGGGTGCCGTGTCGCAGGTGACATGGGCGGTTTTGGACGCGCAACCGACGGCGGAGGGGAGGATGGCTGCCGCGCAAGCCAGGAGGAGGAGAGTGCTCTTCATAACGCTAAATGATTAATTGTACTAGTTCCTTCCGTCGGGCACGACGGTATACATGGTGTGCCTGTCGGGAGCGCAATTCAGTTTCTCGAACAGTTGTGCGACGGTCACGAAAACGTATCCCTGCTTTTTCAGCACCGGGATTGCCTCGTCGAGTGCTTCCACGGTGGCTTCATTCCCTTCAAAGTCATGCAGGAGGTAGATGGCTCCGGGTTCGGCGTTGGCGATGATGCCTTCGCGGCGGGTGTCCTTATCGACAGTATCCACCCAGTCCTCACAGCCCTTGCCGCAGATGAAGGTCAGGTCGATCCAATCGTACATCTCGGGCTTGACGTCGATGTATGGCGGACGGAAGAACTTCGGCAGCTGGCCGGTGATCTGCTCGATCATTCTGGAGGTCGCCAAGATCTCCGTTTTGACCTGCTCCTCGTCCATCTGGGACATCCTCGAATGCGTGAGGGAATGGTTGCCGATCTCGCAGCCCAGTTCCAGGGCACGCTTCATGTTCTCGGCGGTTTCCTCGTTGATGTTGTTGCCGATAAAAAAGAAAGTGGCGGGTACGTCATGCTTGGCCAGCACATCGAGCATCTTGGACTCGGTGGTCGAGTTGGGACCGTCGTCGAAGGATAAAGAGAGATACTTTACGGGCTCCTTGGGAGCGCAGGCCATGGCAAGGGCGGAGAGGGAAATCAACATGATGTGCTTGACGGTAATCATCTGATCAAGTGGACAGCAAAGGTTTATCGGTGTAAATATAAGACAATCAGCCGAAAAGAAAAAGGGCTCGTGCCCTTTTTCCATAGCGTTACTTCACAATCTCATATTCATCGACGCCGGGAATCAGTGCAAGTCCGGTTTCTTCGAGGTGATGCCCAAAGGGTTCGAAGCTTTCATTCATGTGATTTGCATCTAAAACAGAGACGGCAACTGTCTGGTCATGTTTGTCAGTTGCCGTCTCCTTCGTTCAGTTTTTCAGAGAGATTATGGTCTCACTTTGAACAATACGGCCAAATAGGACATTTTCTGGAATGTTGAACGCGAGACGGTAATGCTGTAAAGATTTCCCCATGAGTGAAGACAGATGGTCACGTCCGAACCGTTTCTCCTGACATCCAGAACCACGACCCAATGCAGGTCAGGAACATCAACATGGTTATATGATTTGTGATTTTTATCCCTGATGTTTTTCAGTTCGGTGGAATGCATCAACCAGAAGACCGTACCATAGTCTTTCAAATAGTTAGTCCATTCGTCAAGATTGCTCATGGCCTTGTCGACAGTACTCCATGTCGCGAGTCCCTGATGCTTGACAGAGGACGCGTTGAATACGTAATTGACATCGTCTTCCATCTCGTCATGCCTGGTGTGCATCTTAACACTGCTCGCTTCAAGTTCTATGTCCAGGATAGATTCCTTCTGCGCCAGAGATGCCTCAAACATCCAACAGACATTCGCGATGTTGTCATCTGAGCATTCGTACTTCTTTTCAATCTTATTACCATCCTTTTCAATCTTCCTCAAGCTGTAGGGAACACTATATCCCATTAACGATCCGGTTTCATATAAGGCGGTCACAGTATCGACAAAAGTACTTATGTTTAGTTTTGCAAGATAGAACATGACGGCTACAGGTCCGCATATGGGGAATCCCGAGCCTTGGTCAATACCGGATTGATAGTCGGTAGATGAGTTGTTGCAATTACGGAAAGTAGTGTATTTGTTCGTCACGATAAAATAGCGTCTGGCAATTTCTTTCAATCCGTCAACAATCTCCCTCTTAAGTATTCCCGGCCATGCACATGCGGTTTGTTTCTTGTCCCATTTGTCTATTTTGTTAATGGTATCACTATAAGAGACGGAAGCCCATGGTGCAACGCCGACCTTGAAGAGCCCGTTATATGACAGAGAATTGATCTGGGTTGTACCGCTTATGGTGTATAACGCCTTATTGTCCGATGACCTTCGATAAATAAAACGTTGCCGTCCCGTTTTGTTAGCACCACCTTTCACGACAGCCTCCAACCAAACCTCGTCACCATCTTTCAGTGTACTGACAGCATTTGCAAGATCATAGCGTCTTTCCTGTGCGACACAAATATCCTGGGTTACCGTTCGTGACCCTGAGCAGCTTCTGACCCTGATTTGCGTCACAAATCCTCCGGTGTTTTTTAGCGATATGAACCGGATCGGATCGCCCACATGGACATAATACGACTCTAGTCCGTAATAGGACATGGAATTATTGAGCGTTGTGCCCTTGATGGTGTAGCTAGCTCTCTTCACGGATGATTTTCGGTAAATGAAGTGCTGCTTCCCCATATTGTTGTACCCGCCTGTCACAACTGCTTCCAACCAAACCTCGTCTCCATCTTTGATTGTTCCGACAGCTTGTGCGAGATCGATAGTTTGTTCTTGTCCGACACAGATGTCCAGGCCGACATTGAAAGATGAAGAACCTCCTTTCACCCTGATGGTCGTCACAAATGCTCCATTGTTTTTCAGTGAAATCCCGCGAATGGGCTCGGCGATTCTGGTGAAATACTCCACAAGTCCATTATACGGCATGGAGTTGTTGAGGGTTGTACCCTTGATTGTGTAGCAGGCCTTCTTATTAGAAGTCTTTCTATACACGAAATGTTGCCCTCCCGTGTTGTTGTACCCGCCTTTCACGACTGCTTCCAGCCAAACCTCGTCTCCGTCTTTGATCGTTCCTACTGCATCTGCCAGATTCACTGTCTTTTCTTGTCCGACACAAATGTCCTGGTTGACATTGTAGGAACCGAATGCGCCCTTGACTCGGATACGCGCAACAAAGCCACCGCTGTTTTTCAAGGAAATACAGCTGATCGGCTCAGTAATCCGGGTAAAGCACTCTACCAATCCATTGCATGACATGGAATTCTTGAGAGTGGTTCCCTTGATGGTATGCCGGCCTTTCATGTTCGATGATTTCCTGTAAGTGAAGTGCTGCTTGGAAGTTTTGTTGTATCCGCCTTTCACGACTGCTTCCAGCCAAACCTCGTCTCCATCTTTGATCGTTCCTACTGCATCTGCCAGATCGAAGGTTTTCTCATTCCCTTTACAAATGTCGCCGCCAACATTGTAAGAACCAAAGGCTCCTTTAATCCTGATGCGCGCCACGAATGCGCCGTTGTTTTTTAGAGAGATCCATCTAATTTCCGGGTTCATCTTCAAGAAAATTTAGGTTAAATTGATAAAAAAGAATGTGGAGTTTATTGTCAGATAGCCTGTCAAGTGATTGATAACAAACTCTTGTTCCCAATGAGTAATACAGCAGGGAGGTTAACTGCATAGTCGTAATCTATCATGATAGTTACAAACTAATTTTGTTAAAAAGAGTATAAAAATCTTAATTAACTGTGGTATTTATGCTTGTGTTAATTCAGCCACGTGAGCCATAGAAAACAAAGCTGGTTCGTATTTTATTCAAAGAAACATGCTATTCTTGAATAAACCAAGCATATGATGAATAGTTTTGAAAAAACGGCCATAATTATGGAATTTTTTCTTGGTGGGTGGTTATCCGACGGACATAGAGTCCCCGACGCAGATTATGAAGGTTCCGATAAGCACTTTTGTTTAAATGTTTTACGTTGTAAACACAAGTCCCGAAAACTGTACTGGATGAAACATCGCTTCCCGTTTATAATCAAACTTAGTTCGATGGGAGCCAGACCGTCCTTGTTTTTCTTGCTCTCGCGACAGTAGAACGAGACATTTAAGGTGTTACGGATCATAATTTGTGACCACTTTTTGAATGAAACATGACTGGTCACATATAAGTTCAAACACATTCCGTTTTTTTGCCCTGGAAATCCCGCGGAAAGAGCTGCTGTTATCAGGCTTTTCGAGTGTAAATAACTGATAATCAATAAAAAAAGAAACCCTTTTGAGGTCTCTTCTTTCATCAAGTAGACTGCTATGATAAATTATCGAACCTGTTGGAGGATCTCCGGGAGGTCGAAAGATTTGCGCAATATATTGAAGATCAGTCGGTGGAATAACAGATCTTCAGCATCGTGTTCCCATTGTGTGCTAAATCAATCAACTCTGCAATTCCTTCTTCGGTATTTATTTGAAGAAGCATTCGATCATCTGCCGCCAGATTAGATTTATCACGATATTTATATCGGGTGGTAAGACTCGGGAATCCATAGGGGAAAACGACAGGATGACAGTATCCGATATCCTTGTTGAAGTGATGTACAGGAACCAGTTGGGAATCATCTAATCTCGCCAACTCCAGTCCTGGCGAGGTGTTCAGCACACAAAACAGCGTGTCTGATGCACAGAACGAAGCGACAATTCTGCCATCCATCTCAATTTCGCCGAATACTTTGTAGGGGTTGTGATAGGATCGTGTCCCATCGGGAAGAATGAACTCTCCTGAAAGATCCTCATTATCAAAGCAGACCACGGGATTGACAAAATATTTCGAAAAAGAAGTATAACCCGACTCGACGAAATGAGGTATCAATGACTTGATGTCTTTGGCATTCTCATATCTGGTGGAGGAATCGCATTGAAAGCCGATGAATGGATCCGGTATTTTATAAATCCTGGTTCGAGTTACGACATAAAAAGCATTGCTAAGCCGACGTATCCCGCCATTCAGTCCGATAAAGGCATATTCCTCCTGCGAGTGCTTGTCGATGAACCAGGTTGCTTCCTCGAATCCATTGTAGCTGACAAAATTGACCATCCAATCTTCATCTTCATATAGCGTTCCCTCATCGTTATCTCCCGATGTGATGGGAGACCATTTCCATTTCTTGGTGTCGAATGAATAGAATCGATCATCATCCATTTCCATAACTAACTGAGAGTTTCTTTCAAAGAAGCTGAAAGATCCGTCTACGCCATCGGGGAAGGGTATATGCTTTGCCCGTAGTTTATCCTCAGCTGCCGCCATTAAAACGAAATGAGGGCCATCAAGGTCGGAAAGGTACCCATTGAAGAACAAGAAATAATAATATCCATCATACTTCCTAACCTCCACCAGTTCAGTCCCGGGACCCTGACCAATATACCCGCTCAAATCAATCAGGATGCTGTCCTGAGGCTCATCAACGAATCCTCGGATCACATGACGATGACGGTCACAAGACACAACGATAAGAAAGAGTGTCCATGTGGTCAGCAAATAGAGAATGAGGGCTCGTTTCATGAAAAACTGGGCAATTGGTATGTCTTTACACAGCAAAAACCGTTCCCCTTTTATGTATAGGGTCTGCGGATTGATTGTTTGCATTTGACTGTGTGTCAATGCGTTACAAAACAACCTCTCGCAGGCCCCTCAGAAAACAAATAAGCCAGCCTCGAAAAGGCTGGCTTGCTGTGTAGACCAAACACTCCGAATCTCGAACCTCTCGTTCATCGAAGGGCTGCTGGAAATCCAGCGATTCATAGATTCATTTCTTCGATAAAGAAGAAAGGAATGGCAATCTTACGCATTCTATGGTACATAGGTAAAAGATTGGGGCAACCTATTCTTTCATTGATTTCCACTTATTTGCTATCTTCTTTATAAAGTGAAAAGTCTGAATAAAAATCATTCCCCGTGAACTTGTGTAATTCTTCTGTTATTAAATACACCTCGTTGATATTAATAGGGAAAATGCACATATCAAAAATCATCTTGCCTTCAACTCCATCAAAGTTCATTAGCTGCATTCCCTCGAAACGATTCAAATATGGCATCTCCTTCATTCTGATGAGTGAATCAATAATAATATGATTAATAGGCCAAAATGACGAGAGATCACATATATGGTCTATTTCCTTATTGGCTTCAACCGAATGGTGATACAACATTTGTAATGAAAGGACAAACGGAACCGCAGAAGGGTAATTAGAAGCCGTGAAAAAATACCTCTGGCCTTCGCTCAAATCATAAGGCGTAGTGGTGTCAGAAATGTCAGAGTAATCATCCGCAACTCCTTTCCAAATACATCTATCCATCTCCATTACGATATGCAAGTTCGAAAACAGACGGTTAAAATGATTCTCCATCCTATCTGCGTTTTTCTTTTCAGAATCCTTCTTAGGAAAAACCTCGATGACAAGATAGAAGAACCAAGCTGCTAAAATGCTGTAGGATAGGTTCAAAAGAGCATTAAACAACCGATTGTCTTCTAATTCCGAGACACAAATACTCATTATAATGACAACGGTACATAAGGATATTGATATCCATATCCAAGCATTTTCCCCTTTAAAGAAATTCAACAATCTATTCATAATCAAACTATTATCAGATTCACCTTGAACACTTGGGTAATAATCGGCTCTGGTCCCCCAATATTACTATGTGCTGTTTTCAGATACTAATGCATTCTCCATGAGCATCCTTTGTAACTCGATAACAATTAGTTCTGGCAATGAATAATGATAAATGGACGCAATAATAATCTGATGGCCAGAAAAATCTCTATTTAAAATCGACATCATCAATTGGATATTTGCCTGATCAAGTTCTTTTCCAGAAGGAGAATCGAGAATAATCGGCAACTTTATACCTATGCGTTTCTTGATTTCTAGTAGATAAGCAAGTCTAAAAGCGAACACTGTTTTATGAAGTAGCGCCCCTGACAATTCTTTGAGATTTGAAGTAAATAAATAGCTTTGGGCAATAGAGGAACTATTTCCAATGTTTAACTCATCTGCATATTTAACAATACTCTCGTATAATGACGCAACAACATCGTTGTTTCTTCTAGTGGCGTCAATAATCTGAGATCGGACATTAGCAATTGAGTTCTTAAGTTCGCTGATAACTTTCTCAACATTTACATGGCCAAAGGGGAACTTTTGAACCATCTCATCAAAGATGTTTGCAATGGATTCAACCGAAAAAAGTTTTGGCTCTTCATTAGATTGTTTTTCTTGAATCAATACAGTTAATGCATTCGAAAGCTCTTTATACTCGGTGGCTTTTATCTTCCTTTTGGCAATTAGGAACTCGATACTATCATTAAGCCCAACGAGGTTATCAGCTGTAACTGGTATCGACTCCCCAGATGGCGTTCTTACAAGAAGTTTCATCTCTTCGACAAAAGATTTAACCTGCCGGTTCCCTTGAAGAACCTTGTCAATTCTCCTCAATTCTTTTCTGACGTCATTCAACTCCAATTGCTTTTGTGCAATCTGCACCTCAATCTCATTGTCGATTCTTTCCGTTATTATCGAACCCGATTCCAACTCAAGACTCTCTTTATACTTTGCGACATTAGAAATCTGTTGGAATCGTGAAAGTTCCCGACATAACCTTGCCTCCTGCTCTTTGAGTTCAGTACAATCCCTATCCGAAAGCCCCTGAATTAATTCCTCTACATTAAAATGGATACTTCCGATAACCGTTCCACGATTAAGTAGCGTCCAGCCTTTCTCCTGATCAAGATAAAAAGCACCTAATAGGTTGTTTAATACATTACTGTTCGATGTCCCATACAACAATTCATCTAAACGGTTCTTTTGATCTGGAAGGCATATGGTTTGTTGACCTACTCTTGAATGGAAAACAATATAATCTGAAGAAGGGCGGACAAGTTTAATAGATTCCCCCGAATCAGTAATAAGGCTTGATTCTGTTTCGCAATTATTAAAAAAGAATCTCTTTGTTCCAGGAATACTATATCCTAATGAATACAACAATAGACGAAGAAGAGTCGTTTTCCCTCGACTATTATCGCGACTGAAAATAAGGTTATTTCTAGGAGAGAAGAAGAAGCGCTTCTCTTCCATCCCCTTTTTAATCAGAAGGCTCTCAATTATCATAAGTTACAACTCTTTTTAACGGAATTGATTTTATATCGGTTGGATAAGACATTACTAACTATCACCTTTATTAGGCTTGGACGAATTGATGGTTCTATAGCATCGCTGTTTAAATCATCGTAATATAACGCCCAATTCTTCTCAACGAATTCCTGAATAGCATTGGCACCTTTCCCCCTCAATCGTTCATAGTCCGAGATTACTCTCGTAACAAATTCAAATTTCTCGCATTTCGAATCAATAATTGACTCATATTTAAACATTAATTCATTGAACTCACTCTCATCTAGTCCTGAACAGTTTATATCATCATCGGTGATACGAGACTTATCAACAAGACAAACAATCAAAGGCCAAAGGATATCTTTCTTTGACAACTTTATAGAGCCGTCTTTTTTCGTTCCATTCTCGAAAACGGTCTGTTCCCACGTTTCATGGAGTTTAGCACGTAACCCATCAACGGATAGATTCAATGTCCCCAAAAAATCTGATATTGATTCAAAGACAACCTTATATCTTTCTTTAGGGTCATCTGATTCAAAAGGAAGTACTTGAATTGTCAACGAAGAGGGATCCAACGGATCTGCAATTGTCTCCAAACAGTTCTTTACAATTGCCTGTGACTCTATTGGTAAATCTGAGTACTTACGATGAGCAGGCCCATAAAATTGAGGCTTTGATTTCTCATCGTTTAATGGATTTGGCGAATTCGTAATATATATCAACTGCTTTATATCGCCCACCCTATTTGAAGCATCGGATAATGATTCTAATGCACCCTTTAGTTTTGATCGAACATTTGAGAAATCCGTACTCGCATTTACAATTCCTTTTGCTTGTGCTAAAACATACGACCCATTCTCTAACAATATCTCAATATCTTCCTCTCCTTCAAGTTTTAGTGTCTTTAATGGAATGATGTTCTCTAACATCAATACAATTGCAGAGTTCACCTGAAATTTAAAACCAAACAAAACGGGTGAGGCGGATCGATTCATAATCAACAACGCAATAAATTATCTATCTCGAATAATTCGTAATGACAGAATAACAATCAATCAGATACTAGTGGAAGATACTGGATCTTGCACAACATCATCCTCTTCAATTCCTCTACGGTAAGACATATTCGATGATTCCTGTGCAACATTGCATGGCAATTTGGACGGTGAATTCAATTTAGAAGTGCAACACACTTCAAAAGTCAAAGTTAAATAATTGTTTACATTATTCCAACGGTGTCCTGTAACCCAGTGACTTACGGGGCCTGTGGTTAAGTTTCCATTCGATCTCTGCAAGCATCTCATCTGTCAGCTCGCTGAAATCCGTGCCTTTCGGAATGTACTGGCGTATCAGCCCGTTCGTGTTTTCGTTTGCACCCCGCCCCCAAGAGTGGTATGGGCGTGCGAAGTAGAACTCGGCATCGAGTCCCTTCGCGATCTCCTTATGGCGGGCGAATTCCTTTCCGTTGTCAGCCGTTATCGTGTGTATTTTGTCCTTATAGGGTAGCAGCGCTTCGATTGCCGTACTGGCCAGCTGGGTGGCTTCTTT
>JAEEGG010028004.1_pt1 | contig 10638 bp, 6 predicted proteins | sample 9134161 | NCBI WGS metagenome assembly JAEEGG01 (sample SAMN16246543, study PRJNA631951) | gut metagenome | biome: gut microbiome; feature: rumen; material: CR-attached | host: Bos | place: Iran: Karaj | collected 2018-10
CCGACCCTGCCCGGCAAACGAAGCACCGCGAAGACCATCCTGCGCATCACGCCCATCCCGTTTGCGCTGACGAGCCTTTTGCTGTTTGTCGTGCCGTCGGGCAGCCCGCTGATGAACCTGATCTGGGCGTTCATCTTCACCATTCTGTTTGAATCGGTGGACGCCTTTTTCGACATGGCCATGTCGACCATTTCGCTGCGCATGACAACGAACGCAAAGGACCGCAAAAACTTCTATACCATCGCCTCTCTCGCGGGGTCGCTGGGTTCCATGCTGCCCGGCTGGCTGCTGCCGATCGTCGTTGAACGATTTTCCGATATCAACCAGCAGAAATGGGCCCACATCTTTGTGGCGCTGTTCTTCTGCTTGCTCGGCGTGGCCGTCATGCACGCGCCCTATTACACGCTGAACGAAAAGGTGAACGTCACGCCCAAGGAGGACGAGCCCAAGGTCACCTGGAACCGCAAAAAGATTGCCGCCATTCTGCACAACAAGCCGTTCATGATCGCCATGATCGCTTCCATGTTTGAAACGATCCGCAAGGTGACCTATGACCTTTTGCCCGACCTTTACCGCGAAACGTTTGACAATTACGGCATGAAGGCGATCATCGACATGATCAGCGGTTCGCTGTCCTATGTCGGCCTGTTCCTGGTCCCGATCATCGGCGCGCGCGTTTCCGGACGTTCTATGCTTGTCGGCGGTCATCTTTATTCCGCCGCGTTCTATTCCGCGATCGCCCTGCTCGGTTCCCGATTCGACCTTACCCGCGTGCGTAAATGGCGCTATCTGGTGGGCGTGCTGATCGGTCTTTCCGGCATGCCGAATTCCGGTATGGATGCCGCACGCAAGATCATCGTTGCCGATTCCACCGACTATATGGAATGGTACAGCGAACGCTTCCTCGGCGAAGCGATCCGCTCGGACGGCATGCTCGTTGCGGTCCAGAGCATCGTGGGCCGGCTGAACACGCTCATCCGCGTCAACGTCAAGAACCTTTCGCTTCTGGCCATCGGCTACCAGAGCGGCAAAAAGGACGCCGCAGGCCAGACGATCAAGGTGGTGCAAACGCCCGCCACGCTGAAGGGTATCTATTTTGTGGTTGCCCTTTGCGGCGCAATCGGCAACTTCCTGCCCGCGATCATGTATTCGCTTGACCGCTTCACCGGCAAGCGCAGAGACGGAATTCTGCAGGAACTCGACGAAATGAGAAAACAAAGAAACGCCGCGGAAGCGGCCGCAGCACCGGAACTGGTTGGTGAAAACGCATGAAACTGCCGAATCATTATAATTACGGCGCCCTGTTTGCCTTCAGCGGCATCGACGGCGAAAACAGCCATATGCAGGATTTTGCCGGCATGCTGATGCAAACGCCGGTGCAGATCCGCTTTGACGCAAAAACGAACCCCGTCACGCTCGCCGTGGACGTCACAGCCGATAACATGGATTTCGTGCTGTCCGACGTTTTGCAAAGCGAAGAGCTGCTGCTCGTTTTTGCCGACAAGACCGCCGTTTTGGGCAAAACGACCCGTCCGGTGCGGATGTTTGCCGCGCAGGACGCAGAGACCGAAGTCCTTGACAACGTGCAGCTGCTCTGCGCGGACGGCTGGGGCTATGCGCTTTTTGTGCAGGGCGAGCGCTTTGCCTTTTGCCGCGAAGCAACAGCCGAAGCCGCGGCACAGGCGGCAAAGGAAAAGATCGGTTGGGATATCGACAGTCTGCGCAACAGGATCCTCGCATATTACGAAGCAAAGCCTGCCTGCCGCCGGCCGGCGCTTGAGCGGCTCTATTACAAGTGCCTTTCGGTCAACCGGGTCAACGTATACAGCCCGCAGGACGGCTTCACCTGTCGGTTCACCACGCCTGACCGCCTGCCGCACAAACAGATGTGGCTGTGGGATTCCATGTTCCACGCCATGACCTTCGCGCAGTATGACCCGCAGATGGCGAAGGAGGCTCTCCTCGCCGTGCTGGAAGCGCAGCGGGAGGACGGCTTCATCCCCCACATGATGAAAAGCGTGACGGACACGTCCGCCATCACGCAGCCGCAGGTGATCGCCTGGGCGGCGCTGACGGTCTACCGCGCCACAAAGGACCGGGCGTTTCTCGCTGCCTGCGCGGAAAAAATCGCCGCGTTCGAGCTGTGGTTCCTCAAACACCGCGACCTGAACGGCAACGGCCTTCTGGAATGGAAGACCGATTACAGCAACGTGCGCTGCCGCTGCGACGAAAGCGGCATGGACAATTCCCCGCGCTTTGACACCACCGAAACGCTCGACGCGATCGACTGCTCGTGCTTCATGGTGCACGACTGCCGCTGCCTTGCGGAAATCTACCGTGTGCTCGAAAACGAGCCGCAGGCGGCGCGGTTCCGGCAGATTGCCGACGACATGGCGCAAAAGATCAACGACCTGCTTTGGGACGAGGACCGCGGCGCCTACTGCGACCGCACGCTTTCCGGCAAGCTGACGCACGTGCTCTCCGTCTGTTCCTTCCTGCCGCTGTTCGCCGGGGTCTGCACGCCGGAACGGGCGGCAAGGCTGGTCGAACACCTGCACAACGAAAAGACCTTTGCCACGCCGCTGCCGGTGGCGTCCATCTCGCGCGACCACCCCGATTACGGCGCCGACATGTGGCGCGGCTGCGTGTGGCTCAACTTCAACTATTTCATCCTGCTCGGCCTGCGGCGCTACGGCTTTGACGACGAGGCGCAGCGGCTGCTGGAACGCACGCTGCAGTGCGTGGACCGCTGGTTCCGGGAAACCGGCAACGTGTTCGAGTTCTATGACGCGGAAGACGAGACCGCGCCGTGGCGCCTGAACCGCAAGGGGCCGCAGCCGCCCGTGCCCGATTACCGCATCCGCATGCACGCCATCACCGATTTCAACTGGTCGGCCTGCTTCACCCTGCTGATGATTCAGGACGCCGGAAAGGACAACGATGCAGCCTTCCCCGCCTGTGTCTGACGCAAACGCGCCGGTCACCCTGTTTGCAAAGCCCGACAAAAAGCAGATCGCCGTCTTTCTCAAAAACGACGGCGCCCTGCCCTTCCGCGGTTCGGTGCGCTATTTCGTGGAGCGGACGGACGGCACGACCCACGGCGATCTGTGCGACGAAGTGACCGTGCCCGCGCAAAGCGAAACGCAGCTGATCTTCTTTGACCGGCGCGAACTGCGCGAAACGCGCGAGCTGCTGCGCATGATTCTGTCGGACGAAGACGGCAACGAGGTCTGCCGCGCCTTCTGGCAAAGCGAAAAGCTGCGGCCGCGGCGTCTGCAGGACCCGAAGCTGACCGTGACGCCCTTCCTGCGCGCGGGCCGGGTCTGCGTCACCGTGAAGGCGGCCTGCTTTGCGCCGGACGTGACGCTGCGCTGCGGCGATTACGCCTTTTCGGAAAACGGCTTTCCCCTGTTTGCGGGCGATGAAAAGACCGTGGAACTGCAGGGAGCCATGGCGGACCTGACGGAGCCGGTCACGGCCCGGAGCGCCTTTGACCGCAGATAAAAAGCACAGAAAAACGGCTTCGACCGAAAGGTCGAGGCCGTTGTTTGTTTTTGTCTGCTCAGCCGCCCGCGAGCGCCATGAAGATGCTCAGATCGACCGCGCCGACCGGCTCGGTGAACAGGCTGTCGCTGACGTCGCCGGAAAGGTTCTGAATCCTGATTTCCTGCGTTCCGTACTGATCCTGGCTGACGATCATGCGCAGGTCGTTGTTGACGGTATAGAGCTTCGTGACCTGGCTGCCGTTCTGCAGGGTTTCCACTTCATAGGTAACGCCGCCTCTGGTTTCGGTCGACATGGCAACGCCCTTGCTCGTGTCAAAGTCCACGCCTTCAAACATGCTCGACATGTTCATCATGTCGGACATATCGCTGAATTCGCCGCCCTCCTTGAACAGCTCGCTTGCGTCCAGCCATGTGGCGCCAAGACCGCTGCCGAGCTTCATATAAAGCTTCGTGCCGTTTTTGAGCACGCGGCATTCCACGGGCGTTTTTTTGCCGTCGAACACCTCCATGGTGCCGGAGAAATTCAGGTCTCCGTTCCGGATGGCAAAGTTGATGGGCTGCTCGCCGGTGCCGTCCAGATCCGCATACATGGTCATGCGGAACTTGCCGCTGCGCAGCAGCGCGCCGTAATAATCGGCGTTATAGACGATCACCTTGACCGGATCGGAATACGGACCGTAGCCGTAGTTCTTGCCGGATTTCACAAAGGCGCGCACGACGAGGTTCAGCTCCTTGTGGCGTTCCAGATTCGTGAGCTTCGCGCTCGTGCCGGTCACCTCGGTCACCTTTTGACAGGCCGTGCCGTCCACGGTCGCGACCTCATAGCCGGCGGCGCCGGCAACGGCGGTCCAGCTGAGGTTGACGGTCGCGTCGGTCTTTGCCGCGTGCAGACCGGTCGGTTTCACAAGACCGGAGGGATCGGCGGGCTTTGCCTCTTCGATCTTCACGCTGACCTGATCGGACCAGGGGCCGTAAACCTTCGTGCCGCTTTCCGTCACATAGGCGCGGACCGCGAACAGATGGGTCTTGCCCTCTTCCAGATTCGACAGCTTCGCGTTCGTGCCCACAACGGCGGATTTCAGGATATACTTGTTCTGCGCGGCGTCATACTGCGCCAGCTCATAGCCCGCGGCGTCCCTGACCGCGGTCCAGGTGAAGGTCGCGTTCGTCTCGTTGATCTCCGCCTTCAGGCCCGTCACCTTTGCAACCGTCACGGTCGGATTCGTGGGGTTGGTGGGGTTGGTGGGATTGGTCGGATTGGTCGGATTCGTCGGGTTGGTCGGATTCGTCGGGTTCGTGGGATTGGTCGGATTGGTCGGATTCGTGGGATTGGTCGGGTTTGTCGGATTCGTCGGGTTGGTCGGGTCGGTCGGCGACACCTGCGTCGTCGGCTCGTCGGGGATGATCGGAATGATCGGCTCGTCCGGCGTCACGGCCTGGGTCTTTGCCTTGACCGCCTTGGAATAGGGGCCGTAGAAGGTCTTGTTCGTCCGGGCGTAGGCGCGCACCGCAAAGCGATAAAGCGTGGCGGGGGTCAGGCCGCGGACCGTATAGGTCAGCTTCTTTACGGTTTTGATCTTGGTGTAGGTTCCGGTCTTCGCGTCATAGCGGCAGATAACGTAGCCCTTGGCGCCCGGCACCGCGCGCCAGGTCAGCTTGACGGCGGAGGTCGTCGTCTTTGCGGTCTTGAGCCCCTTGACGCGGGCCGGCACGATCTTGAATTTCACGGTTTTGCTGCCGGTATAGGCAGAGCCCGCCTTGGCTTTGATCGTGATCACGCCCACGCCGAAGTCGGTGTTGTTCCTGTAGCTGACCGTGTAATCGCGGTTCTTTTTCAGCCTGGTCCCGCCAAGGGTCACGGTGACCTTCGGCTTTCTGGCGCTGCCGTTGTAATACTGGGTTTTGGCGTAGGCGACCGTCGCCTTGGAAAGGCTTTTGGCCGCGGCGGCGGACGTGCTCGCTTTTGCGGCGCTCGCCAGCGTGAAGGTCGCGGCGGGCACAACGGAGCAAAGCATCAGCGCCGCCAGCAGGACGGCGAGCAGGCGGTTGGCGGTTTTGTTGGTCTGTTTCATCGTAAAAAACTCCTTTCTCAGATGGAGGCAATAAAGCGCGCGAACGCGGCCTTGCCGCTCTCATCGCGTTTGAACACGCCGGCGTGCTCCAGCACTTCGGCAAACACGCTGCCGACTTCCTTTTTCAGGATGTCCGTCACGTTGTCCGGCGTGAAGGTATACTTGTTTTTCAGCGCTTCCACCCAGTCGGCGTGCTTCCGGAGGGCTTCGTCCTGCGTCAGGTCCGCGCCGCTGAGGATCGCTTCTTCCAGCGCGCCGAGCTCGTTTTTGAGCCGGGCGGGCAGCACGGCCAGACCCATGACCTCGATCAGGCCGATGTTCTCTTTTTTGATATGGTGCAGCTCCTTGTGGGGGTGGAACACGCCCAGCGGGTGCTCCTCGGTGGTAATGTTGTTGCGCAGCACGAGATCGAGCTCATAGTTGCCGCCGCGCATCCGGGCGATCGGCGTGATGGTGTTGTGCGGTTCGCCGTCGGTCTCGCTGAACACGAAGGCCGCCTCGTCGGTGTAGCCGCGCCATTTCAGCAGAATACGGTCGGCAAGGTCAACCAGCTGCGCGCGGTCGGCGCTGTTCAGGCGGATGACGGACATCGGCCAGCGCACCACGCCGCAGGCGACGGCCGGGAAGCCGGGCACGGTGAACGGCGTTTCCACCGGGGCCTTGGCCATGGCGAAGTCATAGCGGCCGCCCTGAAAATGCTCGTGCGTCAGAATCGAGCCGCCCACGATGGGCAGATCGGCGTTGGAGCCGACGAAGTAGTGCGGGAACAGCGCAATGAAATCGAGCAGCTTGTTGAACGCGCTGCGGTCGATCTTCATCGGGATGTGCTGCGTGTTGAACACGATGCAGTGCTCGTTGTAATAGACGTAGGGCGAATACTGGAACCCCCAGGCACAGCCGTCCACGGTGATCGGAATGATCCGGTGATTCTGGCGCGCGGGGTGGTTCAGCCGGCCGGCGTAGCCCTCGTTTTCGGGGCAGAGCAGGCATTTCGGATAGCCGCCCTGTCTGGCCTTCTTGGCGGCGGCAATCTCTTCGGGGCTCTTTTCCGGCTTGGAAAGGTTGACCGTGATGTCCAGCTCGCCGTAGGGCGTCTGCGCCTTCCATTTGAGGTCCTTCTTCACGCGGTAGCGGCGGATGTAATCGGTGTCGCGGCTGAAGCGATAAAAGAAGTCCGTGGCCGCCTCGGGCGATTCTTTGTAAAGGTCATAGAACCGCTTTGTCACGACCGACGGCGGCGGAGTCAGCGCACCCATCAGTTTGGTGTCGAACAGGTCGCGGCTCGTGGTGCTGTCTGCAATCAGGCCACGCGCAACCGCGTCGTCCAGCAGCGGGGCCAGGATCTCTTCGAGCGGCGGCACGTCTTCGGGCAGCGGCCCGTCCTCGACGGAATCGAGCCCCAGCGCCTCCAGCAGACGGTTGATCGCCCAGCGGGCGTCCTGCGCGTCGATCAGGTCGTTCTTCACGGCGTATGAGACGAGTTGTCTGATTTGCTTGTCAATCATCGTACATTCCTCCAGTTTGGAAATATTATACAACACCCGGGCGCGGAATGATAGACCCCCGGGCGGAAATTTCTGTTAATATTTTGTGACATTCTGTTGTCAAGCCGAATAGGATGGAGCAAGAAACGACAACAGGAGGCGTTTTATGGCAGTTTCAACCGGCAGCTTTCTCGGCGCAAACACGCCGCAGGGCTTCGTTTCCCTGTTCGGCGAGCTGTATGATCCCTATCAGAACCATAACGTGCATATTCTCAAAGGCGGCCCCGGCTGCGGCAAATCCACCCTGATGAAGCGGGCCGCGGACCGGGCACAGGCGCTCGGCTTCGACGTTGAGCGCGTGTATTGCAGCAGCGACCCCGACAGCCTGGACGCCGCGGCGGTCCCGGCGCTGCGGCTGTTCTTCTGCGACGGCACCGCGCCCCACGTGGTGGAGCCGCGGTTCCCCGGTGCGTGCGAAAACCTGATCGACCTCGGCGCGTTCCGCAATCAGGCGCTGCTGCACGAACGGGCGGACGTCATTCGCAAATATACGCTGGAGAACGCGCTCTGGCACCGGCGCTGCGCGCGCTTTCTCGCGGCGGCGGGCGCGCTGCGGCAATCCTCCCTGCAGCTGCTCGCCCCGCAGGTGCTGGAAGACAAGCTGAACGGCTACGCCCTGCGGCTTGCCATGCGGCTGCTGCCGAACAAAAAGAGCGGCGCCCCCGGCAAGGCGGCCCGCCGGTTTCTTTTGGCGCTCACCCCGAAGGGCCCCCTCTTCTTTGCCGATACAGTCCGGCTGCAGGCAACGGAGATCCTTTTGATCGACGACCCCTTCTCCCCCGCCGCCGGCATGCTGCTGTCGCGGCTGGCGGCGCGGGCGGCCGCCCACGGCCGCGACCACGTGCTGATGCTCGACCCGCTGGACCCCCACGGCGACCCGATGGGCCTGCTGGCGCCGGACTGCGGCGTCGCGGTGCTGCGCAAAACGCCGGAAACCGCCGCCCTGCCCGCGTCGCGCACGATCCACGCCGACCGCTTTTTGCAGCCGGACGCGGTGCGGCGCCACAGACAGCGCCTGCAGTTCCAGCAAAAGACGATCGACGCGCTGCTGGAAGAGAGCGTCGCTTCCCTGCGGCAGGCGAAGCGCACGCACGACCTGCTGGAGCGCTGCTATATCGACGCGACCGATTTTGACGCCATGAACCGCAGCTGCGACCGGCTGCTTGACCGGATTTTTCGCGAACAGCTGTCGGTTTCCGGCTGATCCGGCAAAAAAAGGACGGATCTTTTTGCATGGTTTCTCTTGACAAACCCGCCGTTTTTCAGTATGTTATATACAACATTCCGCCACGGCAAAAGGAGAACCTTCCATGCGCAAAGAATTCAAGGCGATCATCGCCGCCATCCTTGCAGTCTGGCTGTTCCTGATGGGCTTCGAGATCGGTTCCTACCGCGAAAAGCAAAGAATCGCCACCCAGCCTTCCGCGCAGCAGACCACGCTGCAGCAGCCGCAGACCACGGTCCCGCCCGAAACGGCCGCGCCGACCGCACCCGAACCGACCGCGCCCGCCGCAGACGTCGCGGACGTCGGCAACGTGATCACGGAGATCACAACCTACCCCGACAGCGAGCTGACCGCGCCGTCCGACACGACCTCGGCTGCGCCGACCCAACCCGCGTCCGACGCGGAGCCGGACGTTTCCGCGCTTTCCAAACGGCAGATCCTGCAGCGCGCCTCCGAGGCGATCAACAAGCTGAAGAACACCAAAAACATGACCGCGCGCAATCAGGAAACGATCTCGATTCAGGTCGTGGACTGCTCGGCCAAGTCCGCCGTCAGCATCATCAACAGCTTCATCAGCAAAAAGGCCGGCGACAAGAACGTGACCTACGTTTTCAAGGACGGCAAGGCCGTGGGCCACGACGACAGCGGCAAGGAGATCAAGGACGAGGGCGAAGTGACGCCCAACCAGATCATTCCGCCCACCGAGGCGGCGTTTACGCTGCCGGAGGACGGTCTTCAGTCCGCGTCCGCCGCAAAGAACGGCGCCTTCGTCACCTACACGCTCAAGCTGAAGGAAGAGCGCTCCTCGATCGAGAACCCGGTTCCGCCCTATAATTCGCAGGCGGTCGGCTATCTGAAAATGACGGATATGCAGATTCCCGGCGCAACCATCACCGGCGCAGACATGCACTACCCGGGCACCACGGTCACCGTGACGGTGGACGCCGACGGCCGCGTCCGTCAGCTGCAGACCCATCTGCCGATGGAAGGCACCGGCACCGCGAAGATGGGCTTCCTTTCCGGCTCGGCGAGCTTTGAGGGCTTCAGCACCCAGAACTGGACGTTCACCTACGCTTAACAGTTGACAACGGACGCATTTGGTGCTACAATCAAATGCGTCCATCTTGTGCCTCCTTAGTTTAATGGATAGAATAAACCCCTCCTAAGGGTTAGATGTGGGTTCGATTCCCGCAGGGGGTGCCAAAAAAAACCGACCGTCCTTTTGCAAGGATGATCGGTTTTTTTATTTCACCGGAAGCGAACCCTTGTCAATCCGAACCGTCTGCGGGCTGATTCACAAAGTTCAGCATGGTTGCCGACCGCGCGCCGCCGTGGGCAGCAGGCACAACGCCGGAACCGCACAGATCGTTTTCTTCTTTCGTTATTCTTCCGGTTCTATCATAGATCAAAGCCGCCTTCCGGTCCAATGAAAAATCAGAAACAAACCGTCACGGGCCGACAAGCGCGTCCGGCTCCAGCGCGGCGAACCACCGCAGCGAGGCGGGCAGCAGACCGAGCCCGGCCTTGCGCGCGCCGGCTTCATACCCGACGAGAAGCCTGCCGCCGCGCATCTCCAGATCCTCGCTCATGTGCGGCGCGGACACAGCCCCGACCAGCCGCGCCTTGCCCAGCACGTAATACGGCAGCTCCCTGCCCGCAGCATCAGACCAGCTGCCGTCCGGGTCCCCCTCTGCGGCATACGCCTCCAGAGAGGACGGATGAAACCCGGCGGACCGCGAAAGAAAGGCGCGCCCGTTGTGCAGCGCAAAGCCCTGCACGGCGTCCGGAATCACAAAGGCGTGCGTCGGCGCGGCGTCGGCGGCAAGCGCGCCGGCGGCGGAAACGGGATAGGCAAAGACGAATGCCGCAAACGATTCGCCGTCATACGTCAGCGCGTGGGACGCGTCGGTCTCATAACCCTTTGCGTGATATTCGCCCACGTAGACATACCCGTCGTCGCCGGCACAGAACGAGGCGTTGCAGGGCACGTCGACAGCCGCGCGGAACGCGAGGGTATCGCCGTCCTTTGCCGCCAGAACGTCCGCTTTTCTGAGCGTAAAGAGCTTGTGCGCGTTGGAGATATACACATAGTCCCCCGCGGCGGTCATACCGCCGGCGTGGCCTTCATAGGGCGAGCCGTCCGTGTTCTGCAGATGGATGCACGTCACGCCCCCGCCGGGCGCAAAAACGTAGATTCTTGACGGCTCGTCCCGGTCCATATAGCCGCAGACGAGATAAGCGCCGCTTTCCGCGTCCTGCGTCATTCCCTGCGGCACAAAGCCTTCGGCCAG
>JAEEGG010028008.1_pt1 | contig 10637 bp, 9 predicted proteins | sample 9134161 | NCBI WGS metagenome assembly JAEEGG01 (sample SAMN16246543, study PRJNA631951) | gut metagenome | biome: gut microbiome; feature: rumen; material: CR-attached | host: Bos | place: Iran: Karaj | collected 2018-10
GCCCATGATGACATCGACATTGTTTTTCTTCAGCAGGAACTGTACGCCTTTGCTCATCGTCGCGGCCACTCCGCGCGAACGCTGCACCATGGCGGCCAGGTCGGCTTCGGCGGGTTGCGCGTTGACACCGTAGTTGGCGGCATGATTGATATAGTTGTACACCTGTGCGCTCTTCAACAGCGCCTTGGTGGGGATGCATCCCCAGTTCAGGCAGATGCCTCCCAGGTTCTCACGTTCCACAACAGCGGTTTTCATTCCCAATTGAGCTGCCTTCACGGCTGCCACATATCCTCCAGGACCACTTCCTATAACGATGACATCGTAGTTCATTTCTTTAAGAATTTGTAGTTTATATATATATTTAATTTTTATGTTCCGTTAATACGAAATGCAAAATTACGATTTTTTTTTGAAATAGCGAATAATAAATTCAATATCCATCCATTTTTTACCCCAAAATCCACTGCCTTCAACCCCGCAGCAACCCCTAATCCAACCTCACAGCACCCATGCGCCACACTCCCACACTCCGACCTCCCACCATCTCATGCCCAACCACTTGTCTCCTTTTCTCAACTTCCGTTCCCTCTCCCACCTCAACCCCAAAACACTTCCCACCATCCCCATCCCCTCACACTCCCCAACACCTGCTTCCCTCTCTTCTTTTCCGTTCCATCCCGCTTTCCCAATCATACTATCTCCCTCTCCAGCCCATTCTTTCCCCTCTCCCGACCAAATCCATCCCCATTTCATCTCCGCTTACCCTTAAGCACATAGTAAGCTCTTCTTGAGTTCTTCGTAACCATAGTGCTTAAAGACAGTTCTCTAAGTGGTTTGAAACGACTGAAAGCAAAGCGATTGCGGGAATAACCAATTGCGCGTGCCGAAAAAAGAAACAGACAATGGAACTGTGGTAGATGAGGGAGCTGGAAGAGTGGGAAGGCAATCGGATGAGAGGGGTGCTTAACAGAAAGGGAGTGAAAGCGGAAAACGGGCAATGAATGGAAATGATTGATGGAAACGGGGAAACGGAAACGGGCGAGAAAGATGAGCGGAAGGAAGGAATTGTCACGGAGGGTTCTAGGCTGGGGAAAAAGGTGACAGGTGGGGCGAAAGAGGGAGAAATGAACCGGGCTATGGGCGAAAAGCGGTGGAATGGGCAACGGAAAGGAAGAAGGCCATCTTCGGCGTGAAAAAGGCCATCGGAGAAAGGGGAAAGGGATGCGGAAAGGGTTGGTGGGGTTACGGAATAGAGTATTTATATACAATGCATTGAATAGCGATGCAAGGGTGGAGGGAAAAATATTTTTCGTCAGCTCAAAGAATTTTTGTATCTTTGCAATTTGCAATACTGCGTACTCATGCTGACAAAAAGACATATTATAATACCGCTACTGCTGCTTGCCACACTGACTATGGGGCAGATGATACGGATTACCCCCTACAAGGCTCCCACGGCTCTCTTTTTTGACGCTGACCGGCTTTTAAACTATAACCGCTACGAGGGTGCCCGCTTCGAGGCGTCGCTCTCGTGGGTTATTCCCAACGTCACGGCCGAGAACCCCAAGACGGTGCTGGGGCAATGGACCATGCAGGCTTACGGGGCTTATGGCACACGCGACCACAAGTTTAAGTTTGGCGGCGGAGTGCAGTTGAGGCTCCCCGGACGGGCCGACCCGCGAATCAGGATTCAAGGATATAAAGATGTGTTTCAAGTGGCGTCACGACGGCTGGAAAACTACAAGATGACTTCGCCGCACTACAACACAAACTTCGTATCGTCACGGTATGCGGGGGTGCGCGGTGCAGGGCTGGAGTTTATGCTCTCACCGTCGCGCATGTGGGATATGAGTTTCACACTTCGACAGACGTGGGAGGACTACCGTTTCAACAATGAGGGTGTGTTGTATCCCAAGCGCCCGGAACAGAGGACTGAAATGCGAACCTTCAGCGAAGCAGCAGCGAAGGTGGTGTGGGGCAAAGGGGTATCGGTCCAGATGAAGGGGGGCATCTGCACCACCGCCAGCGGAGAGCAGCACAAGTACTTCAACGGAATAGCTCAATACAATGCCGAACCCGGCGACTTCGGGCTCAATGTCTTTGCCCAAGTGGGGTACGCTTCGCCCGATGCTCCGTATAGCCGAATGTTCGACCTCTCGGGTACGGCATACGCAATATACTTTTTCCGTAATACATTTCTCACTGTGCGTCCCAACACCTTTGCCGCCAACTACTACGCACACTTGTGCCTCAACTATACGGCCCCAATGCCGCTGTGGGAATTGTCGTGGTCGCAACCCCAGCCCTTTCTGCAAATCAACGCCATGTGGGGCCGGCTATGCGGACAGGACGAGCTGGGTCGCCGTCACTGGGACGGATTGTACCTGCAGGCACCCTATATGGGGCTTTTCGAGCCTGCCACAGGTTTTGACGGCTTGCTGCGATACGGTGTGATGGATCTGGGATTCGGCGTAGCCTATCAGATTTGTCCCACATCTGCCCCCTATATCTATGACAAACCGTCGAAGAACATTACTATCACCATTGTGGCGACGCTGGTGTTCGACAAGCAGAAACGCAACATACAACACATTGAAAAACAAAATGGTAAAATAACCAGACTATAAAATATCAAACATCAAGACCATTATGACCAAACGCTTTGTTATCACACTACTATTGGCTACATTGCTTCTACCCTGCCAGGCACAGAAATACAAGATGCGCTTCGACATACCCGATGCAACAGCCGACACCCTGTATATAGGCTACCACTACCGCGAGCAGGCACTTATCGTAGACAGCGCGATACGGCAGGACAAGACGGTGGGTTCCACCCGCTACGGTGTATATACCTTTATGGGCAACAAGCCATGGGAAACCGGAATGTATACCCTCTTTGAACGGGGTGCCAAGAAAACCATGATGGACTTCACTATTGACGGAAGCCAACAATTCACCATAGTGACCACTCCGACCTACGGTGTAGCCAACCCGGAGAAGGACATCAAAGGGTCGGAAGCAAACAAGGTGATGTTCCTATACAACAACCGTATAGCCGAGGCACGAAAACAGGCGCGCGACATCGACGAGCGCAAGAAATCGACCGACCCGGAAGTGAGAAAGAAGGCCGAAAAGGAGATGGACGAACTATCGGCACAAATGATTGAGTGGGAAGAAAACTACATAAAGAAGAATAAGAATTACCGCTTTTTCCAACTCCTCGACATGTTCCGCGGCCCCATAGTGCCGGACGAGGTGGTGGACAAACCCTACTACTATCGTAACCATTACTGGGACGACGTAGACTTGAGCGACCACTCGCTGCTCTACACCTGGGAGCTGTTCAACAAGATGAACTACTTCTTCTTCGGTGTGTTGTTCGACGCCGACTGCGACACAATATGCAAATATGCCGACCGCCTGTTCCACTCGATAGAGAGCGACACGGTCATGCTGCGTTATTTCCTGGACTATATCATGCCCCGTTACTATCGCTCGACCAAGAAAATAGGGTGGGACGCAGTGTGGTGTCACCTGGTACGCGAATTCTACCTTTCGGGCATCTGCACATGGGCTTCGGCAGCCGACCTGCAGAACAAGCGCCAGACGGTGGAGTTCCTGGAGCAGTCGCTGATTGGGGCAAAGGGGCAGGAGCTGTATATGGCCGACACCAACCAGTCGCCCGACCCAAAAGATTGGATATCGTCGCACAGGTTTCCACAGCGGTATGTGATACTGTGGTTCTGGGACCCGGACTGCCACCACTGCCAAGAACAGACAGAGACGCTGAAAGAACTATACGACTCGCTCTCGGCGGCCGGGAACAAATTCTTCGAGGTCTACGCGGTGGGCTATGAGGCCGATGTGGTGAAATGGAAGAAATATGTGCGCGAGCACAACCTGCCATTTGTGAATGTGGGCGGACAAAATGTCAATATCGACTATCAGGTGGCATACAATGTGCACGGAGCCCCGACGATGATAATACTGAACGAGGAGCGGCGCATCATCATGAACAAGGTGCTACCCACCAAGGCAATACTGCCATTCTTCAAGAAATACGAGGAACAACAGAGAGCCAAACGACAACATTAAGTAATATCAATAATACAATTAACCTTTAAACACAATTCACTATGAGAAAACACATTGTTGCAGGAAACTGGAAAATGAATAAAACATTCCAGGAAGCCGACGAGCTTATCGACAACATCGTGACATGTTTGGAAAACGATACCCCCGATGCCGACACCCTCGTCATCGTGTGTCCCCCCTTCCCCTATCTGGAAATGGCGGGCGACTATAGCGACGGATCCTACTTTGCAGTGGGAGCCCAGAACGTGAGCGACCAAGAGAGCGGAGCATATACCGGAGAGGTATCGGCGGCCATGCTCGAATCGCTCGAGATGGAGTACTGCATTGTGGGACACAGCGAACGCCGTGCCTACTATCACGAGACCGACGAGATCATAGCCCGCAAGGTGAACCAACTGCTTGCCCACGGCATACGCCCCATAGTGTGCTGCGGCGAGGTGCTGCAGGAGCGTGAAGAGAACCGCCAGTTTGATGTGGTGAAGAAACAAATAACCGACGGCCTATTCCACCTCAGCCCCGAAGAGTTTGGCAAGATAGTGGTGGCATACGAACCCGTTTGGGCCATCGGCACAGGCAAGACCGCCACACCCGAGCAGGCACAGGAGATGCACGCCTTCATCCGTGGACTCATTGCCGAGAAATATGGCAAGGAGGTGGCCGACGAGACCAGCATCCTGTATGGCGGAAGCTGCAAGCCCTCGAACGCGAAAGAGCTCTTCTCCAATCCCGACGTGGACGGCGGCCTTATCGGCGGTGCATCGCTCAAGGCAGAAGACTTCATGGGCATTGTGAACGCCTGGAAGAAATAAAGCATTCCGTACATACCCATTGCAGGGACGGCCGGGAGGGAAACAGGCAACGGCATCAATCCCGCCGGCCGCCCCATTATAATAACGGTATAGGATAAGGGTGAAGTCCTCACACCCATCCTCTATGTACCTACACTTACAGCTCCAAGAAAAGAAAAATGCGATTTGAACGCTTCATAGCCCAACGATTCCTTCCCCACGACCGCAAAAGCTACTCCGGCCCGCTGGTGAGCATTGCCACTTACAGCATTGCCCTCGGCGTGATTGTGATGATATTGTCCGTATCTATCCTCCGCGGATTTCAAAAAGAGATACGCCAAAAGGTGGTGGGCTTTGGCTCACACATAGTGGTAGGCAGCTACGCAATGGGTAACACCTACGAGCCAACACCTATCGACATTACTCGTCCGGAGGTGGAACTCATAAGAGAGGCTCCTGGGGTGAAACACTTGCAGTTTTTTGCCGAGAAGGGGGGTATGGTGAAGACCGAAGACCAGATACAGGGCGTGATATTCAAAGGAGTGGATGCCGGCTTCGACTCGGCATTTTTCGCCTCGCATCTTGTTGAAGGACGCCTGTTTGCTTTTCCCGAGGACAAACCATCGAACGAAATAATCGTATCGCAGACTATTGCCGACAAGCTGCACCTGAACCTGGGAGACAAGGTGCGCACCTATTTCTGGCAAACCGACACCTATCGGGCCCGCGCTTTCGAGGTGTGCGGCATATACAACACCGACCTCAACGACTTTGACGAGCACTACCTGGTGGGCGACCTGAGACAGGTGCAGCGGCTCAACGAGTGGGACAGCACCCAAGTGGCCGGATATGAGGTTTTGGTGGACAATTTCGCACACTTGGACCGCATTGCCAACAGCCTGCTCCCACTGATGGGATACGACCTCACACTCACCACTATTGTGACCCGCTATCCCGCACTCTTCTCTTGGCTGGACCTCCTGGACTCCAACATCATCCTCATCATTGTCATCATGATGCTGGTATGCATCGTGTCGGTCATCTCGGCACTCCTTATCATGATATTTGAGAAAACCTCCACCATAGGAATACTGAAAGCCCTCGGGACCGACAACTCATCCATCCGCCGGATATTCCTTATCAAATGTGCATCCATTGTGGGACGCGGCATTGTGTGGGGCAATGTTATAGCTTTGATATTGTGCTGGCTGCAACACCACTTCCAAATCATCAGTCTCGACTCGGCCAGCTATTCGATGAGCTCAGTGCCCATCGACCTGAACCCGTGGATATTTTTAGCCGTGAGCCTCGGGACTCTGGCTGTCTGTGTGGCCGCTATGCTTATACCCGCTGCCTACATCTCGCACGTACAACCCGCCAAGTCGATTAAAATGTCATAAAAATACATAGTCAGCAAAGCTATGAAAAAGATAAAATGGTTCATCCTCGTCGCCACAGTCGTAATGGCAGCCTTCGCACTGTTCGAAATCAACAATCTATCGACACAGATACGCAATTCCGAGTTGCAAAAGGTGAAACTATGGGCACAGGCCATAAGCCAGAAAGCCGAGCTGGTTTCATATTCGGAGGAATTTTTTGCCAGCGTGGCACTGGACGAGCACCGCAAGATGCAGATGTACACCAACATTCTGCGTTCGTTCGACCGGAACGACATGAACTATGATGCCGATTTCAGTTTGGACTATGTACGTTATATTGTGGACAGCTGCGAAACAGCCATCATCATTACAGACCCCGACTCTATCATCACAGTACCCAACGAACTGAAAGGGCAGAAACTGGAGGGGGCATTGCTGGACGAGTTCTCGCACAACGAGCCTTTCCACTACTCTATATGGGGTATGCCGCTGACGCTGTACTACAAAGAGTCGAAGGTATATACCGACCTGCGCCATGTGCTCGACGGCTTCAACGAATCGTTCCTGTCCGAAATCACCAACAACTCGGTATTCGTGCCCGTGTTGGTTGTAGACAGCCTGCAAGGCGAAGTGCTGGGCAGCGGCAACATACCACTGAGAGAATTCGACACGCCCGACCGATTGGCTGAGAAATTATGCGAGATGGAAGAGGAGAACGACCCCATAGAGTTCCGCCTGCCTAACGGGCGACGGGCCTACCTGTTCTATGAGAACACTCCCCTGCTGAAATCGCTCACATGGGTGCCTCTGCTCTATCTGTTCATTCTGGTGGTGTTGGTTATCATCACATACTACCTTATCCGCAACACACGCGATATGGAACAGAACAAGATATGGGTGGGAATGGCCAAAGAAACGGCCCATCAGCTGGGTACACCGATTTCTTCACTTATGGCTTGGACACAGTACCTCGAGGGCAAGACATTCACGCAGAACTATGCCACAGAAATCAACAAAGATTTGAATCGACTCGAGACCGTCACACTCAGGTTCTCGAAGATAGGGTCGATACCCGAACTGCACGACGAGAATGTATGCCAAGCTATCCAGAACGCCATCAACTATTTGCAGACACGAAGCTCCCGCAAGGTGAAATTTGTCACAAACTTCCCGGACAACGACATTCAGGTGCCACTCAATAGCTATCTGTTCGAGTGGGTGATAGAAAATATATGCAAGAACGCCATCGACGCAATGGACGGAGTGGGTACATTCACCGTAGTGGTATCGTCCGACACACGGCATGTATATATCGATTTGGCCGACACAGGCAAAGGAATGTCGCCCTCGATACAGAAACGTATTTTTGAATCGGGATTCACCACCAAACAGCGTGGCTGGGGATTGGGGCTGTCGCTGGCCAAACGCATTATCAACGACTACCACAAAGGACGCATCTTCGTGAAATATTCAGTTGAGGGACAAGGAACCGTATTCCGCATTGTGCTGAACCGATAAAGCCCGGAAAACGCCGAGTGGCCGGAATAAAATCTAACGTTTGGACAGCTCCCAGAAAGCCACCGCGGCGGCGGCAGCCACATTGAGCGAATCCACCCCGTTCTGCATCGGAATTATTACCCTGTAGTCGCAGTCGTCTATCACTCTGCCACTAAGTCCGTCGCCTTCGGTACCCATCACTATGGCCAAACGTTCATGGGCCTTCAGCTGGGGATTGTCGACAGCCATAGCACCCGGACGCAGAGCCAGGGCGGCAGTGCTGTAGCCCCATGCTTTAAGCTGTTCCATTGCCGGATGAGGCCAGCCTTGAATGTAGGTCCACTTCACCTGAAACACCGTCCCCATGCTGACACGGACACTTCTGCGGTTGAGCGGATCGCAGCAGGAGGGAGTGAGCAGCACGCCATCCATGCCCAACGAAGCGGCAGCACGGAAAATAGCACCAGTGTTGGTGCTGTTTACCACGCTATCAATAATGGCTATCCTTCTGCCTTGCCGGCATATCTCCTCGGGGGTGGGCAAATGAGGCCTTTGCATGGCACAGAGCACCCCGCGGGTGAGTTCATATCCCGTAAGTTGAGCCAACAAATCACGGTCTCCCACATACACAGGCACATCGCCACATAGTGAGACAATCTCGCCCCCCTGCCCTTCCAGTTGTCGTTCCTCCATCAGCAAGGACAACGGTATACAGCCCGCCTGCAAAGCCACCTTTATCACTTTCGGGCTCTCGGCTATGAAGATACCCTTTTCGGGCTCCAGCCGATTGCGTAGCTGCGCCTCAGTCAGCCGGGCATAACACTTTAACCCCTCATGGTTTAAATCAACAACCTTAATAATCAAAACCAGTCAGTATTTACAATAGAACAAGCCTTAATCAAGCAACGGGTGCAACTATGCCAGCAAACGACGGAGAGCACCCACAAAAGCCTCGATATCCGCCTCGGTGGTATCGAACGAGCACATCCAACGTACCACATTCTGAGACTCGTCCCAATCGTAGAAGAAATATTCTTTCTGCAGCGCGGTCCATACTTCGTGTGGGAGCTGGACAAACACGCTGTTGGCCTCCACTTTATACATCACCTTCACACCCTTCAAATCCTTCACGGCTGCATATAGTTTTCCAGCCATACGGTTGCTGTGTTCCGCATTGCGTTTCCAAACGCCACGCTCCAGATAGGCCATGAACTGGGCAGCCACAAAGCGCATTTTGCTGTAGAGTTGCCCCATCTGTTTGCGGCGGTACTTCAACTCTTTGTTCAAATCGGGATTCAGAATCACGGCACTCTCGCCCATCAACAAGCCGTTCTTGGTGCCGCCAAACGATACGCAGTCGACCCCGCACTCGGTGGTCATGGCACCGAAAGAACAGCCCAGAGCCACAGCGGCATTTGCCAGCCGCGCGCCGTCGATATGCAGATACATGCCATAGTCGTGTGCCAACCGGGACAGTGCCTTGATTTCGTCAAGAGTGTAAAGCGTGCCCAACTCGGTTGGTTGGCTAATACTTATAGCCTTGGGCTGGGAATGATGTTCGAAACCGAAACCGTGAAGGCGGGTCTTCACCAAATCGGGAGTCAGCTTGCCGTCCGGGGTGTCGACAGTGAGCAAACGGCATCCTACGATACGTTGAGGCGCGCCACATTCGTCCACGTTGATATGGGCTGTCTCGGCACATACCACAGCCTCGTGAGAACGGCACATGGCATCAATATTCAATACGTTTGCGCCCGTTCCGTTGAATACAAAATAAACTCCGGCATTGCTTGCACCGAAGGCTATGCGAATCAGCATCTCGGCTTCTTGGCAATATTCATCGTCGCCGTAGGCCAATGCATGCTCTTTATTTACATTCACAATAGCGTCCAACACCTCGGCGTCCACTCCCGAATGGTTGTCGCTTCCAAATCCTCGTTTCATATTTCAATTATTTCTATAAAAGAAGAAAGCTTAGAACTCATGCCCTAAGCTTTCTTTGGTTTTTATTACTTGTCCATTGTAAACAGGAACTCTTCGTTGTTGCGGGTGTGAGCCATATTCTTCAGCAGGAATTCCATAGCCTCGACGGGGGTCATGTCGGTCAGCTGGTTTCTCAACACCAAAGTGCGGCTCAGCACGTTCTTGGGCACCAAGAGGTCGTCCCTGCGGGTGCTCGAAGCCACGAGGTCGATGGCGGGATAGAGGCGCTTGTTGGCCATCTTGCGGTCCAGCTGAAGCTCCATATTGCCTGTTCCTTTGAACTCTTCGAAAATCACATCATCCATCTTGCTGCCGGTCTCGGTCAAGGCTGTGGCGATGATGGTCAACGAGCCACCGTTCTCAATATTACGGGCGGCACCGAAAAAGCGCTTGGGTTTCTGAAGGGCATTGGCCTCCACACCGCCCGACAACACTTTGCCCGATGCGGGCTGTACCGTGTTGTAGGCACGTGCGAGACGGGTGATGGAGTCAAGCACAATCACAACATCATGGCCACATTCGGTCATGCGTTTAGCCTTTTCCAAAACGATATTGGCGATTCTTACATGGCGGTCGGCGGGTTCGTCGAAGGTCGAGGCAATCACCTCGGCATTCACACTGCGCTGCATGTCGGTCACCTCCTCGGGGCGTTCGTCGATGAGCAACACCATCAGATAGACCTCGGGATGGTTGAAAGCGATGGCATTGGCAACCTCTTTCAAGAGAGTGGTCTTACCGGTCTTGGGCTGTGCCACAATCAAACCACGCTGGCCTTTTCCAATAGGCGTGAACATATCGATAATACGCGTGGAGTAGGTCTCGGTGGGCGGCCCTGTGAGATTGAACTTTTCTTCGGGGAAAAGAGGGGTAAGCGACTCAAAAGGAACTCTGT
>JAEEGG010028011.1_pt1 | contig 10636 bp, 6 predicted proteins | sample 9134161 | NCBI WGS metagenome assembly JAEEGG01 (sample SAMN16246543, study PRJNA631951) | gut metagenome | biome: gut microbiome; feature: rumen; material: CR-attached | host: Bos | place: Iran: Karaj | collected 2018-10
TGTTTTGATTTTCGTATGCAAGGCAGTGCCCTAACACAACAAGGATAATTCCTATACCCTTGGCAACGTCAATAAAATTAAGCCGTTTGATAGATTGTTCCATTTGCTAATGATTATCTCTTGTTGAGGATAATGTCTATCACTCGTTCAGCATCAATGTTGCTTAACCCAGCAAACATCGGCAGGCATAGCACTTGGTCGGCGAGCTTGTGGGCGATTGGCAGATTCTCTGGCCTTGCAGATTCTAGCCCCTTGTAGGCACTGAATGTGCTGATAAGCGGATAGAAATAGCGGCGACCGTAGATGTTGTGTTCTTTCAACTTTTCGTAAAGGGCATCGCGGCTGATGCCGTATTCTTTACTGACGAAAATCGGGAAGTAGGCGTAGTTGTGGCGGACTCCTTCGATATCGTTCAGGTAGCGAATGCCAGGGACATCTTTCAGTGCGGCGCGGTACTTTTCGGCAACGGCCTTGCGCTTTGCGATGGCGCCATCGACCTGTTTCAGGTTCAAAAGACCGTATGCAGCTCGAACTTCGTCCATTTTGCTGTTGATGCCGGGTGCGACGACGGTCGTCTCGTCGGCAAAACCGAAATTCTTCAAGTAGTCGATGCGTTTCTTTGTCGCTGCGTCGTGGCAAATCAGTGCGCCGCCTTCGATGGTGTTGTAGACTTTTGTCGCATGGAAACTGAGCGTGCTGATGTCGCCCGCTTTCAAGATGGACTGCCCGTTGACGCGTACGCCAAAGGCGTGTGCCGCATCGTAGATAATTTTTAAACCGTAGATGTCCGCGATTTCCTGGATGCGCTCCATGTTGCAGGGCGTGCCGTAGACGTGCACCGGCATGATTGCTGTTGTGTGCGGCGTAATGGCAGCTTCGATTTTTTCGGGATTGATATTGCCTGTCGCTTCATCGACATCGACAAAAACGGGCTTGAGTCCGTTCCACCAAATAGAGTGTGTCGTCGCGACAAAGCTGTAAGGCGTCGTGATGACTTCCCCGGTAATTTTCAAAGCCTGCAAAGATGTGATGAGCGGGAGCGTTCCGTTCGTAAAAAGACTAATGTATTCGACGCCAAGGTATTCGGCGAGCGCTTTTTCCAGTTCCTGATGATAGTGGCCGTTGTTTGTCAACCATTTCCTATCCCAGATGTCCTGAAGCATAGGAATAAAATCTTCCAGTTTCGGAAGAAGCGGTGAAGTTACGGTAATCTTTTTATTTTCGCTCATGGTGATTTACGATTTTTTTTACTTAAAAGTTCAAGCAGTTCTTTGACAGTTTCTCTATTAAATATACAATTGCTCGCTATGTAATAGGTTGTTCCAGCCACAAAACCAAGGCCTAGTTGAAGTGCGTATTCCTGTTCTGGGAGCATTTTGGTAATACCCATGCATATAGCCCCCATGACCAAGGAGTTTAAGAGTGTGGGAATGTACATCTTTATTTGGGGCAATAGCCCGGCGTTCAGTAACTTGCCTGAATAGTATGTGTTTATGATGAGCCCGAAACAGGCGTTGAACCACTGGCCAAAACACATGGCGATAATGCCGTAAGGGAGCGTGATGCAAAGGACTGTTATTCCTTCGATTTTCTTGATGATTTCCAGTTTTAAAAATAGGTCGGAGCGTCCCATGACTTGCAAAATATTCAAGTTGATGGCATGTACGGGATACCACATCTGGGCGATACAGATAATCTGCAAGATGAGAATGACATCGAACCATTTGTCCGTAAGAATCAGGAGGATGAACGGTTTCGCCAATGCTGCAAGGCCAATCATCAGAGGGAATATGACCAAGGTGGCCATGTTCAGAAATTTTAGATAACCTTTCCGCAGTTTTTCGGGATCGTCCTGGACTTTGCTTAAAACGGGGTAGGTGACTCTTTGGAAAATGTTTGTAATGTTGCTCGAAGGAAAGTTTGCAAAATGCGATGCCCTGCTGTAGTTTCCAAGTGTCGCGGCGGCAAAAACTTTACCGATAATCAAGTCGTAGATGTTGTCGTAAAGCGTGTTCAGCAGGCCGGATGCCAAAAGCTTGGAACCGAAGCCGAACATGTTCTTGAATGAATTCTTGTTGAAAAAAGTCTTGGGGCGCCAACGTACAAGTGCCCAATAGAAAATTGCCCTGCAGAATGTCGTCGTTATCTGTTGAACAACCAAAGACCATACTCCAAACCCGTTGTATGCGCAGACAAGGCCAAGCGTTCCACCTATAAGGGTTCCGATAAAGGTCACCTTCGCGAGAACCTTAAAGTTCAAGTCTATGGTCAAATTCAAACTCTGAATGTAGCCGAACGATTGAATAACGAGGATGATAGCGAGAACCCTGAGAACGTCGGTAAGCTCCGGCATCTCATAAAATTGGGCGACAAAGGGCGCTGCGATGAAAATGATGCCGTAACAGGCGACCGCCATGAAAATATTGAAAAAGAATACCGTTGCCTTGTCGGCTTCCGTGCGGTCGGTTTTGCGTATAAGTGCGTTCCCGAAACCGCTATCGATGAATGTCTGGCTCACTGCTATGAATATTGTGAGCATGGCTATCATGCCGTAGTCGTTAGGCGTCAAAAGCCTAGCCAGGAGAATGCCGAATAAGAACTGAACGCCTTGGGTAGAAAATCTTTCTACTGCACTCCAAAACATGCCTCTGGCAGTTTTCTTTTTCAAGTCGGACGGCATGGCTTAAAGCTAGTACTTCCCGTATTTGTAACCGTAGCCATCGCTGTGGCTGTGCACATACTTGTTGATGACGACGCTTGCATGTGCGGTAGTGTTGCCCTTCAAAAGCTGAGTCATTCCGTCCTTGATGGCGTCGATGCTGTGCTTGTTGTATTCGATGACCATGACAATCTGGGATGCGACACGGCAAGCGAGTGCAGCGTCTGTCACGAGCATGATAGGCGGCGTATCGACGATGATGAGGTCGTATGATTTTTCCAACTCGCTAATCATTGCAGCGTAGTGCTTGGAACCGAGCAGTTCGGACGGGTTCGGCGGCACCATTCCGCATTGCATGATGAACAAGTTCTCGACTTCGGTAGATTTGATTACGTCTTCTACGGATGCTTCGTTCAAGAGAATCTGCGAAAGGCCTTTACCACGCTTGATGCCGAATTCCTTGTGCAGGCGTCCCTTGCGGAGGTCGGCATCGATAAGCAAAACCTTTTTGCCGAGCCCAGCGTAAAGGGCGGCGAGGTTCACCGAGATAAAGCTCTTGCCCACGCCAGGAATGAGACCGCTGATACCGATTGTCGGGTTGGAGCCTTCTTCCATGCTGAATTCCAGCGAACTGCGCAAGGCGCGGAGCGATTCGACGGCGACATCGTCGGGCTCGACCACAGCAAGGGGGCGGGTGCCTTTGGTGCCGTTGGGATTGCCCTTCGGGACTTTGGCATAGACGCTGAATCCTGTTTCGCGTTCGATGAAGCTTGCATCGCGGACACCGTTGCTGAACTTGCTGCGGAGCGTTATGATAGTTGTTCCGAGAAGCAAACCCATGAAGAGAGCCGCAAAGATAATGAGCATCTTTTTCGGCTTGATCGGTTGGGTCGTTTCTTCGGCAAAGTCGATAATGCGCACGGAGCCCACTTCGCCAGCGGACACGAGTTTTAGCTGCTGGATATTGTTGAGCATCGTCGTGTACATGTGCTTGCTCATATCCACTTCGTTTGTCAGCTTCAACACTTCCTGTTGCGTGTTCGGGAGCTTCTTTGTCGCGGCCGTGTTGTTGGCGAGTTCGCGCTTCAGGTTGTTTTCCTGTTCTTCGAGAGTCTTGATTGTCGGATGTTCCGGTTGGAACAAACGGATTGCACTTTGTTTCTTTTGTTGCAGGTCGAGCAACTTTTGCTGCAAGACGTTGCGCTTTTCCAAGATGATTTGAGTTTCTGCACCGATGTCGACAGAACCGACCTTGTTACGGTAGGTGTTGAACTTGAGGAGGGAGCTATCCATCTGCGCTTTGACGTCGGGTAGCTGTTTCTCCAAAAATTCTAAAGTCTTTTGCGCTTCTGCATTGCGCTGTTCCACGTTCTGACGCAAGTACGTCGTGGCGATTTCGTTTAGAATCAGGGTCGCGCGATCCGGGTAGATGTCCTTGTAACTGAATTCCAGAATGCCGGTCTTTTTCCCTTTTTCCTTGATGTCGAATGCTTTCTTGAATGCGGCGATAGCGTCAAGGCGGTTCAGTTTAAGGAGTTCGAATTTTTGTCCGGGTTTTGCATTCATGCGGTGGACGCAGAAGATAGCCGTGTCGCCCGCATACGGGAAATGGTATGTTGTGCCGACACTTCCCGAGAGGACAACTTTTTTGTTGTGGTCGTACAAGTTGAACGTGGTGCTATCGACGGCTTCGGCAATCCAGGGGACGACTTTTTCGGTTTCGGGTATGTTGTCCCATGGCACTTCGTATTGGCTGAGTTCCATGCGGCCTTCGCGATGCAGCAGGCGGTCAGGTCCGTTTACAGGAGTTGCCCTGTATTGCAAGTGCATCTTTTCGACAGCTTCACCGATGATGTGCCTGCTCTTGATGAGCTCGATTTCTGTTTCGGCTGGACTTGAGGTCGCAAATAGGCTTGGAAGGCCTCCCATCATGCCAACGCTCTTGTTACTCTTGGATTCAATCTGGAGTAACGCATCTACCTCGTAGATGGGACGAATCCAAAGGGCGATAAATACGCCGATGATTCCTGCAAGGAAAATGCACGGAAACATGGTTCGCCAGTTCTTGATCAAGTCCTTCAATAAGTCCCAAAGATCAGTTTCTTCTTTTTTTGCAGATGCCATGTAATATACCTTAAATATCCGAATTGCCTACATTAAGTTAGAAAAAATAAAGGATTCGAAATGATGCATATTCTGCGCAATGACAATTTTTTACCTGTTTTTCTAAATGATCGCGCTTGGTTTTATTCTTTTAGCTTGGTACGGCATTTTTCTACATGGCGCATGTATTCTGCACAGGTCATCCCTGTTTCTGTTTCCAGTTCAGAGCCGCATTTCTCTAAATCGTACATGTTATATTCTGTACATGCAATTCCCTCTTCTATTTCTTCTTGGGTGGCGAATCTAAAACCGCCTTCGTCGCAAACATACTTGTTGCCATTCTTTCCTGAAATGAGAACACCCTTGCTATTCCACCAATCGTCGCAAAGTTTGGGCGCTAATTCGATGTCGATATCCGAGGCGATATACCATCGCGTGGGAAAATAATCTTCACCATTATAAGAATATCTGCAGATATATGTTCTTTTTTGTGTGCTGTCTATTGAAAATTCATTTGAATTTGTTTTTAAGGCGGGGCCTTCTTTTATTATGCCGAAACGGGATTCTGTGCATCCTAAACCCAATGCGCATTCCGATGTCGCTCCTTCGCGCCATCCATTACCTTTTTTCTGCAAACCAAGATAAGATCGATTCCCTCCATCCAGTACATAGCATTGGTTTTTGCAAAGGGATTCTAAATAATCAAAGTTCTCTTGTTCGCAATTTATACATTTTTTAGGGTCAATGCCGCCCCAATGGGCGTCGCCTGCTTTGCTGTTTGCGTAATAACTGGAGTCATTGCATATAGCATCATAGTAACCTGCGTCAACACGTTCGTCATAGTAACGAAGTCTTATACGTTCCCAATAGAACGTGTTTTTGTAACTTTTAAGACAAATGTAATAGCCTGATGAGGTGTAATTAGCATAAGGGCATTCGTCGTTGTGTTGCTTACATTCGGACTCCATGGGGTTAATTAAATCTTGTCCTTGGCGTTCATCTGCGTATCCAAAAAAGCTTACAGATTTTTCGTTACACATTCCAAGAGAAGCTTCAGGAAGTGTTGCTATTCGCCATTTTTTGTTGTCGAAAATATAGATGGTGTCCGTTATGTCGCTCTTGCGGATAGCGCCTTCTGTCGTATCTTTCCAGTTTTGAATATCTTCTGTGACCGTTTCGGCTTTTTTGCTGGAGCTGCTAGATGATTTGGAGATTTTGTTGGCTTTGCTGCTAGAACTGCTAGAAATTTCGGCGTCTTCGTTGGAATCGCTTGCTGAACTGCTGGCGTCATCGCCGCAGGAAACGAATAAAAACGAAAGGATAAATACAAAAATGGCTTTGTTTTTCATGGTTTATTCCTTTTCTTCGATGTCGCATTTCTTTTGGTAACGTAAGTACGATGTACAGGCAAATCCTGCGTCTATTTCTTCTTGGGTGGCGATTCTAAGTTTTTCGTCATCACAAACATATTTGTGCTTCTTTCCCGAAATGATTTGGCCTTCGAGATCATAAGTGCATTCTGCGGGAAATATGTCGTAGTAGAAATTATTTTCGAGATCTACAGCTTCATGCCATTGCAAACCATCATAATCATAATTATACCAACAGACGTATGTTCCTTTTTGTGTGCTGTCTATTGAAAATCCATTTGTATGTGATTTGATGATGGCGGGTCCTTCTTTTATTGTGCCGATACGGGACTCTGTACATCCGCCTAAGCCCAATGCGCATTCTGAAAAATCTCCTTCGCGCCATCCATTATTTCTTTTCTGTTCCTTTTGATAAAATGGATTTGCTCCATCAAGTACATAGCAGCGTTTTTTGCAGATTTTTTCCCAATAATCGAAGTTTTCTTGTTTGCAGTTTATACAATTTTTTTGAACTATGTTACCCCAATGGGCATCGCCTGCTTTGCTGTTGGCGTAATAGCTGGAGTCATTGCATATATAATCGTAGTAAATGGAGTCCACATAATCTTCAAAGTAACGAACCCTTATACGCTCCCAATAGAACTTGTTCGTGCTTTTAAGGCAAATGTAATAGCCCGAGCTATCCTGTCCTTGTCGTTCTTCTGCGTATCCAAAAAAGCTTACAGATTTTTCGTTACACCCACCAAGAGATGCTTCAGGGAGTGTTGCAACTCGCCATTTTTTGTTGTCGAAAATATAGATGATGTCCGTTATGTCGCCTTTGCGAAAGGTACCTTCGGTTGTATCTTTCCAATTTGAAGTGTCTAATTCGCATTTGATATTCGTTTCCGAGAAATCAATAGACTCAAGATTGTAACCTTGCTGCCACTGCTGCCAAAAATTTTCCACGTATTTTTTTATTGCTGGAAAGTCAACAGTTTTGTTCCATTTCATAATAAAGCCTTTGATTTTATCGAATGCGATGTCCTGGCTCAACTTACTTGCCCAAATGGCTATTTTTGTTTTAAATCCTTCACGGGTCCAAATTCCATTTTTTTCAATGTCAGACATTAAGTCAGTCAAACTGTTGTTTATGTTTGTATCGAGGAAAAGGTCTTGCATGAGTATTGATATGGCAAGCAACGCGGCACTTTGCTTGTCTTTCTCAAAAAAGTCAATGTTTTCAGCATCGTCGAATCCGTCGTATTCAATATCGAAAGCTCTTAAAACCTCTTTTTCTGCTTGTTTTTTGGCGTTTGTCACAGGAATATCTTTTTTATTGGCCAAATACAATATGCGTTTGTGCGATAAATGGGTAAGAAAGTTGATGTTTACTTTGTCATGGTTGTCTAAATCAGTGAAGGCATACAATGTGATACTGTCGGCTGATTTTTTTCCGGTAACATTATTAATGTAACGACCATCGACTTTAAACAATGCATATTGTGATTTGAAGTCTTTCAACTTGATGGAGTAACTTCCTGAGTCATTCTTGATTTTTGTTTCGTAACGGACTTCCGTTTGCTGAAAGTTTGTGTCAAGTTCATAAACAGATACCGTAGCCCCTTTTTCAAAAGGCCCTTGCGCCATTCCTGAAATAGTCTTGTTGATGGTAGAGACCGTTTCGGATTTTTCGCTAGAGTTGCTAGAAGACTTGTAATTTGAACTGCTTGAAACTTTGGCTTTTTTGCTGGAGCTGCTAGACGATTTGTCGCTTTTGTTGGCTTTGCTGCTAGAACTACTAGAGAGTTCGGATTCTTCACTGGATTCGCTGGCAGAACTTCCTGAGTCATCTCCGCAGGAAATCAAGAAAAACGAAAGGAGAAAGGAAAGAATGGCTATGTTTTTCACGGTTTCCTCCTATTGGCATCAATACCTTCTTTTAAATTTACTAAAATATTGACGATGAAGATAAATTTTTTTCAATCGCTTTCGTTTGCCGTTGCGTTTACCGCATTGTCCGCAATTTCTTACGCCTACCTCCCCGGCGAATCCGGCTTTGTTTCGCTTGACGGGGCTCATGGGGTATTCGGGAACCCGGCGGGGCTTTCGGCTTTGGATTCCAAGGGGGCTCTTGCCTCGTACTATTTCGATGACGGCATTACCGAATTCCGCGTGGGCGGCAATTTGGACCGCATCGGGGCGGGTTTCGAGTACCGCTTTGATGGCGAGGGCATGGATGAGTCGCGTTGGAACTTGACGCACGGATTCCCGCTTTTTGACCGCAGCGCGTTTTGGGGCGGTCGCATTACGGCTCTGCGCAGTGCTGCTTTCAAGGGAACGGAGTGGACGTATTCGCCTGGTATCTTGATTCGGCCTTTCCGCATGCTTTCGCTTGGTTACTCTTGCGATAATTTACTGTATCTGGGGCCGCAATCTATGGAGCGCGTGCATAATGCGGGCGCAACGATTCGCTTGGGGGATTTTTTCAGTGCGAGCTACGATGTTGAAGATTGGAAGGAACACCGATTGCTTTTTGAGCTGGGGCTTTACGGGCTTCGTTTTGGTTTCAAGATGCCGATTCATGGCGATGATGACGAATATACGTTGACGGTTTCTAGTTCATTTGGTGGCCATTTTGATGCTTCCCTCAAGGTGTATGACGACTTCTTGCCGAAGGGCGGAAGTATTGGCTTCCATGCTTCCCGTAATCCGTATGCATCGCGCTCGGCGCAAATTATCCGTGTGCCTCTGAACATGTCTGTGACCGAGGTCGAAAAGAAAATGCCGTTTTTTGCCCCCACGTCCATTGGACTCATGAAGGTTCGCAATTTGTTCGAACACCTGCTTCGCGACCCGGCGGCTGGGCTTGTGGTGCTTGATTTCTCGGGATATCAGGGAAATATGGCCATCTCGGAAGAAATCAACCGTTATGTACAAAAGTTGAAAAGACGAGGCGGTCTTGTAATAGCCTACATGGACGATGTCCGGCCGTCGTTGCTCTTGGCTGCATCGAATGTGGATCGTATTGTGGTCGAGCCATCGGCGCATTTTACTTGGCTAGGACTTGGTGGCGGAATTACGTTCTATAAGGGTCTTTTGGACAAACTAGGCGTCAAGGTGGAATTTCTGAAGCATGGAGAGTACAAGTCGGCGGTGGAACCTTACACGGCGGATTCCATGTCGGTAAATGCGCGTAGCAACATAGAGACTCTTTACAAGGATATTTGGGAAATTGTCCGTATGCATGTGGTTCCCCGTATGAAGCGTGGAACATCTTCTGATAACATGCAATCGCTTGATTCGCTTGCGCAAAAGCCTGTCATTACGGCGATTGGGGCGAAAAAGGCAGGGCTTGTAGATACGCTCCTTTATATTGACCAGGTCCCGTCTTATGCGTTAAAGACGTTCTTCGATATTGATGCTCCCAAAGCGTTTTTCAGGACATGGTCTCCGTCGAATACCAGGATTTTTGACGAAAGCTGGAGCCACCGTACAAAGGTTGCTCTCCTGAACATCAACGGGACGATAGATTCCCGCATGGAAGAATCGGTGGTCGAAAATTTGCGGAAGCTCCCTTCGATGGGCGCGAAAGCTCTGTTGTTGCGGATTTCTTCGCCGGGCGGAAGCGCTATTGCATCGGATAAAATCTGGGCTGCGCTCAAGAACCTGAAAAAATATGATATACCCATCGTGGCTAGCATCGGAAGTAGCGGAACGTCGGGGGCTTATTACATTGCTTGCGGTGCAGACAAGATAATTGCGGAACCGTTTTCCATTGTTGGAAGCATCGGTATCTATGGCGGAAAAATTGACGCGTCCGGCTTGATGGGTAAGCTTGGCTTGCGCAATGAACCGGTGAAGACAAATGATTATGCGGATGCCCGTTCTTTTGCACGCCCGTGGACGGATACCGAAAAGGCTGCTTTGCAGGAATACATGGACGACTTCTATGAACGCTTTACGGGAGTCGTTTCGCAGGCGACGGGAATTCCGCAGGCGGTTGTGGATACCGCGTATGGCGGCGGCCGCGTGATGGTCGGTTGGAAGGCGAAAGAGGCTGGGCTTGTGCAGGGCTTGGGTGGCTTTGACGATGCGCTTGAAGAAGTTCGCAAGATGGCGAAAATTTCGAAATCTACAGAAATTGAGCTTGTGCAAATGAATACGGATGATTCCTTTGTGGTGCCGCTATTGAATGCAAAATCGCTCGACGAATTTATACGCGATGCGGAACGCACCCAGTTCTGGGCCATTGAACCGATGCTTTTGGATATGAGCGGTGAGCGATGAAACGCAAGCGGAAATGTAAACGCGGATTGTCATGCCCGACACTGATCGGGCATCTCCTGATTGTTAATGGAGATTCCCCGTCGGAGCGGGGAAAGACAAATTCATGATACCTAACCACTAACCACTGTTTACTAACCACCAACCCCTAAATTATGTTCGAAATCGCTTTAACAGTCTTTTGCTGCCTTGCTGCTTCGGCGTTCTGCTCAGTGACGGAAGCCTCGTTTTATAGTGT
>JAEEGG010028014.1_pt1 | contig 10635 bp, 10 predicted proteins | sample 9134161 | NCBI WGS metagenome assembly JAEEGG01 (sample SAMN16246543, study PRJNA631951) | gut metagenome | biome: gut microbiome; feature: rumen; material: CR-attached | host: Bos | place: Iran: Karaj | collected 2018-10
GATCAACTGACAGAATTATACTTGCAGGCTTAGTTCCAGCCGGCGCATTATCCTTGATATAAGGAACTGTTTTACCGTACTGTGGACCTTTTTCTGTAACACAGTCAATATAGGCATATCTGGTTGAAGTTACCAGAGACGGGTCGATAATAATGGCAGACACGATAATATCCCATACGAACCACGAAAAATTCTGCTTTTCATTCTTCTGGAACTGCTGAACAAAAAATGCTTTATCAAACAGCTTTAACAAATCCTGATTCTTGATACTGTCACGGATTTTCTGATATCTTTCACGATTCATAATAGTGTTATCAGTAACATCCAATGCAACAAATGTTGAATTGTCGAAAGGAGCTCTGTAGGCAATCTTGGCAGACTCAGGATCGAGCCAGATATTGAATTCAGCGGCTTCATCTGCATTGCCCTTCACCCAGAAAGCCCCGCCCATATAGACTATCTCGTCAACAAGATCTGCAAATTCAGGATCTTTCTGAACTGCAAGGGCAATATTGGTAGCAGGTCCGATTGCAGCAATGGTAATCTGGTGAGGATATTTATGAACCATTTCAATCAGGTAGTCAACACCGTCAGTTCTTACCTTGACATCAGGAGCATCCTCATTGTAGTGATTCCTGTATGCTTCCTGCCATGACTTAGGATTCTCTGTAGTTGCAGCACCGATGTACCCGGCCATCACATCACCGTAGGTATTGAGTTCATATTTTAAAATATCCTTGGAGAAACCTCCGGCCTTGCGGTTAGGATACTGAGCACCGATCGCCAGTGTGGCGGTAGTATCAAGATTTTTAAGATCCTTAAGCTGACGGACCAGGTAGGCCATTCCGTCGTTAGCCCAGGTATTGCCTGTTACTGTAACAATACCGAGCAAATCAATCTCCGGGTTCTTCATCAGCATCATCATCGCGATCCCGTCATCAAACATTTCCACCATGTCGGTATCAAGAATAACCTTCTTTTTAACCTGGGTATCTTCATTGGCAGGCTGTTCGGCGGCAAATCCGCTGTTTGACATAGTCAGGCAAAAGGCACAACCTACTACTGCTACAATTTTACCTAATACAGAATATTTCATGTTAATCCCACTTATAATCATCAAAAATAAAAAAAGACATGGTTATTTTAACTAATCATGTCTTTTTGTCGAACAAATAAAATCTTTTATAGGAAATTATTTGAAGAAGCTTAAAATTTCATTAACTGTGTTCTTAGCATCACCAAAGCACATAGAAGTGTTTTCTTTGAAGAACAGCGGATTCTGAACACCGGCATAACCTGCATTCATACTACGCTTGAACACAACAACATTTGAAGCTTTCCAAACTTCCAGTACCGGCATACCTGCAATAGGGCTGTTTGGATTTTCTGTAGCAGCAGGGTTAACTGTATCGTTAGCACCAATTACCAGAACTGTATCGGTATTTTCGAAATCATCATTGATTTCATCCATTTCCAATACGATATCATAAGGAACCTTAGCTTCTGCAAGCAATACGTTCATATGACCAGGTAAACGGCCGGCAACAGGATGGATACCGAAACGTACGTTCACACCCATTGCTCTCAGTTTGGCAGTTAATTCTGCTACAGGATACTGAGCCTGAGCAACAGCCATACCGTAGCCCGGGGTGATGATTACAGAGCTTGAACCCTTTAACATTTCAGCAACATCTTCAGCCTTAACTTCACGGATTTCACCCTGTTCTTCATCATCTGCTGCAACCTGGGTATTACCGAAACCGCCAGCGATAACAGAAATGAATGAGCGGTTCATTGCCTTACACATGATGTAAGAAAGAATAGCACCGGAAGAACCAACCAGAGCACCGGTTACGATGAGCAGATCGTTTGATAACATGAAACCGGCAGCTGCTGCAGCCCAACCTGAATATGAGTTCAGCATTGAGATAACAACCGGCATATCAGCACCACCGATTGACATAACCAGGTGAATACCGAATACAAACGCAATCAGAGTCATAACCAGAAGTGCGATTGTTCCAACAATTGTAGAATCAGTAATGAGGAACAGAACGAACAAAGCGGTAGACAGCAGAATTGCCAGAAGATTCCAGTAGTGTTTGAAAGGAATGTTCAAAGCCTTAGACTTGATAATACCTCTCAATTTACCGAAAGCGATGATAGAACCAGTGAATGTTACAGCACCGATGAAGATACCGAGGAAGATTTCACATAATTCTACAATCTTCTTTCTTGCTTCTTCTACTTCTTCAGTCTCAGAAACAACTGCAACTGCATTGTTTGCTGAAGCTTTGACTCCGTTGAATTCAGCTACGTAGGTGTTGATTAAATTTTCACAGCCTGTTTTATTGAACATGCCTGCATCAGCAAGGATGTTGCAAAGTCCGAAGCCTTCGCTTTTATTTGAAGTAGAAGCCTGCATTCCCATGTTAACGGTATTAACAGATGGAACCTCTGCAGCAGGAACTTCTGCGGCTGGAGAAACAACATTGATGTATGTGCAGAAACCAACCAGTACTGCAGCCAGACCAACGAAGCTGTGAAGCATAGCAATCAGTTCAGGCATACCGGTCATTTCTACTTTCAATGCTAGACGAATACCAATGATGGCACCGATAATCATTGCAGCTACAATAAGACCGAAGCCAACTGCGGTGAACTGAGGTCCGAAAATTGTAGCGATCAGGGCTATAATCATACCGATTATACCTGATAAATTACCTCTCTTTGCTGTTTCCTGCTTTGACAAGCCGGCTAACGCAAGAATGAACAATACTGCAGAAATAATATAAGCAGCTGTTACTAAACCATGTGACATTTATTTATCTCCTAACCCTTCTTAAACATCTTGAGCATACGCTGAGTTACGGTAAAACCACCAAAGATGTTAATAGAAGCTATAGTAATTGCTATAAATGAAAGAACATCTATCAGTACATTTGTACCAAACATTTGCAGAATTGAACCTACAACAATAATACCGGAAATTGCGTTGGTTACAGACATCAACGGAGTATGCAGAGAATGGGTTACATTCCAAACAACGTAATAACCAACCACGCAAGCTAATGCGAACACGGTAAAGTGAGAAAGGAATTCTGAAGGTGAAAAATGAGCAATCAGCGCGAACAGTGCAGCGAAAGCAAATGCCAACACCCATTTCAGTTTGCCTGGTTTTTCCTCAGCAACCTCTTCCTTCTTAGCAGCCTCAACCTTCTTAGCAGGAGCTGCAGAAACACTGATCTTTGGAGGTGGGAATGTTACTTCGCCATCCTTTACAACAGTCATGTTGCGCAGAACAACATCGTCGAAATTAACATCGATGTTTCCATCTTTTTCCTTGCACAGTAACTTAGACAGGTTAACAAGGTTAGTAGAATACAACTGAGAAGACTGAGTTGGCAGACGTGCCGGAAGATCGGTATAGCCGAGAACTTTAACACCGTTAGGAGTTGTTACAATCTTTCCTGCCTGGGTATATTCACAGTTACCACCGGTCGCAGCAGCCAAATCCACGATTACAGAACCGTTCTTCATGGAATCGATCATTTCCTTGGTTACCAGTCTAGGAGCTTTTCTACCAGGAATTGCAGCAGTAGTAATGATAATATCAACTTCCTTGGCCTGCTGTGCAAACAGTTCCATTTCAGCCTTGATGAATTCTTCACTCATTACTTTTGCATAACCGTCAGAGGAAGAACCGTCTTCTTTTTCCTTAAAGTTAAGCTTCAGGAATTCACCACCCATTGAAGCAATCTGTTCAGCTACTTCAAGACGGGTATCAAATGCACGTACAATAGCACCCAGAGAGTGAGCTGCACCAATTGCAGCCAGACCGGCAACACCGGCACCGATTACCAGAACCTTGGCTGGAGGAACTTTACCTGCAGCAGTAATCTGACCGGTGAAGAAACGGCCGAAATTATGAGCAGCTTCAATTACAGCACGATAACCGGAAATATTGGCCATTGATGACAGAGCATCCATTGACTGGGCACGTGAAATACGTGGCACCATATCCATTGCGAGAACTGTAATTTTCTTTTCAGATAATTTTTTAACTAACTCAGGATTCTGAGCCGGCCACAGATAGCTAACCAGCGTTGTTCCTTCTTTGATCTTTGCAATTTCTGCATCTGAAGGAGCATTAACTTTATAAATCAAAGGAGAATCCCAAATTTGAGAACCAGTTACAATCTTTGCACCAGCTTCTGTGTAGGCGGCATCAGAGAAATTAGCTGCCACACCCGCACCTGATTCAACTGCAACCTCAAAGCCCAACTTGAGTAATTGCTTAACGGTAGTCGGAGTTGCAGCAACTCTGGTTTCACCGCTAAGACTTTCTCTAGGTATACCTATTAACATGTCTATATCCTAATAGCTTTAAAGCCTAACCAAAACAAAAAAATGTTTCCTTAAAAACTTAAGTGCATAAAATATGCACTCACACAGTCTGCTATTCTACCAAAAATGTTACACAGATCAAAATAAATATGATTTTGTTACAATTAAACCTAATATTTTTAAGATCTTTTGTGTTAAAACGACAATTTCTTAACAAAGATGCAGACAAAATCAAGGATTAGAACAGACTGGCGGTTTATGCAGATGATGCTGACTGCATATCTTTCTACCGGAAAGTAGAATATCAATTGTCCGTACTTTCATCACAGTGATACAACCAGCAGTCACAGTATTCACAGGTATATTCAAGCGTGTCAGTTGTAATTATGCCTTTTTCTTCATCATTAATCGGACAACTGCCGCCTTTGACGTAATTTATTCTGTATAATTCCACCTCATTGCTGTCAGGCTTTTTCCTGTAGGAGTAATAGATAATCCGGCAGCCTTCCACCATATACTCTTCCGTAATGTCAGATGCGTCGGCCTGCGAAGTAACATAGGTATATGTAGGATAGAAAGTTCCAGATGAGGAAAACGGGAAGAAATATAATCTGTTGTTTATCTCCCTGCACTGATGAATACAGTCGATTTTTCCTTTCCGGTACGTTTCTGTCTGAATAATCCGATCATTTTTATCTCTTACGATCTTCAGGTAATTACGGCAGTTGGATCTGATTGCTTTGTTCTCACTGATCTTATATTTTTTTCTTGACAGCATCTCGTAATACCCGCGCAAGTATCCGGTAAAATCCTTCAGAGGAGTCAGATAGGTTATACCAGCAGTTGTTTCATCCTGGTACTTTATAAACTCTGACAGTTCTCTTTCTCTGTTGCAGTCATCAATAAGATAATCAAGGTAATCCTGCTGTACCGGCTTCCCTTGAAGAGATGTAGAATAGTTCACTTAATTATTCCTTTCCAAATATGTCCATATCGCTTTACCGGAACCCGTTCAGTTACCGGATGAAATAATTGTAACTTGAACAGGTAAAGAACAGATTAAAACATCCACAAACCGATGTGCTATAAGGTTGCACACCCTTTTCAGATTAAAAATCAACCTACTTCACCTGTATGCAGAGATTAATCCTCCATCCCAATCCAATTTACTGCAATACTCTGACATTTCTTTGCAAAATTATCAATTGATATGTACTTATCAATCATAATGTAGCATTATACAGAAGATGTCTAGGAAGGTTATTGCCAACCAAACCAATTTATATCATTAAGGAAAACAGCAATGAATAAAACCGTAGAAGATCTGATCACAAGAAGAAGCGTACGCAAATTCAAGGTTCATCCTGTACCTAAAGAACTGCTCGATCAGGTAATTGAGGCAGGTCTGTATGCACCGAGCGGAAGAAATTTTCAGTCATCAATCATAATTGCCGTCAGCAACCCCGAATTAAGAAACCGCATTGCAGAAATTAACTGCAGGATAGGCGGATGGGCCAAGGACTTTGATCCGTTTTATGGTGCTCCAACCATTCTGATAGTACTAGGAGATAAATCCAGACCGAACTATTTGTATGACGGCAGTCTAACCATGGGCAACCTCATGAACGCAGCCCATGCTGTCGGCCTTGGCTCCTGCTGGATCCACAGAGCCATGGAAGAATTTGAAACGGAAGAATTTAAGGAACTGCTGAAGTCGCTCGGAGTGACAGGTGAATACGAGGGAATAGGGCACTGTGCACTCGGCTACTCCGATGAAGAACCGGTCAACCCTCCTAAAAGGAAAGAACATAGAGTGTTTTATATAGACTAGGAAAAATCTAGTACCGTGGCTGTGCCGGTAAGACAGGTTTTCTGTTCCGCCGCCGATCGCAAAAAAAACACAATCCCACAGTAACGCCAAAAGTTGGCACGATCACTGATACCTTGACTTACCCCCGAAGATATCAGTAATGAACAGTTAATTGGAAATCCACATGCCGATCTTAGGTTCCAGCGTACCGTAGAACTTGAATGGAATGGATACCGTTGCTATACCGTTATTACGCTGAACAGCAAAATGTAAATGAGGACCGGATGTATATCCGGTATTACCGGATTCAGCAATCTGCTCCCCTCCTCCAACATAGTCACCAAGTTTGACACGTTCCGAATTAGGCTTTAAATGAACATATACAGTCATCGTACCGTCATCATGCCTGAGTCTTATATAGTTGGCTTTTCCGTGGGCAGCGGGATCAAGACCTGATTTGGTAAAATACATCTTCATATCAACCACTTTGCCGGCTCTTGCTGCGTAAATCGGAGTTCCGATAGGCATTGCCACATCTATTGCATAGAAATTCTTAGGACCTCTGTGAGAAAAACTTCCGCCATTAGCCTGAGTAACTCTGAACTTTCCCCTGAACGGGATTTGAAGTTCTCCTGTATCAGATTTATTGATGGCCGTAGGCGTTCCGATCGAAAACTGTCTAGTCAGCGAAAAATCAGCAGTGGAATCAAACGAGTAAATATGGCCAAGACTCTTGGTAGTATTGGCTTCAACTGTAAAAATCTCGTCAAACTTAATATCAGTCTCGATAGTATCCTCATTTGTAGCTTTTAAAATTACAGAAATAGGAGAATACAGCTGATTCTCAATCATAACTTCCTGAGTTAATGCATTGTATGACAGCAGGACCTCATCTTCATGATCTTCATCAAGATCCTCATACTCGGTTACTGTATAACCATCCTCTTCTGCATCTTCCGTCGAATCCGTAAAATGAGTAACACCTTGCGAATCAGTATAAAAATACACCTTTGTAATACCGGTATTACCCCAAAGCAATGCGGCAAAAAACAATAAATAATAAATAATATTCTTCATAGCGTTCAGCGTTCAAAATCCTCCGCATGATACGGACGATTGCTAAGATTAATGATATGTCTTTTATTATTGCGTGGTTCATTCCCAGATGCAGAATTTCTATCCGGCACAGTAGTATTATTATCCCGAGGCGGCTCAACAACAGGATTATGCTTTCCATGACGCTCATCATACCGCGGCATACCATCAGGCCGGGACTGATACTGTCTGAACTCATTACTTCTATTTGAGCTGGAAGGGACTGTCGGCTGTTCAGAAATCGGAGCAACCCCCTCATTTATTCTCACTGAATTACCATTTCCGTCAAGTTTAATAACCTGACTTCGATCCTGAACATTATTTAGTGAAGAATTGTCAAAATATACTGTTTCATTACCATTATTATGCTGTTCTGCATCTGAATTGTAATCATTCTGCTGACTACCAGTGTTATTGCGGTCATTATCATTATAACGACGGTTATCGTTATAACGGTCATCATCATTGTATCGGCGGTTGTCGTTATAACGGTCATCATCATTGTATCGGCGGTTGTCGTTATAACGGTCATTATCATTGTATCGACGGTTATCGTTATAACGGTCATCATCATTGTATCGGCGGTTGTCGTTATAACGGCGATTGTTATTATAATTATCTACCGGTGGATCAACTATATCATCATATTCGAGTTCCCCTGACGAAGCTGAGCCGTTAAGGTTAGGAGTAGGACCAAAATGAGTAACACCTTCCTCATCTACATACCAGTAAAGTGTTCCAGCATAAATTTCTGCCGAAAATATTCCAATAATCAGAACAGATAGATTTAATTTACTGAATTTCTTCATAAGATATTCTCCATAATTACGGCATCCTCTTTATGCGGACCTTTTGTCTTATAATAATTCTTTCTGATGGCAATTTCAGTATAATTGAATTTACCATACAAATGCCTTGCAGGATCGTTTGAAACTCTCACTTCTAGAATTGAACGACTGATTCCGTGCAATTTCAGCATATCAAGATAACTACTAAGCAGGATGCTACCGATCCCCTTATTCTGATAGGATGGAGCGACAGCAATATCATGAAGATTGGATTCACCCGCAACTTCATCAAATATTATGAACCCACACAAATGTTCAGATCCATCATATGCCCCAAGCATGGTATAGTATGAATAATTAAAGACATCGGCAATAGATTCTCTTGACCACGGTGATATTTGAGTTTTCTGTTCTATTTCATAAATAGAATCAACAGACTCCAAACCAAGGCGTTTTATCTTCATATTGTTCAAGCTCTACTGATTTAACACAAGTTTACACAAGTTCTGCCATAACGTTTTTTTACCCTTTGCCCTGATCACATGCTCGGAAATGACCAGAGAATCATCAAATAAAATCACTATATCAGGCACTTCTATCTCAGAAGCTGTCTTAACCTTAAAATCAAGCATCGGAAACACTTTTTTCAAATCAGAAATCCAGTTTGGCAAATTATCCACAAAGTAAACTACAGTATTTTCTGCACTTTCTGTTATAAAGTTCGGTTTCTGCACCGTATCAGCAGGCAATTCTTCAATCTTGAAAGAAAAACCGTCATTATGATTATGAACAGAAGAGGCCGGACTCTGTCTAACCAGCGAATTTTCAAGTGCAGTCAAATCATTTTTCCGTGGAATATTCTTTTTTATATTGTTTTCATTATTAGTTTGCGGTTCAGTGGTTACATGAAGATATGGCAAAACCGGCTCAGAACGAGGACTTTCATATTCAACTATATTATGAAAATCAGGTTCATGATTTAAATATAAAAAAGTATTCAGATAACCCATATCAATCTCTAAGAAAAAAATATGTAACCAAGAATTATTGAAGCAACCATTGATGTAAAATCAGCAACAAGCCCGCAAACAACGGCATGCCGAACCCGGACAATACCAACAGCACCAAAATAAACCGCCAGTACGTAGAATGTTGTTTCAGTCGATCCCTGCATAACTGATGCGATATGTCCCTGCAGTGAATCTGCACCGTATGTCTGCATAACATCAATCATCATCGCCCTTGCTCCTGAACCTGAAAGCGGTTTGATAATAGAAACCGGCAGAGCATCAACAAAACGGACATCGGGAGAAAATATTGAACAGATATATTTAACACCGTCAATAATCAGTTCAAGTACACCGGAACTTCTAAACAAAGCTATTGCAAACAGCATTGCGACCAGATACGGAAGTATATCGATGGAAATCTTGAATCCTTCCTTTGCTCCAGTGATAAATGAATCGAATACATTAACTCTCTTTACCATAGCCCATATAAAAATCACCGCAATAAGAAGCAGAAGAAGAAAATTTCCGATGATCGTGGACTGCTCCGTTAATTTACTGCCAGCCCACATACCCCAGCAAATAACAGCGGCAATGAAAGAAAAGAAAAGCGCAAACAAAACAAATACCGGCAGTTTAAACAGAGGGATTTTCTGAATAAGAGCCGTTACTATAAATCCAGCCAGCGTTGAACAACTTGTAGCAAGCAGCAGCGGAATAAACACATCCGTAGGACTTGCAGAACCCATCTGCATTCTGTACATGAAGATCGAAATAGGAAAAAGAGTAACTGCCGAAGTATTAATTACCAAAAACATTATCTGAGCATCGGAAGCTACAGTCTTGTTATCATTCAGTTCCTGCAAATCTCTCATGGCCTTTATACCAAGCGGAGTCGCAGCATTGTCCAATCCGAGCATATTTGCTGCCATATTCATAGTGATTGAACTCAGGGACTTATGATTTGACGGGACTGATGGCATTATGATTCTAAACAGGGGGGACAATATCTTTGCAAGAACATTTATAAGGCCAGACGACTGGGTTATTTGTGCAATCCCCATCCATAAACAAAGCAGTCCGGCTAAACCAATCGCTATTTTGACAGATGTTTCTGCAGATCCGAACATTGCAGTAACCATGTCGTTAACGGAACAGTTTCCAAACAGCAATCCTACCGACGAGCCCAATATCGCCGTAATTATCAACCCGCCCCAAATGAAGTTCAACATAGTTTCTGTAAACGCTCCATAATACTAGTTTCTGCAATCCTAAAATCTGATTAATCTAAGCCGTAGTATCGTTACAACTCACGCAACTGATATTATACACACAAAACTGCTGTTATAGACAGGATAACGGTCACCTGTTTGGCGCAACCAACATAAATTTACAAAAACCTCAACATACGCAATCAGAATGGCTGAAGTAACTGCTGGCAATAGCATCCGCGCTGCTATATACATATATGGACACCTCCCGATTTGCAAGAACTTTTTTCATAAATTTGACAAGTTGGAATGCTTTCATATATCCGAGCTACTTGTGATCAACGTTTGATCTGCTCCAAATGATATTCGCGACAGAG
>JAEEGG010028017.1_pt1 | contig 10635 bp, 8 predicted proteins | sample 9134161 | NCBI WGS metagenome assembly JAEEGG01 (sample SAMN16246543, study PRJNA631951) | gut metagenome | biome: gut microbiome; feature: rumen; material: CR-attached | host: Bos | place: Iran: Karaj | collected 2018-10
GGAATCTATGACCGCGTGATTACGAACGCCGAGCTGGAGGCCTATTTCAAAAACGGTTCCGATAAGAGGATCGACCACCCCAAAAGGATTGGTTTCGTGCATTGCGTCGGCTCACGTGACGAGAAGTCGGGGTGCAGGTCCTGCTCCAAGGTATGCTGCGCCACTGCGGTCAAACAGGCCATTGAGGTGAAGGAAGCTTTCCCGGATGCGGAGGTTTTCTGTTTCTATATGGACCTCCGTCTGTTCGGAAGGCATTATGAGGATCTGTACCTCAAGGCGCAGAAGGAATATGGGGTACGTTTCATCCGAGGCCGTGTTGCGGAAGTTTCCGAGAATATCGACGGTAGTCTTGTCATAAAGGCCGAGGACACCGTGGCCAGCAAACCGCTCAAGGCAACGATGGACCTGCTCGTCCTTATGTCCGGAATGCGCCCCTCTGCTTCCGGGAAGGCGGTCGGAGACTTGCTGGAGATGAGTGTAGAGGAGGACGGTTATTTCGCCGTACGCAGCGGAATAGCGGCGGGACAGAGGAGCCCGCTTCCGGGATTGTTCCTCGCCGGTACAGCCACCGGCCCCAAGACTCTCCCCGAGACACTGGCGGATGCCCGGGCGGCGGCTGTTGAGATTGACAGGTACCTGACGGAGATATTCCCCGATGCCAGGAACTACAAACAACTAGTGCGGGAGAGATGGTAGATTTCGGATTCGGCCTTGTGCCAAGCTCCAGGATGAACCTCGACTTGTTCGACAAGGAGAAATACGAGGAACTGGCTGAAATAGAGCCTGATGTACGTATCTGCATGGCCTGCGGCAGCTGCACTGCAGTCTGTACCGCAGGGAAGTATACCCGGACCAGCCTCAGGGAGACGATCGAGGACATCAAAAACGCCAAGCCGGAGAAGGCCCTGGAAATGCTCCGGGCGTGCCAGCTTTGCGGCAAATGCTCCATGGTATGTCCGCGGGGTATCAATACCAGGCATCTGATTCTTTCCATAACCAAAGTGTATTCTGCCAAATGACACCTCTGTACCAGTTTCTTGCGGCTCAGGCCGAGGTTCCGGAGGTAATCGACAGGATACCGTCCGGATACAGCCATTTCGTAATCCCGTTCACGATCGGCATCACGTTCTTCCTATGTTGGATAGGAGTCGGATGCGTCAGGTTGCTTGCGGCGATTCCGAGGAATGACAGGATACGTTTCTGGAAGTCCCTGTTCATTCCGAAAACGATAGTGAAGAATCTGAAAGACCTGTTCGGAGACTGCCTCTTCCATCTGAAGATATGGCAGAGGAAGCCTCTGCTCGGATATATGCACTCTGCCATCGCTTTCGGATGGTTCATGATCATAGTCCTGGGACATATAGAGGTCGCCCTTTTCGTCCCGGCTCGCCTGAACGTTTCCAGGGGAGGACTTTTCTATCCTATCTTCTACAGGTATTTCGTGTGGATGAATCCGGGTCACACGACGCTGAGAGGTTCATTCTTCTTTTTCCTGATGGACTTCTTCTTGCTGTACATCCTTACGGGTATAGGACTGGCAGTTTTCAAGAGGTTCAGGTCCATCGTGCTCGGAATGCGCCATACCACGAAGCCTTCCCTTGCCGACCGTATCGCTCTGTACAGCCTGTGGCTGATCTTCCCGTTGAGGTTGCTGGCCGAGAGTTTTACGGCCGACCTGAGCGGCGGAAGTTTCCTGACCGTAGGTGTCAACCATTTCTGGCATTTCCTTTTCGGTGACAAGCTGATGTTCCTGCCGTTCTGGTGGGCGTATTCCATCAGCCTCGGTCTTTTCTTCGTGGCGATGCCGTTCAGCCGCTACATGCATATTCTTACGGAGGTGCTGTGGATCCTTCTGAGGAATGCGGGAATCAAGCCGCATCATCCTCGGAAAGGTGTTGCTGAGGCGGAAATATACGCCTGCTCCAGCTGCGGCCTTTGCCTGGATGCCTGCCCTATGAATGTCCAGAAGAAGAACCTGAAATACTCGTCAGTGTATTTCATACGGTTTTTGAGGAGGCATAACGAGAAGAAAATCAACGCGATAGCGGACAAGTGCCTGATGTGCGACAAGTGCCATGCACTTTGCCCGGTCGGGGTGGATGCTCCGGCTTTGCGACGCGCTCAGCGCATCACGGTCAACAACTCCCTGCCGTATGACTATTCATATCTGGAATCATTTAATCAAGGCCAGGCGGTAAAAGGCACCGTGGCTCCCTGCGCTTCGCGCCCTAACCGGGTAAATGGTCGCCCCGGTGCATTACCGCCTGACCAAGTATCTGCAGATTGCAAATTGTCAGGCATAAGTCCGGCAGCTGATCCGGCGGAAAAAACTGACTCGCCTGTTGCAGCCGACACCATGAAACCTGAGGTGCTGTATTTCGCTGGATGCATGACGCATCTTACCCCCAGGATAATCAAGGCGGTAGAAAAGGTTTTCAAAGCCGCAGGAGTGGAATATGCCTTTGCCGACAGGGAAGGAGGCATCTGCTGCGGCAGGCCTCTGATGCTGGCCGGCAAGACGGAGGCGGCTGCCAAGGTGATCGAGGCCAACAAGAAGATGATAGAGGAATCCGGTTGCACGACCCTTGTCCTTTCCTGTCCCATCTGCTATAAGATATTCAAGGAAGAATACCACCTCGAGGGCATCAAGGTCGTCCATTATACCCAGTTCATCAACGACCTGATCGCATCCGGAAGGCTCCCCGTGAGCAAATCCGATGAGAAGATTGTATACCACGATCCCTGCGAACTTGGCCGTGGTGGCAATGTCTATTTCGAGCCCAGGGCTGCCCTGGACCAGGTCGGCACTTTGGTAAAAGCAGCCAAGGAATATGATGAAAGCATCTGCTGCGGAGGAAGTCTCGGCAGCCTGACACTCGACACAAGGGACAGGGCGAAGATCTCCGAGTCATCGCTGGATAATCTCCTTGCCAACAGTCCTGAAACCATAGTGACTGCTTGTCCCCTGTGTCTCAAGACCTTCTCGGGAGCGGTTTCGAATTCTAAACATAAGGATATCCGTGTGGCCGTTAAGGATTTCGCAGAGGTCATCTGCAGATAATTCCGTTTTTTTGTCTATATTGAGGCAAACTTGACAAATAAACCTATCATGAAAAGATTTTTGATTGCTGCAGTTGCCGTGATGATTACGGCAGGAATGTGTGTATTCGCCCAGCCCAAACCGGGACGCGCAGGAAAGCCTGATTCCGAGAAGAAGGAAGAAGCCGAGAAACCGGCGCCTGAATTGAAAGTCACCCCGGGGATGTTCGGGGTGGCCCATAACGAAAAAGACTGGTACTTCGATATTCCGGACAGTCTCCTAGGGCGTCGTATCCTGGCAGTGACCAGATACGTAAGCAACACTCCGGGCTCCTCTCAATACGGAGGTGAAGAGGTTACCGAGAGCATGGTATACTGGGAGAAGGCTTCCAATGGCAATATGCTCCTGCGTGTCGATGCCCTTACGATCCAGGCGGATGAAGGCCAGGAGATAGAGAAAGCCGTAAAGGTCAGTTCCGAGAATCCCATCATAGCATCTTTCAAGCCCGAGAGCAAGTCTTCACCAGGATGCACCAGGGTCAAGGTGACAAGCCTTTTCGAGGGTGACAACCAGGCATTCTCCCTGAGCAGCATGTCCAAGAGGTCGATGAACCTTGGCGGAATCAAGGGAGATGCAAGTTTCATTGAGAGTATCCGCACCTATCCTATCAATACGGAAGTTACTGTTACCAAGACATATACCTATAACCAGCCCACTCCCGGTGCCGGCGGAGCCGGAGGACCGGCACGTACGCAGTCGCTTCCTGCGGGAAGGGAGGCCGGTACGGTGACGCTGGTCTTGAACACCTCGATGGTGCTTCTCCCGGAAAAGCCGATGCAACCCCGTCTCTTCGACGCCAGGGTCGGTTATTTCGCAGACGGATACAGTAAATTCACCGATGACCAGCAGGGCGTGGAAAATGTCCGTTTCATCACCAGGTGGCGTCTCGAGGCCCGTCCGGAGGATGTGGAGAAGCAGAAGAGGGGAGAGCTTGTCGAACCCGTCAAACCGATCATCTACTATATCGACCCTGCTACCCCCAAGCAGTGGCGCAAGTACCTGATCGCGGGAATCAACGACTGGCAGGTCGCTTTCGAGCAGGCTGGCTGGAAGAATGCAATCCGCGGAGAGGAATGGCCAGAGGATAATCCCGACATGAGCCTTGAAGATGCCCGTTTCTCCGTAATCCGTTACCTGGCTTCACCTACGGCAAACGCCTATGGACCAAACGTCCACGATCCCCGTTCCGGAGAGATAATGGAGAGCCATATCGGTTGGTATCATAACGTGATGACCCTGGTCCATGACTGGTATCAGGTACAGGTCGGTGCAGTGGATCCCCGCGCCAGGAAAATCAAATTTGACGAAGAGCTCATGGGCGACCTGATCCGTTTCGTATCCTCGCACGAGGTCGGCCACACCCTCGGCCTGCGCCACAACATGGGCTCCAGCTCCCAGACCCCCGTGGAGAAGCTCCGCGACAAGGCCTGGGTCGAGGAGCACGGCCACACCGTTTCCATCATGGACTACGCCCGCTTCAACTACGTCGCGCAGCCCGAGGACAACATCGGCAAGGCCGGTCTCTACCCCCGCATCAACGACTATGACAAGTGGGCCATCGAGTTCGGCTACAAGCCGACCTACTTCCAGACCCCGAAGGAGGACCAGCTCTACTGGAACAAGGTGATCATCGACCGCTTGGCGGAGAACCCGCGCCTGTGGTTCGGCGGCGAAGGCCGTGACGACGACCCGCGCGCCCTCACTGAGGACCTCGGCGATAACGCCATGGTGGCCAGCACCTACGGCATCGCGAACCTCAAGCGCGTCCTCCGGCAGATCCCCGAGTGGAACAAGGAGGAGGCCGACATGTACGCGAACGTCTCCCGCATGTACGACGCCGTCGTCAGCCAGTTCGGCCGCTACCTCGGCCACGTGTCCGCCAACATCGGCGGCCGCTTCATCACGAACCACAGCATCGAGCAGCCGGACATGGTCAAGTACGCCCCCGTCCCGAAGGAGCGGCAGAAAGAGGCCCTGAAGTGGCTGGACGAGAACCTCTTCCACGAGCCGTCCTGGCTCGTGAAGGTGCCTTATATCTGGGAGCTCACCGACCGCCCGGACACCTACATCTCCCGCCTGGTGAACAACGTGATCAGCTCCAGCAGCCTGCTCAGCGTCGCGAAAATCGCGCGTCTGGGCCAGTTTGCGCAGTATGACGCGTCCAACTACAAGCCCGAGGAGTACCTCTCCGACCTGGAGGGCATGGTCTTCGCCGAGCTCTACAAGGTAGGCAAGGTGGACGGCTACCGCCGCTTCCTGCAGCGCCGCTACGTGACGGTGGCCCTCGAAGTGGCCGCCACGGCGCCCGCGCGCAACACCGACGTCCGCGCCCTGCTGGTCGCCCAGCTGGACGACATCCGCCGGCGCGCGCTCCGCGCCAAGAGCTCCGACGCCCTCACCCAGGCCCACTGGCAGACCCTCGCCCGCCAGATCGAAACTGGGCTGAAAGAGCTGAAATAAAAATAATTACTATCTTTGCCGAAAACTTAGCGAAGTTATGATGCGACACAACACAGCCAAATGGCTTGGCTCACTGCTGCTCCTCGTCGTCCTGGCGGCGGGGTGTGGCGTGCTGCACCAGAACGCCGCGGCGCGCAAGGCCGAAACGGCCCGCGTGGCCGCCCTTGTCCAGAAGTGCCTGGACGAACGGAAGTTCGAAGTAGAGATAGAATATATGAATCCGCTCCGCGGTCCGGGGCGCTCTGTCGTTGGCAGCGGCTATTCCCTGACCGTGGAGGGGGATAAGATCAACTCCCACCTCCCTTACCAGGGCGTGGCGGAATCGGTTCCCTACGGCGGTGGCAAGGTCCTCAATTTCGAGGACACGATCGACTCCTTCGTCGAGGAGTCGGGCCATTCCGACCGCCGGGTCTTCGAAATCAAGACCGACAACGACGAGGACGTGATCGTGTTCCAGCTGACCGTCTTCGACAACGGCAAGGCCGACCTTCAGGTGCGCAGCCAGCATCGCGACGCCATCAACTACAGCGGCCACCTGGCCGTGGAGTAAACGTTTTCCCACAACATCAAGTATAGTTTAACTATGAAAAAACTTTTTTGCCTGGTCGTCGCGCTCCTAGCCGCCACGACTGCTTTTTCGCAGACTCCTGAAGAGATCATGACCCGCGTGGATGCGGAACTGACCGCCCACGAAAACGTGGGCTGCTCCATGCAGATCGACGTCAAGATGCCGATCATCGGCACGATGCCCACCAAGGCCTGGACCCTGGGCGACAAATCCCGCATGGAAGCCTCGATGATGGGCGTCACGGTCATCACCTGGGACGACGGCGAGACGACCTGGACCTACACCCAGAAAACCAACGAGATTGAAATCAAGGCCTCCGACCCTTCCGACAACGACAGCGACCTTTCGCTGATCAGCGACCTGGAGGGCTACGACATTTCGCTCGCCAAACAGACCGACAAGGAGTGGACGATCCGCTGCAAGAAGAACAGCAAGAACAAAGACAAGGAGGCTCCCAAGACCATCGAAGTGGTGGTCGACAAGGCGACCTACATCCCCGTCAGCATCACCGCCAAGGCCTCCGGCGTCTCGATGACCATCCGGGATATCCACTTCGGCAATCACGTCACCGAAGCCATGGTCACCTTCCGTCTCTCCGATTACCCCGGCGCCATCGTCAAGGATCTCAGATAATCCGATAAAAGCCAAGATATGAAACGTTCCAGGTGTTTGATTGCGTTGTTGGTGACCCTTTCCGTGGGGCTTTCCATGACATCCTGCTCCACGATGCGCAAGTTGCCGACGGCTTTCAACAACCTGAAAGAGAAGGTGGTGGAACGATTCAAGCCCAAGTCCGCGAAGGCGGAAGCCCGGGCGGACACTGCGCAGACCCAGGAACCGGCTCCGGATGACGTCGCCGTCTCCGACTTCGTCGGGACGCCGTACACGGAGCTCCCGGCCGGGACCGACGGGTCCGTGGGCACGGGCGGCACCTACGTCCTCTTCGGCGACTGGCCGCAGACCGTCATGGCCGAAGGCGTGACGGTGGACGAATCCGAGGCCGCCGTCGTCGGCGCCCACACCTACTACAAGGGCAGCGACGGCGCCTGGTACATCCGGATCGTGGAGAACGCGGCCGGCGGCTACGAGGGCCCGAACGGCTATTGCTACAGCGACGGGACGCGGGTCCAGAACAAACACAGGAAATCCTCCCGCTACTTCAAGGTGGAGCCCATCAAGTGGCGCGTCCTGACCAACAATTACAACGGCTCCGGCAAGAAGCTCCTGCTCGCCGAGGTCGCCCTGACCAACGAGCAGTTCTGCGACACCTGGGGCGATGCCGCCCGGTTCCGGGAGGAGGACGGCAAGCGGTATTCCTTCACCCTGGACGTGACGCTCCGCCAGTTGGAGAACGGCGAGTACATCCATCACAACAATTACGAACACAGCCGCCTGCGCGCCTTCCTGAACGGCATCGCCTACATCCAGGGAGACGAAAACATCTATGTCCGGGGGCTGGCTCCCTATACGCGAATCGACGAAGAATTCGTCGACCGCGGTTTCCTGCAGACGGCCTTCACGCCCGCGATGCAGGAGAAGATCGCCGTCACCAATGTGGAGAACAGCAGCCGGCAGAACTCCGGGCTCGACCTGATTCAGGACCTGACCGCCCAGGACCGCAGCCTCTACGACGGGAACATGAAATACCCGCAATTCACGGGCAACAACACGAAGGACAAGGTGTTCATCCTGAACCTCAAGGAAGTGTCGCGCGCTGACTATGGCTTCGTCAGGATGCCGCCCGGGCTGACGAATGAGCCCTCCTACAAGGGCCTGGCCCACCCGATGACGGATTTCGCGCGCGGGCATGGCGTCGCCCATTTCTCCGACGATGTCGTGACGACCTGGTGGCTGCGCACGCCCGTGCTTCCCATCTATTTCCACCGGGTGATCGAGGAGCGTGAGGACCAGGAAGTGGGCGCCGTGACCAACCTTTCCACGCTGGGTCTCGGGATGGTGGGTGACGCCAGTGTGGGCGTCGTCCCGGCCATCTGCGTCAACTAACTCCCCTTGTGGTACACTCTTTGATTTTACGGGTCCGCGTATGCTGAGACCTATCCTTTTTATTCTCCTGCTGTTGGCTGCCGGGGCGCTCGCCCTGCGGGCGCAGGATTATCCCGCGACCCCGATTGACGGGCCGGTCGTGAAGGCCGATTCGCTCCGGCAGAAACCGGGATTCTCCCCGCTGATGGGCTACTCCATCTACGCCCGCATCCGGATGCAGGGCGTGCTTGCGCCCATCGGCTTCGAGAGCCGGGAGGAGCGCGCCGCGCGCATTAACGCGGCCACGAGCGCGAGCGTCCTTCGCTCTGTAAGCATGAACCTGGACCTGTACCGGCCGCCGCACTATTCGCGCGAGGAGATTCTGGCGCTGAAGATCCTGCGGCTGTTCCTCTCGAACCCGTTCGGCTTCCCGGAAGGTACGGTGCCGATGATGAGTACCTCCAACCCCTTCGTCTATGCCAAGACGCCCGGTTGGGCGCCGTATGAGAATCCCTATTCCCCGGACAAGATTCCGCAGACCGTGCGGACGGAGTATGACTTTGCCACGGGCACCTACAAGCTGATTCCACGTCCCTGGAGCGAGGTCCAGATGGACCTCTCCCGCAGCACTTCTGCTCCCTTCAACAACGCGCCCCTCCCGCGGTTTTACACGAACGCTACCGAGCGCCGTATCATGCAATAAAAAAAGCCTTACAGAATGCTCTGTAAGGCCTTTCGCGGAGAGGACGAGATTCGAACTCGTGATACGGTTACCCGTATGCAGGTTTAGCAAACCTGTGGATTCAGCCACTCTCCCACCTCTCCAATCGTCCCTTCGGTTTCCAAACTAGGATCTCCGTTTATCGGGACGACAAAGTTACAACAAATAATTAGTTTTCCAACAATTATTTTTTCGCTCCGAGCAGACTGAGGATTTTGTTCGCGACGTCGCTATTTTCCTGCACGCAGCCGAAGTCGCGGGAGTGCGGGCCATAGGCGAAGAGCGGCACCATATTCGGGGTGTGGCTGCCGGAGGTGAAGGTGACGCGCACGAAACCCGTCTCCGGGTCGCCGCCGTTGAGCAGGGTGGCGCCGGTCTCGTGGTCGGCGCTGATGATCACCAGCGTGTGGCCGTCTTTCTCCGCGAAGCGGACGGCGGCCTCGACGGCCTTGTCGAAGTCAAGCATCTCGGCGAGGGTCTCGGGGAGCTCGTTGCTGTGCTCGTGCTTGTCGATGCGGGCGCCCTCGACCATCAGGAAAAAGCCTTTCTTGCCGCGCTGGGAGAGGTAATTGATGGCCATCTCGGTGGTGGCGGGCAGGTAGTTGCCCCGGTCGAGGTGGACGCTCTCCGGCAGGTAGAGCAGGCGCTCGGAGCCGGCCACGGCGGGATCCTTCGGATCATAAACCACGGTGAAGGTCTTCTTGATGGCGTCCTGGGTGGCCAGGGGCATGCTCTCGAAGGTGGACTGCGTGCCGGCGGAGGCGAATTTCAGCACGCTGGCGGGCAGGTCGGCCCAGATCTCCTCCTTGTTGCCGCGCGCGGGCTGGTGGGCGAAGAAAGCGGCCGGTGGGGCGCCGTTGAGGGCGTCGGTGGAGAGGACGCCGCAGGCGTAGCCCAGCGGAGTCAGGTACTCGGGGATGTTGGGGATGGTCTCGCGCTCGGTGTTCATGCCGACGAAGCCGTTGTTGGTCTTCTGGCCGGTGGCGTAGGCGGTGCCGGAGGCGGCGGAGTCCGTGGTGAAGTTGTCGGCGGACTGCGTGCGCACGAGGCCGAAGGTCCGGAGGTTGGTCATCGTGAGGGCGCCGCCGTTGGCGTACATGGCGGCGTTGACGGCGCCGTGGCCCATGCCGTCACCGATGAGCAGGATGACGTTGCGGACCTTGGCGTTGGAGCCGTCCACCTTAAATGACGGCGTGTAGGTGCTCTGCAGCTCGGCGTAGGACTCTGCGAGCTGGGCGGTGATTTCGCGGTTCGCTTCCTGTGCGAAAAGGGTCAGGGAGGCGCACAGCGCCGCGAGGATGGGGATCAAATACTTTTTCATGCTATAATTGGTTTATTAGTATATCCAGATTTCGTCGATGAAGATGAAGCCCGGGCTTCCGGCGCCGGGGTGCCAGGCGGGAATGGTGCCGATGTTCTTGGCGAACACCTTCAAATAACGTGCGCGGGCGCTGACGCTCGCTTCGCAGTTCCAGATGCGCACCTCGTAGTCACGCTCGTCCATCGTATTCTCCACGCGCGAGAGCGGCGAGAAATGTTCCCCGTCCTCCGAGACGGAGAATTCCACCCAGCGGGGCATCCAGATCCAGGAGCGGGCGTCCTGGCAGAAGCCCGCGCCGACGCGCGAAATGTCGCGTGCTTCGCGCAGGTCCACTACTGCCTCGAAGTCGGTGCCCACATAGCCCTGCCAGCCGCCGGTGCGCCAGTTCAGGCCGCCCCGGAAGCCGTCGATCAGGCCCTCGTCGCCGCCGGCGGTGTACTGGCGGCTGTAGCGGGCGCGGATGTCGATGTCGCGGTCGCGCT
>JAEEGG010028021.1_pt1 | contig 10634 bp, 9 predicted proteins | sample 9134161 | NCBI WGS metagenome assembly JAEEGG01 (sample SAMN16246543, study PRJNA631951) | gut metagenome | biome: gut microbiome; feature: rumen; material: CR-attached | host: Bos | place: Iran: Karaj | collected 2018-10
CCTGCCTCTCGGCCTGAACGTAGTTCTTCCTGTTGGGATATGCAATGCCCTCGGAGGTCACCACCATGTTCCTCAGGCCGAGGTCTATGCCGATAGGCCTGGATGGTTCGATGAAGGTCTGTACGGCCGTTCCGCCGCCCTTAGAATCCATCTCGAATGTCAGCGCAGCCTCCCAGCGGTAATTGGGTCCCGCTCCCTTCCTTATGATGGTGCATGTCTTCACAGTGCCGCCGATCTTGCGGTATCCTCTGATCCTCACATCCGTCTTCCAAGGGCTCAGCCTGATATGATTCGGAGACAGCTTGAATCCAAATTGCGGATAGGTGAACGAATCCTATCTCTTCCATGACTTGAATCTTGGGAAGCCCGCATGCTCGGGATCCTCCTTCACACGCCTGAAGAATCCGTCGAACGCCCTGCTCAGACGGAAACAGACGTCGCAGAGAACCTGTGAATATACCGTCTTTAGCTTCGGATTATTCTGTTTCATAAGTGGAAGAAGCTTCTCCAAATCATAGGCGGACGGATGCATCCCGCCTTCCTTATGCGTCTCTATGCAATACTCCAACAATGAGTTGTAGAGATCACGGCAGACGTCTAGACATTCGTTAAGCTGACGCTCCTGCTCCCTGTTGGGATATAGCCTTACGACCAAGGTCCTCATCGTTCTGCCCATAGAATGCCTCCATGGAACACACCACATAGTTATTATAAGAAGTTAAGACCGAGGTCCCCGAAAGTGCAATCTAAAACACCCCTACCCAGATATCTCTTTTCCACTTTCGGTTTAGGTGCTTAAGGTTCTTAGATAGTTCTGTTAAAACATCAATTCTAACACTAAACCGAGGGTTTCCTCAATGCTTGTTTTCGGAAACGCTTATTACCGCGAGGGCTATGCACAATCATGACATACGATCCGGATGTAGCAATCACCCTATGGCCAGAGTATTTTGACAAGAATCTGACCAGGTCACAAGGCAGAAGACTCCCCAAGGAGCTCTGCGTAGATAATCCGGATTTGGACATCATCGCGAAAGGTGCAATGATCCTGGACCTCGAATACGAGATCCTCGAGGATATGTCTTACCCCAAGTTCCCCCGCGAGAAGCACGGATGTGTGCGCGTGGAAAGGACCGACATGTCCAAGACCGAACTCCTGCCCAAGATCGCTGAAGTCCTAGTCAAGAACCAATGAAGGTGATTCGATGATCAGCGGTTTGGATTCCAGGGTCATAGATGCGAACTCGGAAGCACTCGGTATTCCCGTATCCACATTGATGGACAATGCCGGGAAGATCGTTTCCAAATTCCTGGAGGACCACTATCCTCAGGGCAATATCCTGTTCGTGTGCGGTACAGGGAACAACGGAGGCGACGGTTTCGCCTCGGCTCTTCTGATGGATCCCGAGAGGGTAACAGTCGCACTGTTGAAGAAATCCAACCTCATCCGTTCTGAAATTGCCAAACAGAGGTACTCTCAGCTCAAATGCAGGGTCGAGGAGTACAGCCCCGAGCTCTTCAAAGACGCTGATGTCATAGTGGACTGTGCACTCGGTACCGGTATCAGGAGAGGCAAGGTCAAGGACCCCTACAGACAGTTCATCCTCGATGCGAATGCTTCAGGACTTCCAATAGTGTCCGTAGACACACCTTCCGGACTCGGTTCTGACGTCACCATCGTACCCCAGACCACTATCACTTTCCACGACGTTAAAGTCGGAATGAACGACGATAACTGCGGCAACATCCTCGTGGCTGATGTCGGCATCCCCGTGGATGCAATGAAGTACATCGGACCCGGGGACGTGCTGAGATATCCGCTCCCTGATGAGAACAGTCACAAGGGAGAGAACGGAAGGCTCATGATCATTGCCGGCGGCCCCTACTTCGGTGCACCCGCGATGTGTTCCATGGCGGCCCTCCGCACCGGTGCGGACATCGTCAGATTGTTCACCCCTTCCAACGTAGCACAGGCCATATCGACCTACTGCCCCGTTCTCATGATCACCCCTCTTCCCGGAGACCGCCTGAACACGGATTCGGTCGACATGCTCCTGGCAGAGTCCATGAACTACGATGCCGTCCTGATTGGACCCGGTATCGGGAAGGACCCCGACACGATGCTTGCGGTGAAGGAGTTCGTGAGGAAATGCAAGACTCCTATGGTCATCGATGCTGATGCCCTTTCGGCCATCATCGGAATGGAGATCCTCACCCCCACCATCATCACACCCCACAAGGGAGAATTCAGGAAACTGGATTCCAAATACGGAGGACCTGAACCCCTGGCGCAGCTGATGAATGTGACATTGCTCCTCAAGGGACATGTCGACACCATCACTGACGGAAACGCCACCAGGTACAACAGGGCGGGAACCCCCGCCATGACCGGTGCAGGTACAGGGGATGTGCTCTCAGGTGCGGTCGCAGCATTGCTCTCCAAAGGCCTTACGACCATGGAAGCCGCTTCACTCGGTGCCTTCCTCTCCGGAAAGGCAGGAGAGTACGCATTCAGGGACAAATCCTATGGACTCATCGCTACCGATGTCATAGAAGAGATACCCCATGTCCTCAGGGACAATCTGAGGTAAGAATGGATCTGCAGCCAGTCTACGGGACGCCCGCCCTGAAGGCTGGTAACTCGCTTGTCATAGGCGATCTCCACATAGGTGTCGAATCACATCTGAGATCCAAGGGATTCCATCTTCAATCCCATACGAACGATATGAGGCAGGTCATACTGGACGCTGCCGATGAGGATATCAACAGACTTATCGTCATAGGGGATGTGAAGGATTCAGTCCCCGGTTCCTCCAAACAGGAATACAGGGAGATACCCGATTTCTTCGAAAGCCTTATGGAACGTTTCGACTCCATCGAAGTCGTGAGAGGGAACCATGACACCATGATCGAGGAGTTCCTGCCCAGCAGGGTGCACATCCGGCCATCCACAGGCATCAAGATCGATGATGTCGGTTTCGTGCACGGCCATACTTGGCCCGCAGAGATGGTGATGAACTGTGAGACACTGGTCCTCGCACACAATCACCCTGCTGTGATGTTCAGAGACGGCGTTGGGAGACAGATGACCGAGCCTTGTTGGTTCAGAGGGAAATTCTGTAAGACCGAGGATGAGAAGTATCCCAAACTGCCTGAGAACTTCATAGTCATACCCGCATTCAACAGGATGCTTGGTGGATCGCCGGTTAATGTGATCGGAGAGGAACTGCTGGGACCCATCCTCACCAGTGACCTCCTGGACCTAGATAATGCACATATCTACCTTCTTGACGGCGTATATCTCGGTAGGAGATCGAATCTTATGATCACCGGCAGAGAGAACAACCGTTTCAAGCAGGGACCTACGACCCGCGCGAAATACAGTTGATTGTTCAATGTAATTCTTGTCCTGCTGTAAGCAGGCCTTCAGATCTGATGTGAAAACAAAAGATGGACCGGTCGAGGAGTTTCCTCCCCTCCCGGTTGTTCAAAATACAAAGGCAAAGAGGGAGGGTTTCCCCTCCCAGGGTTTTGTCACTCAGTTGCGAGTTACGGTGTCGTAGACCGATCCGTCAGAGTTCCTGATCACTGCGGTCAGGGGCATCTGTCCGGGCAGGCTGTGGGTTGCACAGGAGTTGCAGGGGTCGTATGCCCTGAACGCCATCTCAACCATGTTCAGCAGACCAGGTGAGACCTCATAGTTGTGGATGAGGGCCTTTGCGACCTTTGCAACATCCATACAGATGGGTCCGTTGTTGTTGGTGGTTCCGACAACGAGGTTACATGCTGTAACGATTCCGTTCTCGTCGCAGGTGTAGTCGTGGGTCAGGGTTCCTCTGGGAGCCTCGACACATCCTACTCCGCGTCCGCCGGCCTGGATGTCCTTCTGCTTGATGTCGCTGTTGGTCAGGTCAGGGCACTCTGCGTCCTTGAGACACTTCTCAGCGCAGCAGAGCAGCTCGATGATCCTTGCCCAGTGGGTGACCAGTGTGTGCTGGCAGGGTCCGGTGATTCCCTTGTCCTTGAGGATTCCCTTGTACTCGAGGAACTTCTCCTGAGCGAGGGGTGTGGGCATCTCCTTTGCGACGTTGAGCCTGGAAAGGGGTGATGCTCTGTACAGACCGCTGTTCTGTCCTGCTACGAGTCCCTTGTATCCGGGGTTCCTCAGGTAGGGGAACTTCTCGTAGGACCAGGGCTCGACTGCCTCTCCGATGTGGTCGAGGTAGTCGTAGGGGTCGTACAGGTCGTGGTCGTCTCCCTTGGTGTCGACGACTTTGACCTTTCCGTCGTGGATCTCGAACTGTCCCTTGTCGTTAACGAGTCCCATGTGGTAGGTCTCGTTGTAGTAGAGGTCGGGGTTGAGGACGATGTCCATGTAGTCCTTGTTTGCAAGGACGACGTCGCTGAACACCTGGTATGAGGTCTTTGCGAACTCTACCATGTCCTTTGCGTATCCGATGATCTCCTGCTGCTGCTCCTTTGTAATCGCGGTTGTGACTCCACCGGGAACTCCCATCACAGGGTGAGTGGGCTTTCCTCCGATGATTGCCTGAACCTTCTGAGCCTCTGCACGGGTCTTGAGGACTGCGCTTCCGAGCTCGAGTCCGACACGGGCAACGACTCCGAGAACGTTCCTCTCCGCTGCAGGTGCTGCGGGTCCGCAGACGAAGTCGGGTGCTGCCAGTGCGTAGAAGTGCGCAATGTGGCTGTGCACGAAGTGTGCGTTGTAGAACGTGTCCCTGAGCAGGTACGCTACATCGGTGGGCTTCGTGTTGTAACAACCGTCGATCGCCTTTGTGGATGCCAAGTGGTGGGCACCGGGGCACACACCACAAAGCCTTGCTGTTATCTGGTTGAGCTCTGTAACCTTCCTTCCGATACAGAATCTCTCGAATCCCCTCACCTCAGGGACCTGCCAGTAAGCGTTCGTCACATCTCCCTTGTCATCAAGGAAGATCTCGATCTTTCCGTGTCCCTCGAGACGCGTGATGGGGTCAACGGTCACCCTGTTTCCGGTGACCTTCTGCTTGTCGTCCCAAATGATTGGTCCTGCCATTTACTGACCTCCTTCTACAACTGCTTTCTTAATCAATGATTTACCGAGGGTGAATGCGTAGAAGTATCCGAGCGGGTCCTTGACCTCTGACATGATCTTCACGATTTCATCCTCTCCGATGATTCCATCGTCCTCACGGATCGGGAACATGGAAGCGATTGCGGTGAACACACTGGCTCCGTGCTCCTGAACATCCGAGGTGGGTCCGTAGCATCCACGGCAGGGCTGACCTACCCTGGTGCACCTTGCGCCACATCCGCCGACAGTGGCGGGTCCGAGGCACAGGATACCCTGGTCCATGAGGCAGACGTCAGGCTTGACATCGATCTCGTGGGGCTCGTAGATGTGCTCGATTCTGAGGTTCTCCTTCTTCCTGGGGCACTCCTCGCACAGGGTCTTGGATGTGATTCCGATCTCGGTTCCCTTGGGCGGGAGAGGTACTCCGTTGTATGCGAAGTCAGCAACTGCCTTCAGCATGTAACTGATGGACTCCTGGAGGGGAGGGCATCCGGGGACGTAGTAGTCCACATCGATGACCTGGTCGAGAGTCTTGACTGTGTCGTAGAAGACAGGCAGTGTGAGCTCTCCCTCAGGGGCCTGGAATGAGGTCTGGGGAACGACGGGTGCGCCAGCGTGGTAGTCGGCCTGGAAGTTGGCAGTGGTGGGCGTCTTCTGGTAGACGTACTCCAGAATCTCCTTTCCCTCTCCGGGAACGAGGTTTGCCAGTGCAGGGCTTCCACCGAAGCATGCGCAGGTTCCGTAAGCGACAACGACCTTGGACTTCTGCCTGAGCAGCTTGACCATGTGTTCGTTCTCGGAGTTCCTGACTGCTCCAGAGATGATGGAGACGAGGATTGCTCCGTCTTCCATTGCCTCGATGTCCTTCTCCTTTCCGTCGGCTGCGACAGGCCACATGACGATGTCAGCCATGTCACCGATGGTCAGGATCCTCTCGTTTGTATCGAGAAGGGACACATCGCATCCTCCGCAAGCTGCTGCCCAATAGATGGCGAGCTTGAACTTTCCTCCTGGGGGTGCTCCGGGGAGCAGCTCTCCGAGGTCTGCTGCGGGGAGTCCGATTGTCTCTACTTCTCCTCCAGCTGCGGCTGCAGGTGCGGGTGCGGCCTTTGCGGCCTCCTTCTCAGCAGCCTTCTGCTCCTTCTTTGCATCCTTCTTGAATAATTTGTCAAAGAATCCCATATCAGTTCGCCTCCTTCTTGAGCGGGGTGGGTCCGAGTTCCTTGATTGTGTCGACGAATCCGATGATCGTGGTCTGGAATTTCTCTCCCTCTGAAGCGGAAACCCACTCGAGCTTGAGTCTCTTGGGGTCGAATCCGTACTGCTCGAGGACCATCCTCAGCAGAGCGACTCTTCTCCTGGCCCTGTAGTTTCCGCCGATGTAGTGGCAGTCTGCAGGGTGGCATCCGAGGACCATGACTCCGTCGGCTCCCTTGGAGAATGCCCTAAGGACGAACTCGGGGTCGACACGTGCGGAGCACATTGTCCTGATGATACGGAAGTTGGTAGGCATCTGAAGCCTTGCGACACCGGCTCCGTCTGCTCCGGCGTAAGAACACCAGTTGCAGCAGAATGTGACGATTCTGGGCTCGAAGTCTGCCAAATCACTCACCTCCGACAGGGTAGTCGAGACATGCGTCGATCTCGGCGCAGATCTGCTTGTTCCTGAATCCTCTCTGCTCCATCGCACCTGCAGGACAGGAAGCGACACAGCTTCCGCATCCCTTACAGAGACCTGCGTTGACGAAGCTCTTGAATGCTCCGTTGGGCTGCTGTACAAGGGAGATTGCGTTGTAGTCGCAGCATCCTACGCAGACACCGCAACCGTCACAGCGGTCGGGGTTGGAGGTTGCAACGATACCTTCAGAGATGTACTTGGACTTCGAGATGACAGTCAGCATCCTGGATGCTGCTCCGGAAGCCTGTGCGATACACTCGTCCATGAACTTGGGCCAGTGTGCCGCTCCAGCTACGTAGACTCCCTCTGTTGCGAAGTCAACGGGCCTGAGCTTCTGGTGTGCCTCGAAGTAGTATCCGTCCTTGGAGATGGGGACCTTAACCATCTTGGCGAGCTCCTCTTTCTCCTCCCTGAGGGGTGCGATTCCGGTTGCGAGCACGAGTGTGTCGACGGGGATCTCGAGTTCCTCTCCGAGTGTTGCATCGAATGCCTTGACGGTCTTTCCGTCGTAGGCGGGGAGCTCGTTCTCTACAGGGTACCTGAAGAACCTGACACCGAGCTGGCATGCCTTGAGGTAGAGTTCCTCGCGGAATCCGTATGTCCTGATGTCCTTGTGGATGACAGTGACATTTGCGGTGGGATCCTTCATCTTGATCTTGATTGCGTTCCTGAGCATGGATGCGCAGCAGACACGAGAGCAGTAGTGGACCTTCTCGTTCCTCGAACCGATACAGCTGATGAACGCGACATCCTTTCCGGTGAACTCGCCAGCCTCGATCTTCTTCTCGAGAGCGATCTGGGTTGTGACCTTGGGGTCGGTTCCGAAGTTGTACTCGTTGGGCTGATACTGAGCGGCTCCGACTGCGAAGAGAACTCCTCCGACAGGGTAGCTGGAACCGTCGCTGAGCTGGAGCTCGAAGTTACCCTTGAATCCGGGGATGTCCTTTACGGTGACTCCAGTGTGGACTGTGATCAGCTTGTTGTGGTTGATCTTCTTGATCAGGTCTGCGAGGTAGTCCTTGACCTCTACTCCATCTTCTTTAAAGTTGAAGTTACGCGCGAATCCTCCGAGCTCCTTCTCCCTCTCGACGATGTGTACAGGGTATCCCTGTGCGGCGATGTCGAGTGCAGCGTTCATACCGGTGATTCCTCCTCCGATGACTGCTGCGGCCTGGGTGACGGGGATCTCGGATCCCTCGAGAGGCTCAAGCAGGCAGGCCTTGGCGATTGCCATTCTGATAAGGTCCTTTGCCTTTGCGGTTGCCTCCTCGTGGGCGTGCATGTGAATCCACGAGCACTGGTCACGGATGTTAGCCATGTTGAACAGGTACTTGTTCAGTCCTCCGTTCCTGCATGCCTCCCTGAAGAGGGGCTCGTGTGTCCTGGGTGTACAGGATGCGACGACGACCCTGTTCAGACCCATCTCTCCGATTGCGTTCGAGATTGCATCCAGACAGTCCTGTGCGCATGCGTACTGAGACTCGGTTGCGTATACGACGTTGGGCAGTGTCTTTGCATACTCTGCAACGGCGGGGACATCGACGACTGATCCGATGTTGATACCGCAGTGGCAGACCCATACTCCGACCCTGGGCTCTGCGCCGATGACGTCCTTCTCCTCGGGGTAGACTTTGGGAGCGCAGGGCTCGAAGTCCTTTCCGACGATCCATGCTCCGGCCTTGGCTGCGGATCCGCATGCCTCTGCGACGGATGTGGGGATGTCCTTGGGTGCTGCGAAGGCTCCGGTCACGAAGATACCGGGCCTGGTTGTCTCGAGGGGGTGGAAGACGGTGGTCTTACAGAATCCGTACTCGTTGAGCTCGATTCCGAGTGTCTGTGCGAATTCCTCTGCTCCCTCGGGGGGTGTGAGTCCGATGGACAGAACTGCCATGTCGAACTCCTCGGAAACTCCGTCGTTGTTGTCATCGGTGTAGTTGATGATGAGCTTCTTTGTGACGGGGTCTTCCTCGATGTTGGAGACACGTGCACCGCGGTGCATGTTGATTCCGTACTCCTTCTGGCCTCTCTCGATGTAGGCCTCGAACTCCTTTCCGTAGGACCTGATGTCCATGAAGAAGATGTCCTCCTGAAGGTCTCCGTGCTCCTTTGTGATCATTGCCTGCTTGGTCGCGTACATACAGCAAACGGACGAGCAGTACTTCTTCCAGCCCTTCTTCTGGGACCTGGAACCGCAGCACTGGATGTATGCGATCTTCTTGGGTGTCTCACCAGAAGAGGGAACGACGATGTGTCCCCTGTGAGGTCCGGATGCACACATGATCCTCTCGTACTCGATTGCAGTGACGACGTTCTGGAATCTGCCGTATCCGTACTCGGTTGCGACGTTTGCGTCCCAAACCTTGAATCCGGTAGCTGCGATGATGGATCCGACATCAAGGGTGATGAGCTCGTCCTTGTCGTCGTAGTGGATTGCTCCCTTACCGCAGACTTTCTGACAGTTTCCGCACTTGTCCTTGTTGATCTTCATGCACACAGACGAGTCGATGACCGCGACACGGGGGACGGCCTGTGCGTGGGGGATGTAGATCGCTTTCCTAGTTGTGAGCCCGAACTCGTATTTGTCCGGGATGTTCTTAACAGGACACTTTGCGATACAGTCACCGCAGCCGGTACACTCACTGGGGTTGACGTACCTGGCCTTCTTCAGAACTGTGACCTTAAAGTTACCTGCTTCACCCTCAACTTTCTGGACCTCATGGTAGGTCAGAACGTCGATGTTCGGGTGTCCGTTACAATCCGCCATTTTAGGCGAGAGGATACATGCTGAACAATCATTCGTAGGGAATGTCTTGTCCAGACGGCACATTATACCTCCGATTGTGGGGTCTTTCTCCACAAGGTAGACATGAATGTCCCTGTCTGCGAGATCAAGCGATGCCTGAATTCCCGCAATTCCTCCTCCGATAACCAATGCCGATTTACTCAAATCATTGCCTCCGTATTTTGGAATGTAATATAGGATGGAATCATTGTATATTAAGGCCATATAAGTAAAGTTTAAATTTGTATTATGCTTTTTACAAAGGCAAATCATTTCCGGATTTTGATTAAATCGATATTTATTTAATCGTTCGATTTGATTAGATGAGCCAGATTGATTATCACCAGGTCAAAATTATCTCATCCTTTTTGATAATGCTACTAATTTTTTAGTAGAAATTTTAAATTTACTTCGTAATTAGGCGAAGGAAAATTTCATTTTTTCAATAAATCCCGTTAACACAGATTTTATATACCGACCGAAATAGTATTAACAGTGTTAATTATTAATCTGGCTCATAAAAGGGGTTGGATACCAGAATCATCCACCCAAATTCCTAAATTTTTTTAGGAATACCTTAAAAATTGACGTTTTTCAAGACGCTGTGGCCAAAGTTCCCAACCCCGGGGAAAGATGTTAAGTGAGGGAACACTTTACCGCAACCTATGGTCGTGAAAGCGGTCCGTGGCAGAAGGCGTTACGTCGTCTATACCGTCCCTCCGGAAACGGGCAGGACAGAGGTCCTCAACGCACTCGGAGGACTAGCGGAATCCATGCCCGACATCCGCGTGATCACGAGCTTCGAAGGCAAGGCCATAGTCCGCTGTAGCCCTTCGGAGATAGGTGCGGTATCTGAAGCGATGGGAGCATATTTCCCCGGATCCGAATCGCTAATCACCTCAGGGACGCTCAGAAAAATCCGCGAGATATACCCCGAACTTAGGGTCGCGCAGAAGAAGAAACGCTGACATTCTCCGAAACACTGCACGTCTTCCTTTTATATCACCTTTAGAATGCTCTCGCGTAAAGTAATAAGGAGCGGCAATTATGCAACCCGGACAAATGGCTTATGACAGGGGGATCACAGTTTTCTCCCCTGA
>JAEEGG010028026.1_pt1 | contig 10633 bp, 6 predicted proteins | sample 9134161 | NCBI WGS metagenome assembly JAEEGG01 (sample SAMN16246543, study PRJNA631951) | gut metagenome | biome: gut microbiome; feature: rumen; material: CR-attached | host: Bos | place: Iran: Karaj | collected 2018-10
AGAAACCATAGCCCATCTGGCGTACCTCGTCGGCAGTGTGTCCGCAGAGGAAGAGCGGATTGTCAGACACATAGAGGAAGTTCTTGCGGAAGTAGTCAATGATGTAGATGCTCTGGTAGGTGGTCTGCGCGAAAGCCTGCGCCGCCTCCACGTAAGGCTGCGCACGCTGGTAGTCGGCATCGGTGATGCCCTCCACACGGTTCTCGTACATAAAGAAATCGTCTATCTGTGTCATATAATCCTTATTTGCGGTACAAAGGTAATCATTTTTTTGCGAATGATGTGTTTTTTATTATGCTACAAGCTACTTTTAGACAAAATTTGCTTAAATTACGCGCGTAGCGATGATTTTCTGCTTCCATTTCGAGAAAAAGTAGTATCTTGGCAAACAAATTAATGCCACTTTTTAAGTGGACTCAAAATTTAATTATGGGAAAGCCATTCAAAGTAGAGTTGGAAAAGCTTGCGGGCACCATAAAGTGGGCTGAGCAGCAAGATGTGACGGCATTGCGCTCTTTCTTCTCATTAAATGCTGGTACCCCCTTGATTTGTATCGGAAGTGGTGGTTCATATAGTGCAGCAAGCTATGCAGCCATGCTCTATAAGCAGATGTGCGGGCTTGCAGTTCCTATGACACCTCTAGCTTTTGATACATATTCTGATACTGTTTTCAGGGAATCAACTGACTCTGACAGTACTCTAAGCGGTATCATTAGCGTCATAGAAACCGCAATATGTTCACTCAGTTCTCAGAAATATCTTCTTGATTCATTCATGCGAATAAGGCTAAGGGGTGTAAAACGCTTACTTTTTTCGCCACAATATATTGAGCAACAAATATCAATATTTAACGTAATAAACTACCAAATGAAAGAACGAAAGTCCATAATATATAGTTTAATTAAGGTAGCTCACTCCTTCAAGAATAGCTTAAACACTGTATTTTTACCTATTTTTGGCCTACTCGGAGCATGTTTCACATTAATAAATGTTAATTGTGTTAAAAATGCGATTTTTGAAAATTATTTTGAGCAGTTTTCGCACTTTTCTACCGTTTAACACCTAACTATCTGATAATCAACGATGTTTATTTCCTGCGTGGGCAAGTGAGCAGTCTTATTTGCATATAACAAGAATGAGTGAGAAAGTACCATCATGTATTTCTCACTTACTTCTCCCATCATTCATACAACATCTGGGTTATTCTTCCTTTTCCCCAAGCATGTTCAGCGAAATATGAAGATTGATAGTTGCGCATACAAGGGCGGACGAAGCAAGTCAGAGAACGGCTAGGTCTTTAATAACTTTCTTTTTCATTTGACGATTTTATTTCCATTAGTAATATAAATTCCATGGATTGGCTGGCTGATGCGTCTGCCCTGTAAGTCGTAATACAAGTCTGCAGGCTTGGAAGGTCTAACAGGATGGATGCTCGATGTCTTGCAATTCATACGGGCGACTGAGAGGCCGAGGCCAGGATAATGGGTGAGCCAGATGAGGTCGCGCTTGTGGTCGAGGGTGATTTTCGTGACCTCGTTGAGGGCGATGCCCGAGTTGTCGCTGTCGTAGATTATCCACTCGGTTCCATCATAGCAGACGAGGCCGACGTCGCCAGCTGTGGCTATCCATAGACGGTTGTCTGCATCCACCTGCACGTCATAGAAGCAGTCGCTGGGAAGCGGCGAGTTGTTGCGACTGTAAGTCGTCCAAGTGTTTCCATCGAATCGTGTCAGCCCGAAACCATATTCCACTCCATATTTGTCGGGATATTGATTATCGCGACAATTCAACCACACAACATCGTTATTGTCAACGGCAATAGCGCCCACGTAATTGGACGGAAGGGAGGAGTTGGAGGTGGTGTAGTTGTTCCATCGTGTGCCATCGAAACAGAAAAGACCGCTGCCGAAGGTGCCGCACCAGAGACGGTTGTTGCTATCAAATGCCATGCACTGGACTATCTCAGAGAGGCTGGAATTGTTTTTGTTGAAGGCCGTCCACGTCTCGTCGTCGCGCATATAAAGACCCTTGTTCGTGGCTATCCAGAGGCGATTTTCGCGGTCGAACTTGACCAAGTTGGCATCGGCCTCGTTGAACGGATAGTCGTTTCTCATATAGGCTTTTCTGCCCGTTGCGGTAATTTCCACGAGGCAAGTGTCGGTGGTGAACCATGGCCAGAGTATCCAAACATTGCCGTAACGATCAGTTTCCGTCTGGGCGGTCTGTGACATGGGTTCAAACTTATAATCTCCCGTGTCAATATTGTATTTCTGAAGGCCATAGAGCGAACCAACGTAGAAGTTGCCTTCGGCGTCCAGGCAACCGCTGAACAAAGACATTGTGTTGTCGTAGAGCAGGTTATCTGTTAGTGGGATTGCAGCCAATCCTTTATCGGCAAGTTTTAACAATCCTTCGAAGCGAGAGCCTACATAGACGTTGTCGTCGTCGGCATCGATGGTCAACAGGTAATCGTTAGCAACATTCAACTCATAGGGATAGCCCGTGAAGCTGGTGCCATCGAACTTGGTGATGAAGCGGTCGCCCATCAGCCAGAGATTGCCGTTAGCATCGAATGTCAAGTCCATGATGTTCGCCTCAGGAAGAGAAGAATTGTCGGGCAGGTAGGGCGTGAAATCGTTGCCGTCTAACTTGACGAGGCCCTTATTGGTTGCTATCCACAGACATCCGTCTTTATCGGTTTCGATGTTATTTACATTGCCATAAGGGATGTCGTGTGGCACCAAGCCATTGGGCGTGAAGACGCTGAGATTATACCTGTTCAATGCATCATAGCACGCCACCCAAATGCGCCCGTCGACATCGGCCCTAATCTTCTTGACGTAGGCGTAGGGACTGAGAAGATTGATGTCGTATTCGGCTGTGCATTTCCTTCCATCGAAAGCGTACAAGAATGCAATACCGCCTATGAGCATTGTTCCGTCAGCGTTGAAATAGATGCCGGAAATGTGTTGGTTGCTAAGAAATCCGGCGTTCTTCATGTCGAATTTCTCGATGCCGCTGTCGTTCACCTTTGCCAAGCCGTTATACTCCGTGCCAACCCACAACTCGCCGTCGTGTAGCGTCATGTCGGTAATGGAATTTCCCGTCATGCTCCCATCCGCGCGTTTGAGCTCTGTCTGTTGGCCGCTCTGCTTGTCTATCTTCACGATGCCTCCGCCCTTCGTGCCCACATATAGGAAGTTCTCATCGTGGATGATTTTCATCACGAAGTTCTTACTCGATATGTTCTGCCAGTCCGTCAGCTGGGCGTGCGCCGTGACGGAGGCCAAAGCAACGAGCAGGGTCATAAAAGTCAGTCTCTTCATACGAATGTACACATCATGAATTCAAAACGAAATTAGAAACATATTGTTTACCAAGTATCCCTCCGGGGCAAATTCTATCGTTTATCAACTTTTTAAGTGGTCATACTTGCACTTTCTGTTGTAAAGGTAATAATATTTCTTGTTGCTTGATTCTGTTTTGCGATAAAACCTTCATTTCTTTACCTTTTTTATGAAAACACGGGCTTTTGCCATTCAACGAAACAATTATGTCATCCTTCCTGCTCGACGATAAGTTCTGAGCATATGAAGCAATAAAAGAGCTCGAACGGCGTTTTTATATTAGTTACGCGACACAAAAATCAAAATAGACTAAAAAATAGAAAACGTAATTACGACCAATTGCACTTATGAAACTGTTTAAATCGCTATTGTTGCTTACCTGCCTGATAGGAGCCACGGCAAGTTGTGACACACCCGAGACCATCGGCCAATGGTATCCACGTTTTGTAGAGCCGCGCATCGGTACGGCTCATTGTCGTTATTTCCACTTCGCCCCCGGCGCCATGCCTTTCGGAATGGCAAAGCCCGGTCCCAGCACCAATGGGCATCTGGGCAACAAGGACGGATGGGAGGCTACGGGCTACGACTACCGTGACGGTTCCATCGAAGGCTTTCCCTGCACCCACGAGTTCCAGGTGGGCGGCATTGTGCTTATGCCTGCCTGCGGCGAGCTGAAGACCGTTCCTGGAGCCGTCGACTCCGAGGGCGAGGGCTATCGCTCGAAGTTCTCGCACGACGAGGAAGTGGCCACCGCTGGCTATTACTCCGTCGTGTTGCAGGACTATGGCATCAAGGCCGAGCTGACCGCTACTCCGCGTGTGGCCTTCCAGCGTTACACCTATCCCGAGTCTCAGCAGAGCCGCATCCTCTTCGACATCGGCAACCGTTCGGGTGAGAGTGGCGCAGTAAAGGATGCCCATGTGGAGATTCGTGACGACGGAACCATCGAGGGCTATGTCATCACCTTACCCGAATATGTGAAGAAATATCAGCCAGGTGCCGAGGTGCCCATCTACTTCTCTGCCGTGATGGACAAGGATCCAGCCCTCGTGGGCAGTTTCAACGGAGCGGAGGTACACGAGGGTGCAAAAGTAGCGAATGGCGTGGGTGCCGGCCTTTACGTCGACTTCCCCACCAAACAGGACGAACAGGTGACCGTTGCTGTGGGTATCTCCTATACGTCGGTCGAGAATGCGCGTCTAAACCGCGAGTCGGAGGCTGACGACATGACTTTCGATGAGGCAAAGCTTCAAAGCGAGAACGCCTGGCAGGAGATGCTAGGCCGCATTGACGTGAGATTTGCAAAAGACGACGACATGAAGAAGTTCTACACCGGACTCTATCATGCCATCCTAGGGCGTGGGCTGTGTAGCGATGTGAACGGCGCCTATCCGCGTCATGACGGTGGCATTGGTCAGTTGCCCATGAAGGGCGACCAGCCCCTGCACAACATGTATAACACCGATGCCTTCTGGGGCGGACAATGGAATCTCGGACAGCTGTGGATTCTCGCCTATCCTGAGTACACATCCGATTACATCAGCTCCCATCTGCAGGTGTTCAAGGATGCCGGATGGATGGGCGACGGTCTGGCCAACAGTCGCTACGTGTCGGGCGTGGGCACCAACCAGCTGCCGCTTCTCATCAACGCGGCCTACCAATGTGGCATTCGCGACTTCGACGTGGAGCTGGCCTACGAGGCTTGCCGTAAGAACGAGCTGGATGGTGAAAACCGTCCGTTTGGAGCCAGCAAGTCGGACACGAAGGAGTTTGTGCAATATGGCTATGTGCCTCACTTGGAGAATGGCGAAGGACCAGCCGAGAAGTTTCAGTTCTCCGCCTCCCACACGCTGGAATACAGTTTCACCTCGTGGGCAACGGCTCAGCTGGCAAAGGCCCTCGGCAAACCCGAGTACGACCAGCTGATGAGCCTCTCGAAGGGTTGGGAGCGCATCTACGACGAGAAGCAGAACTTCATGCACCCGAAGGATGCCGATGGAAACTTCATTCCTAACTTCGACCCGATGGAGGTGTGGCGTGGATTCCAGGAGGGTAATGCGTGGCAATATACGTTCTACGTGCCCCACGATGCAAAGGCGCTGGTGGCGAAGGTTGGCGAAGAAGAGTTCAACGCCCGTCTGGATAGCATTTTCACGCTTTCGCAGCCTAAGATTTTCAGCGGCGGCACGGAAGTGGGAGCGTTTGCCGGCTTAAAGACGCTCTACAACCAGGGCAACCAGCCTTGCCTGCACATTTCATGGCTCTTCAACGAGGCTAGTCGACCCTCCAAGACACAGAAGTGGGTGCGTGCCATTCTGAACGAATTCTACGGTACCGATGGTATCCATGGTTATGGCTACGGACAGGATGAAGACCAGGGCCAGCTCGGCGCGTGGTATGTCATCTCCAGCATCGGTCTCTTCAGCGTGACGGGTCTGAACGATATCAATCCCACATTCGCCTTGGGCAGCCCGCTCTTCGGCAGAATCAGTATCAAGCTAAGCGACAAGTACTATTCCGGAAAGCGTTTCATCATCACCACCGAGGCTCATGACGACCAGTCGCCCTACGTTCAGGAGTACATGCTCAATGGCAAGAAGATCTCCCAGCCACGCATCTCCTTCACCGATGTGGTGAAGGGAGGCAAGCTGCAAATCAAGCTTGGTCCAAACCCGGTGGATAAATATTAGAGTATTTCAACTTGCGAAAGTTGCATTAAAAGAACAAGCTGAAGACGCTTCGCAAGATGCCGTTCAACCACTCTGGGAACACCCAGAAGAACAGGACGATAAAGATGAATCCTATCCAGCTGCAAGCCTTCGTGAATCCTGGCGAAGGCTTCCTGCCCGAGATAATCTCGTAGAGCGCAAACACGATTGCTCCACCATCGAGAGGATAAATGGGCAGGATGTTCAACACCGCTAACAGAAGGGACAAAACGGCTAACGGCCGTAGGAAGTCATACACCTCATAAGACACGATTGGCAGGACAAAATAGAGAAGGACGAACGTGGCTAAATTAAACAACACCCCGGCTGCAGAGATCAGCAGACGTTGCCACGCAGGCTTGTCTTCGATGTAAGGCGAGTGGGCCGACTCCAACCCTACTCTCCTACCCTCTGCTTCCGAGCCAATCACGTCGCTGGCAGCATATGACGCCCTCGATTTAAACACCGTAACGCCGCCCAAGGGAAGAGCTCCCAGACTCCATTTAATGTCCCTCCACGAGCTACCTCCCACAACGTGCTTGGGCTTATAGCTGATGAACGGGAGGAAGAACACCTGCATCTCCTTGATGAAGCAGCCGAAAGACTTTCCCATGACGACATGGCCCAGCTCGTGAATGACGACGGCTACGCACAAATAGAGATAAAACGGCCAGTCGTCGGTAATCGGACCACTTCCACTCGTCATCCATACGCAGACGGCAACTCCCAGAACAAGGTTCAGCATATTGAACGAAAACCCATCCTGCTTCTCGTTATGATCATTGGGGCGAGATGATTCCACCCTGTTCACATCCTGCAAATCCATTTCTTCCTCCATCGTTTCTCAATTTGTCGATTAGCATGTGATACTATCTGCCTGCAAAGATAACGATTATTCCCGATACTTCCAAACAGAAACGAGATGAAATACAACGGAAAGGCATAGATGCATTCGTGCGCAGCAACTACTGTATCAGATTAAACACAAAAAAAGCAATACTATTCAAAAGGAGTCCTCTTGCATGCTAAAAGCAATGCTCTGAGATGCCCAAAGCAATGTTCTGAGAGCCCGAAAGCATTGCTCTTAGAGCCCGAAAGCATTGCTCTGAGAAGCTAAAAGCTATGCTTTGGGAGCCTAAAAACAATGCTCTTGCCTCTATAAACAATGCTCCTAGTTTGAGATAAATACAAAAAGGAGGATAGCGGCTGAGCCACTACCCTCCTACATTTGTTGACTTGCTTGGTGATGATTACATCATGCCGCCCATGCCGGGAGCGCCGCCCATAGGCATCTGGGGCTCCTTCTCGGGCTTGTCGACGATGAGACACTCCGTGGTGAGGAACATGCCGGCGATGCTGGCAGCATTCTCGAGTGCCACACGTGCCACTTTGGCAGGATCGATGACACCAGCCTCACGGAGGTCTTCATACTGGTCGGTACGGGCATTGTAACCGAAGTCGCCATTACCCTCGCGCACCTTCTGTACGACCACGGCGCCCTCACCACCACCGTTGATGGCAATCTGGCGCAGCGGCTCCTCGATGGCACGCTCCACAATCTTAATACCTGTCTGCTCGTCGGCGTTGTCACCCTTCAGACCCTCGAGGGCCTCCTGAGCGCGGATGTAGGTGGTGCCACCACCAGCCACAACGCCTTCTTCGATGGCTGCACGCGTAGCGCACAGGGCATCGTCGACGCGGTCTTTCTTCTCCTTCATCTCCACCTCAGAGTTGGCACCCACGTAGAGCACAGCCACGCCGCCTGCCAGCTTGGCAAGACGCTCCTGCAGTTTCTCCTTGTCGTACGAGCTCTTGGTGTTCTGAATCTCGTTCTTAATCTGGTTGACGCGGTCCTGGATAGCCTGCTTCTGACCAGCTCCGTTCACGATGGTGGTGTTGTCCTTGTCGACGGTCACCTTCTCGCAGGTGCCCAGCATCTCTAGGGTAGCCTGCTCAAGCGTCAGACCCTTCTCCTCGCTGATGACTGTACCGCCAGTCAGCACGGCGATATCCTCGAGCATTGCCTTACGACGATCGCCGAAACCAGGAGCCTTCACGGCGCAAATCTTCAGACCAGCGCGCAGACGGTTCACTACGAGTGTTGTCAGAGCCTCAGAGTCGACGTCCTCGGCGATGACGAGCAACGGGCGTCCGCTCTCAGCAGCAGGCTGCAGGATGGGCAGGAAGTCCTTGATGTTCGAAATCTTCTTGTCGTAGAGCAGGATGTAAGGATTCTCCATGACGCACTCCATCTTCTCGGAATCGGTAATGAAGTAAGCGGAGAGATAACCACGGTCGAATTGCATACCCTCGACAACGCCGATGTGTGTGTCGCGACTCTTCGACTCCTCGATGGTGATGACGCCGTCCTTCGAGACCTTGCGCATAGCGTCGGCGAGCAGCTTGCCAATCTCGGGATCGTTGTTGGCCGAGACGGTAGCCACCTGCTCAATCTTGTCGTAGTTGTTGTCAACCTTCTCAGCCTTCGAGGCGATGTAGTCGACGACTGCCTTCACAGCCTTGTCGATACCGCGCTTCAGGTCCATGGGGTTGGCACCTGCGGTAACATTCTTCAAGCCCTCGCTCACGATGGACTGAGCCAGGATGGTGGCGGTTGTCGTGCCGTCGCCGGCATCGTCGCCAGTCTTCGAGGCCACGCTCTTCACGAGCTGTGCGCCAGTGTTCTCGAAGTGGTCCTCCAGCTCAATCTCCTTGGCCACGGTCACACCGTCCTTGGTAATCTGGGGGGCACCGAACTTCTTCTCAATAACTACGTTGCGGCCCTTCGGTCCGAGGGTCACCTTCACTGCGTTTGCCAACTGGTCTACGCCCTGCTTCATCAGTTCGCGGGCTTCAATATTGAATTTAATTTCCTTTGCCATGGTTTTTAATGAAGAATGAAGGATGAAGAATGAAGCTACGCTTAATCATTCGTCATGTTCATTCATTGATTTTGTTTGTTGGGTATTAAAGTAATTGTTTCTCTCATATAGTGAAGAAATCAGGCTAAAGAATTGAAGTATTCAACTACAGCGGTAGCAAATTCCAGCGCCCCTCCGGTAGCAAGCGGCAAGCCGGTTACCCCATTCTTCAATCTTCATTCTTCGTCATCTTATTCGATGATGGCGAGCACGTCGCTCTGACGCATCATGAGGTATTTCACGCCTTCAAGTTCAATCTCAGTGCCACTATACTTGCCATAGAGCACTTCGTCGCCCTCTTTCAGGATCATTTCTTCGTCCTTGGTTCCCTTACCAGTGGCCTTGATGATGCCATGAAGGGGTTTCTCCTTTGCGGTATCGGGAATAATGATTCCACCGATTTTCTCTTCAGCCGGTGCAGGCAGCACGAGCACGCGGTCAGCTAATGGTTTGATGTTCATAATTGTTGTTTTTAAATTAATATTGTATTACATATTTATATATCTGTCAGAACTCGTCTTATTCTTACGCCATCTATATTGCTAAAAGCGTGCCAAACGAATAGGGGCTGACAAATTGTCAGCCACCTTTCTTCGTTCTTTATTCCGCCTCATAGCGTTTACCAGTAAGCCTGATGAGTTCACGGGCGAAGCGCTGCGGATAGCCCGGCCGCTTCACGGTGGCTCCCAGCCCGTCGGGGGTGCGCTGGAACCGTCCGTTCTCGTCCTCGGGTTTCGATGTCATGTCGTTATACTTCACGATGAGATAGGTGGCCAGCTGCTTCCAGCGGGCAAGCATCTGATCGGCTTTCTCGGCGGTATAGGCCGTGAGATACTTCACACGTTCGGACTCGCCAAGCGACAATGCCTTGTCTTCCACCTCTTTCTGGAGGCTGAAATAGCTACGGTCCAGTGAGTCGCGGACAGCTTCCAGGCTGGGGAACATCATGGAGTAACGCGGGTAGACCATGTTCGACACCCAATTCTGCACCCAGAAGGCATTGTCGAACGAGAAGGTCAGGTCGTCGGCACCCGGCGTGTTGTAGGGCTTTGGCGACGCTGTGGCACAGCAATAGACGGGTGTGAAGGGTACCATGTTGCCGTCGTCGTTGGCAAACCAGAAGCAGCCGCCCACCTCACGGGGCAGCCACGAGCGCATCTGACTGACATAGACGAAACCAGCCTGCTGGGTGGACACGGGACGCTCGTTGAAATATTTCTTCCCGTCGACTTCGAAGTACAGCGGCGTCGGCCGGTAGGGCATCTCCCAGATACCGCCTCCCAGGTCGCCTTCCTGTTGACTGTCTCCACTGATGGCAAAGGGCGTTCCCTCAAAGTGGTCGCGCATAGCCCTCTCCACATCAGCCACGTCGAGCAGGCGGGTGGGCTTCACCCACAGCGGCAAGGGCTCGGCATCCTTGTCGCGTCCCTCAGCCCAGGGGATGTATTTCTCCATCCCGTCGGCATAGCGGTTGAAGAAGCTCCACACGCGGGCATCGCAGATGCGGCGCCCCGAGAAGTCGGGAGCAGCGTATGCGGCGTTGTAGCTGAAATCCTCGTCGCGTCCGCTGAACCAGCCCATCTTGCGGGCATAGGTCACCACGTTCTTCGAGAAGCGCACGTCGCCCGTCTTGTCCTTCATGTCAAACTTTGTGATG
>JAEEGG010028028.1_pt1 | contig 10632 bp, 7 predicted proteins | sample 9134161 | NCBI WGS metagenome assembly JAEEGG01 (sample SAMN16246543, study PRJNA631951) | gut metagenome | biome: gut microbiome; feature: rumen; material: CR-attached | host: Bos | place: Iran: Karaj | collected 2018-10
TGCCTTGACACCGTACAACTGCTTGGTGTATTGGGCGTTGATGCCTCCATCCACACTCCAGTGGTTATTGAAGTAGTGCTTGTAATGAAGTGTGTTGCCGAAGCACGGGCCGGTAATGATGTTCTTGCCCGTGGTCACCGAGGCCGACGCTTCGTTCTGGTTCTCACCGTCATAGGTGTGTTCGCCGCTGTAATACTGCGCCAGTGCCGTGCCGGTGGCCGACATCAGCAGCAGCGAGAGCAGGATTCGTTGTAATGATTTCATATATTGCTGGATATACAGTAGTGGTTGATTGATGCTGCAAAGTTAGTGTTTTTTTATGAAAAATAAGCCTGCACAACACAAAAAGTCGTGCAGGCCTCGCTATGGGGTAGGATATAGTCTGACTCAGAAACCCAGGCGGCGACGGCTCTGGGACGTGCCGATGGTCTCGTCTGTGCAGTAGCCCTTGAGCAGGGCGAGACGGTCATCGCTGTCACCATGCAGGATGTGGTTGATGGTGTCCTTGCGGACGATGTTCTCAATCTGGCCGCCGCTCAGGTCAAAGCCGTCGGCCAGCGCCTGGGCATCCTGGTCGCTCAGGTCGGGAATCATCTCCTGCCAGATGCAACGGCGCACCTTGGCATCGGGCTTATCGAAACGCACCTTATAGAGGAATCGGCGTTCAAAGGCGCCGTCCAGGTTCCCTGCCAGATTGGTCGTGGCAATCAAGATACCATGCAGATTCTCCATCTCTTGCAGGATGATGTTCTGAATGGTGTTTTCCATCTTGTCCACGGCGTTCTCGGCACCGTTCTTGCGTACCCCGAAGATGGCATCGGCCTCGTTGAACAGCAAGATGGGAGCCAGCTCGCTGCGGGTGACAAGGGAGCGGTAACGGTCGAACAACGCCTTGATGTTCTTTTCGCTGTCGCCCACCCATTTGCTCTTGATTTGCGGCACGTCGACAATCATGATTGAGCGGCCAGTGGTGCGCGCCAGCTGATAGACGGTCTCGGTCTTGCCAGTACCCGGAGCTCCATAGAACAAGCAAGCGAATCCGGTGCGGAAGCCGCTCTCCTGCATGCGTTGCTGGATTTTCAGGAATTGTTTCTCGTCGAGGAAAGAGTTCAATTCGTCAATCTGCTTCTTGATCTCGGTGGGGTAGAACATCTCCTTGGCGGTGATGATGTCGGGAGCGAGCACGTTGTTCAGTTTCACCTCGGTCTGTTTGATGGGAAGCTCGGCGAGCAGGTCTTGTTTGGCTTTTTCGCTCAAGGTGAACATCGAGGTATTGGCGGTGCCGTCTTCACACACATGCTCGATGAGTCCCATCTGCATCAACTGATGCTCGCCTCGCCCCATTTGGCTGATGATTCTCTTGAAGGCGGTGCGTCTTTGAACCATCCATTCAAATTGATTTGGGAAAATCTTGTTGTCGTCCTCATTGATAAGTTGGCTGCAGAAGAAGCTCAGTAACAACAGATTGACTTCTGAGAGATTCATGCCCAGAATTTTTTGTGTGAAGCCCAGGCCTTTGTTGTCCTTGTACAGTTTCATCAGGTCTTCGGCCATGTCGCATAGGTCGGGCTCCTCGTTCTCCCAAGTGTCGAACCATGTTCCCATCACCTCAAACAACGATTCGCAGTCATCCACCAGGATAGTGGCGCTGTTGGCGGCTTTGTTTTCCCTGAGGGCACTCAGGGTGCTCTCTCGTACACCGAAACTGTCTTTGTCCTTGTTGCGGAAACGCATGATGCGCTTTTTGACCAGCGCTTTGATTTCGCCACCGAAGCTCAAGCTCTTCACATTGCTCAAGTCGAGGTATCGTGGCAGTTCATAGAAGCTCACATTGTAAGGCCCGCACTCGAGCACGACACAGAACAGGACGGCTTGCAAGGTGGTAATGCCGTAGGCTTTGGCGACCAACTGAATTTCGTCATGGCATGTTTCCATGAATTCGGTGCTCAGTTTTGAGTCGCGCGACAGCTCCACGATGCGTTCAACGGCTTGCAGGAGCGTGATTTCGGGTTTCTTGCTCTTGGATTTCATGTTTTTTACGTCATTTGCAGTCTCTTGTTTGTTGCTTGTTTTCTTCATTGCTTAGGTGTTGTTTTGTGATTATTTAGCGGCGTTGATAATGCCACTGCACCCGAGGAGTGGGGCACAGAGCAGATGGAAAGGGTGACTGAGCGGTTCACTGTGAGAGTAAACCGCTCTCAGTCGAATTACGATGGGTCGCTCAAGCGGCGAGGGTGCGGTTCGTGGCAGGGGTCAAGTGGAAATGCTTGACAAGGCGTTGCAAGAGGGTGTCGGTCTCTTCACGCGACAGGTTGAAGAAGCTGATGGTGAGGTCATCGAGGTTTCCCCAACATTCGATGTTCTTGTTGTACAGGTAGTTGTGAATGCGGTTGTAAGTCTTGAATGAGTTTGTCTTAATCGTAGTCATAGCGTTGATTTGTTTAAAAGATTACTAGTTGTGTCAATAACATAGTTTTTTGGTCAAAAAAATTCAAGATTCAGTCCGATTTTTTTTATCGGTGCCCGCGTTGGGGTGAAAGATTGCCTCGTGTGTGGAGCGGTTGAGGCGGTGGCAGTTCATCTGTTCTGTTTTTCCTAAGGACACTTGTTGTCGTAGTTTTTTATGGGGGACCTTGAAACGTCGTGGGACGTTTGTGGTCGGGTGCGTTTCATTTCCTGATGCAAAGGTAACACTTGCAGTGCGCAACCTTTTTGCGTAGCTTGGAAAAATTCTTCCTCGTTTTTCACATTGCAAAGAAAAATCAAACATGTGAACTTTCGGGGCATATGTTCGCAGTTTTTTTTCATCTTTTTCAGCAATTGTTGATGCTAATGCTGATTCCGCTGTTTTTCACGCCTTTAGCCCGAAGTTGAACTGTGTGAGAAAAAAGTTGTACCTTTGCGTCATCATTATAAATAATAACTATGGCACTCTTGATGATTAATGTTAAGACTTTAATACTGCTTGTCGTGGTGGCTGTTATCGCGGTCTCGTGCGCGAAAGTGTTCACCCGCAACTCGGGTGGCGCCAAGTCGCTCGCCGCGTTTGCCAGTGTCAATGTTGACGAATTCCAGTCGATTATCGCCGACCCCAATGTGCAGCTGCTTGATGTGCGCACCCGTGACGAGTATGACGAGGGGCACATTGCCGCAGCCGTGCTTGTCGATGTGAATGACACCGCGTTTGTCGAAAAGGCGATGGCCGTGCTCGACAAGCAACGTCCTGTCGCTGTCTATTGCCGCAGTGGACGTCGCAGTGCCCGGGCCGCCAGTCTGCTCGTCGAGCAAGGGTTCGAAGTGACCAACCTTAATGGTGGTGTCATCGCTTGGCAGGATGCCGGTAAAGCTTTGTTGAAATGAGCGTCCGCAAGCATTACAATGTGGTGGCAGCCGTCATCGAGGTCGATGGCAAGGTGCTGTGCATGCAGCGCGGTGTGACGCGTTACGACTACACGAGTCACCTGTGGGAATTTCCCGGTGGCAAGGTAGAGCCGGGAGAGACCCCCCAGCAGGCCCTGCACCGTGAATTGCTGGAAGAGATGGACTTTGACGTGGAGGTGCATGAGCACCTGGCCACAGTGACGCACGATTACCCTGATTTCACCATCACACTTGCCGCCTATCGTTGCACGGCGGCTGCGACATCTTTCATCATGCGTGAGCATGCTGCCAGTTGCTGGCTCCCGTGGGACGAGTTGCCGTCGCTCAACTGGTGTGCCGCCGATGCCCGTCTCATCGCCCTCTTCCCCGAGAATTAATCTGGAATCTATAGATAATTTGGATCATCTAGACAAGCTATAACTATTGCAGGGATGCCATTTGGCGCCCCTGCAATGTGTTGTGTACAAGATGATTATGCTTCCAGGTCGATATTGAACTGCTCGTGCCAGGGCAGGCCCTGCTTGTTGAGCACCTCCAGGAAGGGATCCGGATCAAACTCCTCGACGTTGTGCACGCCCGGTTTCCTCCATAGTCCCTTGAGGAACATCATGGCGCCGGTCATGGCGGGAACACCCGTGGTGTAGCTCACGGCCTGCATGCCGGTCTCCTCGTAGGCCTTGTGGTGGTCGCAGTTGTTATAGATGTAGTAGGTGAGCGGTTTGCCTTCCTTGTCGGTACCGCTGATGCGGCAGCCGATGCTCGTCTCGCCGGTGTAGTTCTCGCCCAGGTCTTGCGGATTGGGCAGCACGGCTTTGAGGAACTGCAGCGGCACGATGTCCATACCCTGGTAGTTGATGGGCTCGATGCTTGCCATGCCGATGTCCTGAATCACGCGCAGATGGGTCAGGTATTCCTCGCCGAAGGTCATCCAGAACCTCGCACGCCTCAGAGTGGGGAAGTTGATGACCAGCGATTCCAGCTCCTCGTGGTACATGAGGTAGCTCTCACGCGGACCAATCATGGGGTAGGTGAGGGGCTTGTGGATTTCCAGCGCACCGGTCTCTACCCACTTGCCGTTCTCCCAATAGCGTCCCTTCTGGGTGATCTCGCGGATATTGATTTCAGGGTTGAAGTTAGTGGCGAATGCCTTGCCGTGGTTGCCGGCATTGCAGTCCACGATGTCCAGGGTGTGCATCTCGCCGAAGTGGTGCTTGGCGGCATAGGCCGTATAGACGCCGCTCACGCCCGGGTCGAAGCCGCAGCCCAGGATGGCGGTCAGCCCTGCCTGTTCAAAGCGCTCGCGATAGGCCCACTGCCAGCTGTACTCGAAGTGTGCCTCGTCGCGCGGTTCATAGTTGGCGGTGTCCAGATAGTGCACCCCGCAACGCAGGCAGGCCTCCATGATGGTCAGGTCCTGATAAGGCAGGGCCAGATTGATGACCATGTCGGGCTTGTGGCGGTTGAGCAATGCGACGAGTTGGTCCACATCGTCGGCATCCACCTGATCGGTGCTAATGTTGTCTTTGCCGATGGCCTTGGCCACGGCGTCACACTTGCTGCGGTTGCGCGAAGCAATCACGATTTCGTTAAACACGTCAGGGTTTTGCGCGCATTTGTGGGCGCACACGGTGCCGACTCCACCACATCCGATGATAATGACTTTGCTCATAACAGGTATTCAATTTATGTTTACTTTCCTGCAAATTTACGGCAACATTACCAATACGGCAAATGATTTCCCAAGTTTCTTCATTTTCGGGTATTGACAGCCTGGTTCGTCTATAAAAAAGTTGGAATTATCGAATATATTTGCGTTATTCTATTTATTTCAAGTAATTTTGCTGCGCAAAACAAGATCAGATAAATACCACACGATTGACATGAAAAAGATACTATTGCTATTGTTCGTAATGTGCTGCTTGTCTGCCGGGATTTCACGCGCCGCCGTCATCAACGGCGTGCTGGTGGATTCGCAAGACACGACCGAGCTCATCGAGGCTACGGTCCGTCTGCTCATGGCCAACAGCGACAGCACCATGGTCAAGGGAACGACGACCGACATGAATGGCGTCTTCAACATCAAGGGGGTCAAGGCGGGACGCTATCTGCTCCGCTTCTCCTACTTGGGTTACAATGACGTCATCAAGCACGTCACCGTCGGCGAGGACGGGCGTGACGTGAACATGGGCGTGGTCACAATGGATCCAAACACCATCATGCTGCAGGAAGCCGTCGTCGTGGGTGTCAAGAGCCCGATTGTCGTCAAGGAGGACACCATCGAGTTCAATGCCGACACCTATAAGACTCAAGCCAATGCTGTTGTCGAGGACCTGCTCAAGCGCCTGCCGGGTGTCGAGGTCAGCAGCGACGGCAAAATCACGGCCAACGGCAAGGAGGTGAAGAAGATTCTCATCGACGGCAAGGAGTTCTTCAGCGACGACCCAACGGTGGCATCGAAAAACATCCCTGCCGACATGGTCAACAAACTCCAGGTCATCGACCGCAAGAGTGACTTGGCACGCCTCACCGGCGTTGACGACGGTGATGACGAGACGGTCATCAACCTGACGGTCAAGAAAGGCATGAACAATGGCTGGTTCGGAACGGTCAATGCGGGCTACGGCACCGACGACCGTTATGCGGGCAACCTGATGATTAACCACTTCCGTGACGGTAACCAGTTCACCATTCTGGGAGGTGGCAACAATGTGAACAACATGGGATTCGGCGACGGTGCGGCAGGGCGCTTCCAGCGCTGGGGCGGCGAGCGAGGTGTGACCACATCGCAGTATGCCGGCATCAACTTCAATATCGGCAGCAAGGAAGATGACCACTTCCGTGTGGGTGGTGACATCATGTACAGCCACAGCGACCGCGACACGCGCACGCGCACAGCCCGTCAGTACCTGTTCGAGGACTCCACCAGCTACTACGATGCCAATAGCGCTTCACGTGACAAGAGCCACAGTCTGCGCGGTGACTTCCGCATCAAGTGGGAGGTGGACAGCAACAACACCATCGACTTCCGCCCCAACTTCTCGTTCAATTTCAACAAGAGCGAGCTCGGCGACTCGTCGCTCACCAGTGCCGGTGACCTTGCCCGCACCTGGGTGAACCGCAGTTTGAGCAACTACTTCAACGACGGCAAGAGCTATGATTGGGGCGCACGCTTGATTTACAACCACAAGGTGGCCAGTCATCCGGGCCGCAGTCAGAGCTTGATGCTCAACTACAACTACAGTAATGTGCGCGAGGATGCCGACACCTACACCGACAACACCTATTACCTCTTGCCCGAACAGAGCGAGCTCATTGACCAGACCGCCAACACCCGTCGCAAGACCCATAGCGTCACGGGCCGCCTGTCATGGACCGAGCCCATCGGCGACGTCAAGAATGCCCGTTTCCTGGAATTCTCCTATCGCGGCAATTACCGCTACACCACAAGCGACAAGATGGTCTATGACAACGATCGCAGCGGCATCTGGCCCGGCGGGACCGTCACTGGCCAGGATTGGAACGAGGGCCTGAGCAACAGTTTCCGCAACACGTTCTTCAATCAGGAGTTCAGTGCGGGATTCCGCCAGGTGCGCAAGGCTTATAACCTCAACGTCGGCATCAGCGTCAACAGCGCCATGTCCAAGAGCAAGGACCTCATCAACAGCGCCCGCGACATAGCTGAGCGTTGGGCCTGGTCTGTGGCGCCCTATGCGCGTTTCCGCTACAAGTTCACCGACACACGCAACCTCAACTTCAACTACCGCATGCGTGCCAGCCAGCCCGGCATCGCCCAGTTGCAGCCTGTTGCCGACGAGAGCAATCCGCTCAACATCGTCATCGGTAACCCTGAGTTGAAGCCCACCTTCTCGCACAACATCAATCTGCGCTTCGGCGACTTCGCGCAGGGTGCGCAGCGCAGCATCATGGCGATGTTGAACGTTGACTTCACGCAGAACAGCATTGTCTCGACCACGACCTACGATGCCACCACCGGTGGACGCATCACCAGCTACACTAACGTGAACGGTGTGTGGAACGCTATGGCGATGAACATGTTGAGCTTCCCCTTTGGCAGCCAGAAGACCTGGTACTTCACCAGCCACTTGTTCACGCGTTACTCGGTCACCAAGGGTATCAACAACGATGTCGAGAACCGCAGCAACACGTGGATGATCAACTATTCGCCCGGTTTGGCGTTCCGCAACAGTGTCTTTGACATTGAGGTGCGTCCGCGCTATAGCTTCCAGAACACCACCAACACGGTGCAGACCTCCAGCAACCGCAACATCCACACCTGGGGCGGTATGTTCAACGGCACTTATTCGGCTCCCTTTGGCCTGGTCATCAGCACCGACCTCAGCTACAGCACGACCAGCGGTTACACGGCCGGCTACAACTCCAGCCAGTGGCGCTGGAACGGTTCGGTGGCCTATCAGTTCCTGCGCGACAAGCAGGCTTCGGTCACCTTGTCGGTCTATGACATCCTTGGCCAGCAGAAGAATGTTTTCCGCAACGTCACTGCCAACTACATCGAGGATGCCATCTACAACTCGCTGGGACGATATGGCATGCTGACCTTCACCTACCGTTTCAACACCTTCGGCAAGGGTGAGCAGCCCAAGGACCGCAACGAGGGCCGATGGGGCCCGGGCGGAGGCTACGGGCGTCCCGGAGGTGGCGGACGTCCCGGAGGAGGCCGCCCCCCGTTCTGATCGCCCATGCTACGCCGCTCAGTTTTTGCTGATTCTGGATTTTTAATCGGCCTGACGGCCGAGACCCTTTAGCTCGGCGAAGCCAAATTAAACAAAAATCTTTTAAATATTAAACAAATAGATTTTCGAACTTGGCTGATCTCATCGGCCAAGTTCGATTAATTTTATATATAATTTTCGCTTAATTTCTCCGCGCTTGCGCGGATAAGATGACCAGCCTCAAAATAATGTCTTAGCGCCTTGGCGTGAGGATTTGCACTGGGGTATCACCGTCTGTCGGGCAAAATCTTAACATTTTTTAAAGAAATATTTTTTTTGCCTTTTTTGCCGATGTCAAAAAAAGCAGTATCTTTGCGTTGAACTATATAGTGAAATGACCATTAGGATTAGTGTAATATGTTTGTAGTGAATTGCTTATGTCCCAGGGATTTTATCCGTGGATTCCAACCTGGCAGGTCTCGCATCGCGGTGCAAGGCTCGCATTTGCATATGCTGTCACTGCGCGATGCGCAATCCTGATGCGACTCACACCTTAATATTTAATATGTGGAAATAAACAACGACTACCGTTAATCCGGAGCCCTTTGATAAAGAAGAAATAGAGAAAACCCGAATTGCAAAACTGAATTGAAGATTATTTTATTTATTTTATTATTAACATTTTAATTGTTTTTTTTAAAATTATGAAGAAGTTTTTATTTACTCTTGCTGCCCTGTTGATGGCAGGTAGCCTCTGCGCCGACGAGTATTTCTACGTTGAGCCGTTTGAGGTTGCTGAGGGCCAGACCTCTCTTGAGGTGCCCGTTTTGGCACATTTCGACCACGCTGTTAGTGCATGGATGGTTGAAATTCAGCTTCCCGAGGGCCTCGTTTTTGATGGCGAGGAGATGGATGCAGGTGAAGACATGACTATCCCTTACCTTGATAGCAGAGGTAGGAGCAAAACTTTTGACTCTCCATTGATGCAGAACATTCAACCAAATTTTGGTAGGTTCATTGCTGCTAATACGATTAATGGCTACTACGAGGTTGATGGCTCATGGGAAGCCTATGGTCCCGTGAAATGGTTAGCCGGCGACTATGAGGAGATGTTCATCATCTATCTCACTGTGGAAGATGGTTTCCAGGGTGGTGACATCGTTGTAACCACTCAACCCTCTTGCGGTCAGGAAAATCGTCCCGACGTAGAGCCCTGCCCGCTGGGTATGACCTACACTCAGACCTGCACCGTTACCGTTGAGGGCGGCGCACAGCCGGAGAAGACTGATGCTCCCGTCATCACCGTTGTTGACGATCCCGAGGCTCAGACCGTAACCGTTACCGCTACCGGTAATGGCCACATCTGCCTGTACTGGGACGACCAGCTCATGGCTGAGGGTGAAGGCACCGCTGAATGGGTAATTCCTTACGGTGAGGATCCCGAGGGTGAAGAGTATGGCGTGAGCGCTACCGCTCAGGAGGAAGGCAAGGAAGTCAGCGACTACGCTCTGGAGACCGTATTCGTTCCTGGCATCCCCGCAGGTCCCGTTGTTACCCCGACTCCCGAAATCATCATCACTCCCGATGCTGACAACATGGGTTACACCATCGAGGTTGTTGGTGAGGGCGAGCTGCACCTCTACATCAACGGCGAGGAGGTAGAGAATCCCTACCACATCGACCGCACCGATGAGGCTCAGACTCTGGTAATCACCGCTACCGCTCAGGTTGAGGACATGGAGATCAGCGCTACTGCTGAGAAGACCTTCGTTGTTCCCGCATTTGCTGGCGAGGGCATCTACATCGTTCTCATCGACCAGGAGGGTAACGAGCATCAGTATGACCTGTATGCTAGCGCAAACAACCCCAACAACTTTGTAACCATGGTAACCCTTGAGTACAATCCTTGGGGTGCATTCGATCCCATGTACGAGGAGCGTCCCAACGTGCCCTTCTACTTCATCGTTAACGGTGAGCGTCTGGGTGCTGAGAATGACATGACTCCTACCAAAATGGGTGCCATGGAGGAGACTCTGCAGAACCCGCTGTTCGCTACCGACTTCTGCTACACTGTTCCCGTTGGTTACACCTACACCATCGGTATCCAGTTCACTGCTGATGGCGACATGTACGTGCTCTGCGCTCAGGGTTCACAGGTTGGTGTTGACGAGCTGAATGCTGACAAGGCTGTTGCTGGCGTACGCTACTTCAACATGGCTGGTCAGGAGATGCAGGAGGTTAACGGTGCTACCATCGTTGTTACCACCTACACCGACGGCACCACCAGCGCTGTTAAGGTGATCAAGTAAGCTAATCTGTTAGCTACTGACAACTAAAAAAGGGTGGCCCCCACTGCGGGGCCGCCTTTTTTAATTGGAGTGACTGGATGGGCTGGAGTGACTGGAATCACTGGATGGACTGGATCTCCAGTTTCTCCAGTCTTTCCAGTCTTTCCAGTCTTTCCAGTCACTGTAGTACCCTAAAAAAAGTTGAATGGATTTTACCTTATCCCTGACAGAAGTTGAATGGTTTTTCGCTTAACCCTGCAGGGAGTTGACTA
>JAEEGG010028029.1_pt1 | contig 10632 bp, 7 predicted proteins | sample 9134161 | NCBI WGS metagenome assembly JAEEGG01 (sample SAMN16246543, study PRJNA631951) | gut metagenome | biome: gut microbiome; feature: rumen; material: CR-attached | host: Bos | place: Iran: Karaj | collected 2018-10
TTAATCCAGCACACATCAGGAGTGTGGTGAATAGCAGCATCAGTCTTTTGTTCATGGTGTTTAGGAGTTTAGGAGTTTGGGAGTTTAGGAGTTGACTTACTTCCATTTTTTCAGGATGTCGGCAAGCGGCTTGGCGGCCTCTTGGGCAATCTTGTCGATGAAGGCCTGGGCTTCTTTCTCGTCGTAAGGCTCGTCATCGTTGGTATAGGTTTTCTTGCCGTCTTTCTCGGTCACGGAGAAGAGTTCGTTGAAGCCTTCGCTTTCGGTCTTTTCGTAGTAGGTGGTCTTGCCGCCACCCTTGATGACCAGCGCGTCGCCCTGGAATGAGAGTTCCTGACCTTCAGCTACGGGGATGCCGTCGAAGTTGTCGATGTCTTTCATGTCCTTGTAGAACGAGAGCAGGAGTCCGTCTTTGCCGTCTTCGGAGCATAGGAAGACATAGTCGCCGGCAAGAGAGTAGTGGGCGATTTTCTTTTCCTCGCCATAGAACGACTCCCACAATGCCTGTATGTCCTCCTGGTGGGTCTGGATGTTGCTCTCGGCGGCTGACACGAGGGCGGTGTCGGGAGCTGCTGCAGGTTCTTCACTTGGCTGGTCTTTCACAGGTGCCTTGCTGGTGCATGAGGCGAATGCCAGACCTAAAGCCATGATTGCAAACAAAACGGATTTTGCCAATACTTTTTTCATTGTTGCTATTGTTTTTATTTTATTGTCATTACAAGATGATAATGGTTTTGCCGTCTTTGATGATTGTCGTAGAAGACGGTTCCCTATAGGGTATTTCTATGTCGCTTAATATCCAGTCCTCGTAGTCGTTTCTGAAAGTCACTTTGCTACACGACTTTGGAAGTGGCGGGAATTCTACTTTGAATGTATACGACTTGCCGCGTGCAAATTCGAATGGGTTTACATTGATGTAATTCCTCGAGTTGTATTTCTTCCTGTTGTTTTGGTCGATCAGCGTTGGGGTTTTCAGGATTTTAATCGCAAAGTAATTGTATTTCACAGTTACGTGTACAATAGTCTTGTCTTCATTTCTTATGACTTTTGTTATTTTCACGTTTTCTTTGTTAGAGCGGTGACGCGGATTGTCGTATACGTTAGGGTCTGCTGGTGCCTGCCTGGTTTCAGGCCTTCTTTGTGCTTCTTCCTGCCGTTCCTTGACGGGTATAGCAATGTTTCTGACTATAAACGGATTCTTGGCGGCTGCTGTCTCCCTAAACGTCACCACGGAGGTGTTTCTTGGCATCGGCGGGAATTCAATCTTATAGGTGACAGTTCCTGTATACTTTGTGCCCCAATTGAAATTCAACGCATCTGTGGCCTGGTATTTTTTACCCGTGGCTTCGTCGGTCAGTGTAGGATAAGCATCAATCTTACTCCAGCCAGTATAGCCTTCAGGTTGGGAAAACCTGAGATAGAGAACGGTGGCATTTGCCGTTCTTTCCACTTTTGTCACCTTTAAGGTCTCGACATTTGATTGTTGGCGCGGATTATTATAGGTCTGCGCTGCCAATGCCAGAGTGGTGAGTGACATGACTGTTATTAGAAAAATCTTTTTCATAGTCTTATTTTTCTTTTTTATTCAAACTATCTTGCATCAAAAAAGCGGCACAAAGAGGAACTCAAGAAATCAGAAATTCTTACGGACGCCCTGCCATTCGGGGAACTTCATCTTCAGGTACTCATCGTCGAGGAACAGGGCCGACTGCCCCACGCGTCCTTTCAGCTGCCAGTCCAGCCACTTCACAACGGCCTTGGCGTAGTTGCCACCATACTTCTCGTAATACGTGCCGCTGTGGCCGTCTTTTGAGTTCAGCATCACCACGGGGATATTGTCGGCTATGCGCTGGTAGTCAAGCTGGGCGTTTTCGTAGGCAATGTCGGCGGGGCCTCCAATCATATAGAACATTGGCTGGTGAAGGTCCTTCAGCGTTTCCTGGGTAGAGCCCATCATACTCATGTCACCGATACCTGAATTCAGCATCACGCAAGTCTTGATGCGCGGATCGTGGGCCACACCCAGCACCTGAGCGCCTCCACACGACTGCCCCATCGCTGCCACATGGTCCAGGTCGAGACAATGGTAGTATTCTGAGTCGGAGATGGAATTCTGGTCGGTCAGCCAGTCGAGCACCTCCAGCAGCATCCTGGGATAAGTGGTGAAGATAGAGCTGGGTGGTGCTTCCTGCTTCTTCTTGCTCTTCTTCGCCTTCTTGGCGGCCTTCTCACTCTCCTTTAACTGCTGCTCATGACGGGCCTTCAACTGCTCTTCTGTAAGTCGCTCAATTTTCTCGCCATTGGCCATGATGACCTCGCCTTTGGTTTCGGGATAATTAAACAACAACACATCTCTCCATTGTGCCATCACATCCTCTTCATCGTACGGTCCAATGGCGGCGAGAACATAACCGTAGGAGGCCACCTCGCTCAACAGCAGGCGCATCTCCACGTTGTTGTCGTAACAGGCGCCGTTGGCATAGACTATCACGGGCAGCTTTCCCTGCTTGGCAACCACCTCTTTCAGATTCTGCGGACGATACACCGTAAAGCGCGGACACGAGGCGTCGCCCACCACTTCCGACTTGAACGGTCCGGTGCCACCACCTTCCACTACTTGTCTCTGGTCTGCCTGGGCATTTGCCAGCCCCACACTTGCCGCGATGAACATCGCTGTTAATAATATTTTCTTCATAGTCATACTTTTAGATTGAATGGAAAAAATCGGTGGTTATTCATCGTTTTTTCCAAATATAGCCAACTTGGTGCTGATTAGTTTGAATTATAATTGAATTTGTGACGAATGCCCTTGTAATAGTTCTTACCATCAATCCAGATGTTTAAATAGAAATCAAGTTTCGAGCTTCCTTTACCCATGTGTAGTTCACTATAGGGCATGAAAATCTTAAAGTCATTGTAATTGGAGCTGCTATATTTTGGACTGAACTCTGAACTGGCACAAACTTTACCACCTGAAGTGCAGTACTTTCCATTGTAGTCTTCAAGGGCAGAGCCGTCTTGATAGTTGAAATAGGCAATAACCTTTCCTTTTCTTCCTAATGCATTTTTAACATTAAACTTGACATGAATCATCATGCCTTTCAACTCGTTCTTATACACGCCGTGATCAACCCATACGCGTTCTACACTTGCCGATATTGAGCCGTTGGAAGGATTTTGGCCGGCATTACTATTGTTTGCTCTGTTATAACCAGATTGAGAAGAGTTTGATTGATTCTGTTGATTTTGGATAGGCAAAGCGATGTTACTAATAACCCAGGGATTTTCTTCGTTGGCTGCCTCTCTAAATGTAACCACAGACGTATTTCTTGGCAATGGCGGGAATTCAATTTTATATGTGGCATTTCCTGTATACACTGTGCCCCATTTGAAATTCAATGCATCCGTAGCCGAATATCTTTTACCCGTTGCTTCGTCGATCAATCTGGGATAAGCTTGAAGCCTACTCCTATCATCAGGGTCATTAGGTGAAAATCTCAAATAGAGTATAGTGGAATTAGACGTTCTTTCCACCTTTGTTACCTTAATATTCCTATCGTTTGATCTTTGGCGCGGGTTATTGTAGGTTTGCGCTGCCACAGCCATGGAAATGATGAGCATGGCTGTCATTAAAAGAATCTTTTTCATAATACTCGGTATTTGATATTGTGCCTGATACTGTTATTTGTTGGAAGTGAAATCTACAAAGAACCACTTGTCTTTCTCGAATCCCGGATTATCTTCCTCGGTGTTCTTGCCGCTGTCGGTGAACTCCATTTCTGGTTCCTCGCCGGCTTTTTCACTGAAGGCATTGGCTTTCTTCATGAATTCGTTGTAATCGGCCTCGCTGCGGAAAGCGATGGAGCCATAGGCCACAGACTCGGCTGTGAGATAGATGACGATGGCATTCTCATCGTCGTCGGTAATCTTGACGGGCTGACCCTCGTTGTCGAGTTCAACCGATGCGCCTCTGCCGAAATAGTATTGCAGGTTGTCGACTTGTGCATCTTTCACTTCTTCTTTGAACGATTTCAGAACTTTCACGCCCATGGAGTCGAGCAAACCCTGAGGAACAGCGTCCCAGTCGGCATTTACCAACGAAATCAAACACTCGGGAGTTAGGTTCGCAAGGGCTGCCGTGGCTGCGCTTTCCTGCTGCTCTGCATTTGTGTTGTCGGCGGGTTTTGACTTACAGGCTGACATCATTGCAACAATGGCCAATGAAATAACAGCAAATAAAATTTTATTCTTCATGACGATAAATTGTTTATGGTTTAAAGAAATTATAATCGGGGTTATTAACTATTCGGCTGACATTGCGATGCGGAAACCCACGCTACCGAAAACGTAACCGTTGGTAAAACCACGGGAAGACACTCGGCAGGTTTTGCCGTCATCATCGGCAAAACTGCCACCACGGATTACCTGGCCTTCGCTGTCTTCCACGTCTATCAACGGGTTAGTCTGGCTTTCTTTGCTGTAGCGGGCAATATCATCTGCGCAATACTCATCTACGTTACCACTCATATCGTAAATGCCCAGTTCGTTGGGTGCCTTCCCCTTCACCGGCTGCTCTCTGTTTTCCATGTCATTGAACCATGCCACGTCGGAAAGGTTGTTTGAACCGGAATATTTATAACCCTTGCTCTTGTTGCCTCCGCGTGCAGCAAATTCCCACTCGGCCTCTGTGGGCAGACGGAATTTGCGGCCAGTCAGTTCGCTGAGTTTTTCGGCGAACCATTCACAGTCTCCTCCATTTACCGATTCTACTGGCAGCTCAGCCCCTTTCTTGTCCGACGGATTTTCGCCTATAACAGCTTCGTAGAGGGCTTGCGTCACTTCGGTCTCACCGATATAGTAGTCGGAGAGGGTGACTTGGTGAGCGGGCTTTTCGCCTTTGACAGCGTCTTTGCCCTGTTCGGGTGTTGCGCCCATGGTGAACGTGCCGCCTTTGACAAGAATCATGTTGAACGTGATGCCTTTTACGGTGAAGGTGGCAATGCTGTCGTTGGCGAGACTGTTTGCGGAGGCTTCTTCGGCGGCTCCGACTGATTCCGTCTTAGGGGCAGATGAAGAACCGCATGATAACAAGGGCACAGGACATGCCAATAACACCAAAAGGGTGATGTGGAGTAGCTTTTTCATACGTATTAAGTTAAGTAAAATTATATTTGCAAAGATATGCTAATTTTTGTTTCCTTCCAAAAAAATAAGTGTTGACTTTTGTGTAATTGGCAAAAGTCAACACTTATTAACTTTTTTATTAAAACTATTTTACATCAATAAAACAGGCTTCTAGAACTCCCCGCCCCTGAAGGGGAGGGGTTAGGGGTGGGGAGTGTAATTTTTGATATCTGCCTAACATATCAGCCTCTTTTCTGATTACTGACCCCACCCCTGCCCCTCCCCTACGATGGGAGGGGAGCACCTTGGGCCTGAAGGTAATTGCTCCCTCCCTATAGGGAGGGCAGGGGGAGGGTCTTCTCCTGTCTGTTTATTGTATGCCGAAGTCTTTCTGCTGCTGTTCCACTTCTTGCAGCGTGCGGCGCTTTTCCTCCTCGGTCAGGGGAACTCCCTGCCCATGTTGCGAGGAGGGATTGGCAAGCCACGCCGGACTCCCTTCCCCTCGGGAGGGGTTGGGCTTCTCTTTATAGCACATTTTGCCCTCGTAGGGGATGCTCACGATGGTGAGGGTGTCGGCGGCGGGGGCATAGGTGCCGGGCCATTGGGAACGGGCTGTGATGGTAATCTTTCCGGCGCGGTTGGTGCTTTGTACCAATATGGGTGCCGAACCCCATTCCACAGCGCGCGGATTGGCGGCTATGGAGGCATCACCAATGATACGGCCTTCTCCCTCGACAGTGAACACAATCTGGTCTTTGGCCAGACGGCGGACGTTACCGTTATCGTCGGTAATCTCTGCTACGACCACGATGAAGTCGGAACCGTCGGCAACGAGTTTCTTACCCATCTCGTCGGCATAGAGGCGAATCTTTGTGGAGCGGCGTGATGGCATCCTCTTCTCGGTTGTCACCACCTTGCCGCCGACGATGCCTTCGGCAAGGAGCGAGACATGCTGCCAGTCGCGTTTCTTGTAACTGTATTCGCGGGCTTCCCAGAAATCCCAGAAGTGGGGGAACACCACGGGTGCATTAGGCAGACCGTTGGGATCGTGGACCACGGGAAGTGTCATCTTGCGGTCGCCTTCGAGGAAGGAGAGCCGAACGCTGTCGCAATTGGAGAACACTACCACGTCCTGATCGGAGAAAGGCGTCATTTCGTGGGCGATGAAGACCCCTCTTCCGACTTCCCCCGAGGGGGAAATTTGCGAGCGGAACATCTCGTAGGCGTATTTCTTCTGACGGAAAGCATCGTAGATGCCGCCGAAATACGGGTCGGGATGATAGCCGCGCTGATGGTCGAAGGGATGCCACTGGCAACCGCCGATGAACTGCCGTTGTCCATGGCGCATGGTGCCGTAGGTCTCGGCAAGTGAGAGGGCTGCCGTGAGCATGGGCTTTTCGCCCCATCCGCGGGCAGCACGGTTCAGACAGTTGTGGGCATACCAGTCGTCGACCATCTCACCGAACTCACGTGTAAAGATACATTTGTTGGGAAGTAGGTCGTTGGGTGTTGGTTGATAGGTGATGGTGGGTTGCTGAGAGCCTTTGGCCTCGACGGGACCAGTCACATCTTCCGGCCATCCGTAGAGCACGTCGTAGTTCTCCTTTACGCCGGCGGAATTCATGTCGGCAGCCGCCACGGGCCTACCGGGGTAGGGGAATTCCTCGCGGGTGATATTGAGTGCTTTCATTGCGAATTCCTGTGGATAGCGGGTCTCGTTGAGAATAGGTTCCCACATCAGCACACAGGGGTGGTTGCGGTCGCGCCGGATGATTTGTCGTGTGTTTTCGTGCACGAGTTCTGCCCAGTATTCGTCTTTGTTCCAGTATTGCCAACCGGGCGTAGGCACGATAATGAAGATGCCCAGCTCGTCGAGCGCGTCCATGAACGACGGGTCTTGCGGATAGTGGGCAGCGCGGATGATGTTCATTCCGGCGTCTTTCAGTCGTTTGGCGTCGCGCCACTGCTGACTGTTGGGCATGGCGTTGCCCACGAGCGCGAAGTCCTGATGGCGGTTGCCGCCAATCAGCTGGCGGTAGGGTTTGCCGTTGAGCCAGAATCCGTCGCGTCCGCGGAACTCAGCCTTGCGGATGCCCATGCGGATGATGCCGCCGTCGAGTCCCTCTTTTATGTTTCCGGTGTGTGAGGGCGAAGCCACCGTTATCTCCACATTATATAGATATGGGTCTTCTGGACTCCAGAGGTGTGGATTTCGGAGTGTGGTTCTAAGAATTGCCGTCTTGTTTTCACCTTTCTTGAGTTGGAGCTTCAGTCTGAGGATATCCACTATACGGCCTTCCTGAGACTTGATTTTTGCCGTCACCTGTGCCGTTGCGGTTTCTTTCGCATTGGGAAGATTCTTGCTCAGAAGGAGATTGACGTTGATAAAGACATCGGCACTCTTCTCGCTAATCTTGTCGTAGTGCAGGAAGATGCCGCCACCGGCAACCTGGTTCATTTCGTTGGCATCGGTGATGGCCACGGCACTTTTGCCAATGAGCCATACGTCGCGATACATACCGCCGTGGTAGGCGAAGTCGAGGGCTGTCTGTTTCTTGCCCGGCGGGTAGGTCTTGTCGTCGCTATTGTCGGCCATGACGGCAATCAGACAATCGTCGCCCGCTTTAACGCCCGCCTCCGTCAGATTGACGATGATGGGCAGATAGCCGCCCTTGTTCTCTTTTACTTTCTGGCCGTTGACGTAGATTTCCTGCCGGCCCATGATGGCTTCGAAATAGAGGGTGATTTCCTTGTTACGCATGTCGGCGGGCATGGTGAAATGCTTGCGGTACCATATTACGCCCTGATAGTTGCGGCAACCGCTGGCTTCGCTGGGCACGAGCATGGCTGTGTGGGGTGCACATACCACCTCCCACTGCGCATCGTTGTAGGATTTTGCCTCGGCTCCCGGTGCATCTCCTAAATGGAAGCGCCATCCCTGATTGAAGTTATAGATAACTCGGCCGCTGCCATCCAATGGGAAAAGGCCGGCAACGGAATTGTCTGCAAAAGCAGACAAATAGGAAAACAGGAGAAACAAAAGAAAAAAGACCCTCCCCCGGCCCCTCCCTATAGGGCGGGGAGTAGATAGTCTTGGCATAGAATATTTTTTCATATTATAAGTAATGGTTTTTATTGACTTAAAAAGTAATTGCTCCCTCCCTATAGGGAGGGCGGGGGTGGGTCTTTAGGGGAGTGTCTCTATGTGTTTTATTCGCTCTCTGCGCCAGGTATATACCACATGCACATGGCCGTCCTTGGTCTGGATAATCGATGGATAGCTGTACTGGCTGATGGGCGAATCCTCTAGGGTCATCCAATGCTCCCAATGGATGCCGTCCTTCGACTTCATCAGTGACAATGGGGTGCGCGCACCCTTTTCCTTGTCGGGTTCGATGGGCCAGTTGTTGCAGATCATCGCAAAGGAACCATCCTGTAGTGTAACGGCATCGAGGCCTGAATTATTGTTCGGGGTGTCGATAAGTTGCAGCCGGCTCCATGTTTCTCCGTTGTCGCTGCTGTAGGTGATGCCGATGTGACGGCTTCGGGTGCGGCAGACAGCCTGCAGACGACCATCGGGGAGGAAAATGATGGAGGGCTGGATGGCTTTCACGCCCTCGTCGGCCTCCACGAAAGGTGAGCGTTTCCACGTCTTTCCCATATCGTCGGAGTATTCGAAATAGAGCTTCCAACCATCGCGCTCATCACTTGTGGGAGAAATCAGGCGACCTTTCGAGAGGACGGGCTTGTTCTTGATGGGACCGTAGATGCCGTCGGGCAAAGGTTCACGCTGACTCCACGTCTTGCCGCCGTCCTTCGAACGGCATATCCATCCTTTCCATCCGGCCACATTGGGACCAATCTTGAAATAGAGCTGCAGTTCGCCGCCCGGTACCTGATATAGTACAGGGTTCCAGCAGGCCTCGCGGTAGTTGTTGCCGATGGCTGCCTCACCGCGGTTGGTTTTCCACGAAGCCCATTCGGGGATAGCCATGAACTGACCCTTGAAAGCAGGTTTCTGAGGTGTGACCACCTGACTGACCTTTCCTTCGGGATTAGGCTTGAGGGGCTTGAACTCCACACCGTCGGCCACCATCTGCGGAGCCGTCCACGTATTGCTGCCCTTAGGCTTACGGCTTACCCAGATGCAGACATCTGGATTGCGCTCTTTCGTGCCTCCGAAATAGGTGGCCATGAGGTCGCCCTTTGTGGTTTCCACAATGGAGGCGGAATGGCATTGGGGGAAGTCGGCCTCGGTGTAGAGCCATTCATCGGCGAGGATTTTTCCGGCGATGGGACTGCCAGTCACCTGACGGGCATTCATCATGGCGATGCGGGCAGGTGCTGACTCGTTGAGGTCGTAGCTGCCGGAACCGAGGGTTTTCTTGGTGCCGTCGGGGAGATAGAGGGTGGCTTCGGTGTTGGCGGGAATCTCCACATGCCAGAGCAGGCGGCCCTGTTCTTTCTTCCACTGGCTGACAATCGTGCCATAGATGCTTTGGTAGGAAGCGCGGATGTTGTCCATCTCGGGCACCGTAAAGTCGGGTTTCAGTGTTATATGACGGAAGCCGTCGGTGCTCTGAATGCCGGCAGCATCCTCGTAGAGCCATGAAACGAGGTCGCCCAAGAGCATCACATGGTTGCCTGAGTTCATCTTTGGCGAAGCAGTATCGCCGTTCCAGAGTTCCCATGTGGTGGTGGCACCTTTCTCTGCCATATAGCCCCACGAGGGATAACTCTTATTGGTGGCCAGGAGCCAGGCCACGTCGGAACGTCCCATGTCGGTCAGTCCGTGCATCAGCCAACTGATGCCGATGACGCCGCAGGATACATGTCCGCCGTTGTCGGTGATGATGTTCTTGATGATGTTTTTCTGCACCTCCTGTTTCACGTAGTCGTCGTCAATCATGCCGAAGGTGAGTGGCAGCAGATTGGCCGTCACGGTGTTGTTTCCATAGAAGGTGCTGTCGGGGTAGAGAATATGGCCGGGCACGGTGGTTGTTCCGCGTTTCACGGTCAGGAACTTTTTGTTGAAGGCATCCTTGGTCAGTGCTGCTTCATCCGTGAAATACTGGGCATCAGCCGTGAGTCCCTGCATCCGTGCGAAATCAGCCATCATAAGGTTTATCTTATAATAATAAGCGGTGGCGATGAGCGTGCCGTCGGTGACGCGGGCGGGGTCCTCGCTGTGGATGAGTTCCTCCTTTTCGGGGGGCACACACCAGTCGGCGTATTTGTCGCGGGGCATCAGTCCGTCCTGCTGGTATTGGTATTTCAGGTGTTCCAGCCATCGTTTCACGTTGGGGTAGAACTTACGCATGGGCAGGTCGTCGCCGTACTGGCGAATCATCATGTCGAGGGCCATCGGCAAGGCAGCAGGCCATGTCACGTTGTCGGAATAGTAGTTCCAGAAAGCGGGAGCCACGTCGGGGATACATCCGTCTTCGCGCTGTGCCTCGGTAATGTCGCGTGCCCATTTGGCGTAGAGCGTGTTGTTGTCGAAAAGGA
>JAEEGG010028034.1_pt1 | contig 10630 bp, 5 predicted proteins | sample 9134161 | NCBI WGS metagenome assembly JAEEGG01 (sample SAMN16246543, study PRJNA631951) | gut metagenome | biome: gut microbiome; feature: rumen; material: CR-attached | host: Bos | place: Iran: Karaj | collected 2018-10
CTTGTCCTTGAGGGTGGTCTTGCCCGCGCCGCTTGCGGCGCTCATTACGAAGAGCTTGTTTTTCATGATGTAAAATTTAGTAAAAATACCCGAGTGTGATTTGCGACAAACGAGAAAACGGAAATGTGATTTTACTCAAGTAAATAGAGGCCTGGAGTGTGATTTATCGCAATTGGAAGAAATCGCCGCGAGAAAAAATGTTTTTGGGTTATTATATTTGTTTGCAAATGGTGTAAGGGTGTAGGAGATGGTATGAAATCTTGTTTTCTTGTTGTTGCCTTGGCGTGCCTTGCAGGCATGGCCTTTGCCGACCCGACTGTATCTATCTTTGTGAAGGACGCCTCCGAGTTCCAGGCGATACAGGCCGACTTGCAGCAGTTGAAGGCGGGCATCGGGAGTGATAACCCCGAACTTGATTCCTTGATTACCCGTGCGAACCGCATCGCGAAAATGAACGACCGGTGTAGCATGGTTTCTATAAACGACGTGCTCGACGAGGAATGTGGACGATTCTATGCCGTAGAACTCCCCGAATTCGAATCCCGCTACATGGAAGTTACCGGCGAACTCCGCCTGGGCGTAGTGACTATGGCAAACGACCTGGAACAGCGCACGCAGCAGATTGACGCTTGTACCGACGCTTTTTCTAGAATTATCGCTTCCAAGGAAAACCTCCTGAAGATCGAGGGTGGCGTGGACCTGGAGCCGCTCTCGCATGCGGGTGCCTTCGATGCCTCTTACAACTTCAAGCTGCGCTACGACGAGCGCCGTATGGACCAGCAGAAGCACTTTACGGAACTGTGGCTCTCCAAGTGTGGCGATATCGTGCTGCGCAAGTCGGGCGACGAGTTTGCTCCGCTTTTTGTGCAGGCGCTGGAACACATGAACGACTCGCTTTTGCACACGAAGACGAACCTGAAGGTGGTGCTCGATTCGTCGGACCTCTCGCTCTACCTGGACCTGAACAGACCGGTGGCGGGTGCATACTACCTGAGCGGTGCCGAGCTTTTTAACGTGAGCCAGATTCCTTCCGGCAAGGAGAATGCGCACCTGCTTGTGGATATGAAGGACAAGTCCGTGAACTTCCCGAGGGGGCGCGATGGCGAGATGGCGGCCTACAAGGGCCGTGTGGAGTTCGAGAAGGCGAGCGACGACCTGGTGGGCCGCTGGATTTGGGGCCGCGATTCCTCTGCTATCAAGGCGATGCCCAAGATGAACACGAAGACCGTGTCCGCGACGGCGGTTGTTGCGGGCTCGGAACCCATTACGACGACTCCGGAGGCTAGCGAACCTACGCCGCAGGCGGGCGACAAGGTGGATAACGGCCTGCCTGAGGCTAAAAAGTCGAGTAGCACACGCTGGGTGTTTGTCGGGATTTCGGCGGCGACGCTTATTGCGGGTACAACGCTTGCTGTGGTCTACAACAAAAAGGCGAAGGACGAAAGCGAGAAAATGCCTGCTTCGCGTGAAGAGTTCAATAACCGTCACGATGACATCGGCAAGTACCAGAAATACCGTACGGCAGGCATCGGCATAGCCATCGTGGGCGGTATCGGGCTTAGCGTGAGCCTTGCGTTCTAGGAGGAAACAGTATGAATTCGAAATTGAATGTAAGTGCGCTTGTGGCGGTTTCTGCCGTAATGTTCCTCTCCGCCTGTAGCAATTACCAGGAAGAGTTCGACAACAACTTCGGAGCGCTGGAATATGCGGACGACGTGGTTGAATCTTCTCCGTCGGGTGGTGACGATCTGTCTTCGCCTTCGGGTAGCCATAGTTCATCGTCTTCTTCTAACCCTTATGTGATTGGGAACGTCCTTACCGATGCTCGTGATGGTAAGGAATACAAGCTGGTGACTGTCGGCGAACAGAAATGGATGGCGGAAAACCTGAATTTTGAAACGGAAAAAAGCCGTTGCTATGACAATGCTAACGGAAATTGCCTGAAGTACGGTCGGCTCTATACATGGGCCGATGCCCAGAATGTTTGCCCGGTAGGGACGCACCTGCCGTCGCACGATGAATTTAATGCGTTGTATAAGTATGTTCGCGAGGAACAACAATCCAATGGTACGACAGAAGCAAAGTTCCTAAAGTCTAAGGAGGGTTGGAAAGACTACAATGAAAAAAAAGGTGGAGATGATACCTATGGATTTTCGGCGTTACCTGCCGGCTTATTTGCAGATACGGGGTATGTCCGGATCGGCGAGTTCGCGCGTTTCCTGACTTCGGATACTACGGATGATGGCTTTGTTAGAGCGTTTGGCATGGATTATAATAATACCGTTTTCGGCCCCTCTAGGTATACTAAAACCTATGCCATCAGTGTCCGCTGCCTGGTGGGCGAAAAGAAAGTCGAGACGACGTCTAGCAGTTCGATGGAATCATCGTCTTCATTCAAGTTGCCTTCTGTGACTGTGAGTACGGTGAACATGTATGGCGCGGATTATGCCGTAGTGACTATCGGTGAACAGACCTGGATGGCGAAAAGTATGGAATGGCAAGAAGTCGAGAGCTTCTGCTATATGAATATGGGGGGGATTTGTAACGACAGAGGTCGCTTTTACAAGTGGGAACAGGCAGAAAACATTTGCCCCGAGGGTTGGCACCTGCCAGATTCGTCGGAATGGCAAACCTTGTTTGATGCAGTCGGTGGAAAAGAAATCGCGGGTAAAGTGCTCAAATCTATAGGCGGGAATGGATCAAACGAAGTGGAATTCAACGCCTTGCTTGCTGGCTATATGAATTCTATGAATGAATACAACGACCTTGATGAAAAAGCTTGTTTCTGGGTTGCTGATGGGAATGGAACAAAAATTGTAGAGTTGCAGCATGAAAGCGATAAGGCATACTTCGTGATGGTACAAACTGGCGATGCTTATTCCGTCCGTTGCATAAAGGGGGCGGAATCATTGAGCAGCAGTTCTGCGCCATGTTACACGGATAAGGCTTACGATAGCGAAACGGAGTTCTGTTTCAAGAAATCTATCTATAAAAAATGCGGCGGAAAGGCGTACGACCCTGAAATGGAATATTGCCGTTCAGAAAACAATAGTGTTCAGCAGTTATGGAATTGTGAAGTAGAGGGCGCGGGCTATTATAATCCGGAAAGTCTGTATTGCGATAATGTTCAAGGCTTGCTGCATCTAAAGGCCTGTGGCGATACCTTGATAAGGCAGGATGAATATTGCTACAGGCACGGTAAATCTGCAATACAAGTTGCAAAAATGGAATTATGTGGTGATGAAAAGTTATATAATCCGTTGACGCATTTTTGCCGTGGAACCGGAGGTGGCATATTGGCTAGAGATATTTGTTCTGAAACTCCTGATGCAGAGGATACTCTTGACATAGACCTCCGCTATAATATAAAGGAAAATACCAAGGACTATGAAGAATTGTGCGATCTTCGTGACAAGCATGTTTATGGTGCTCAGAAAATAGGCGATTACATCTGGATGACGCAGAACCTGAACTATGATACGGCAGGCAGTTATCGCCCAGATGATAATCGATACTCCGATCAGTATGGAAGGTATTATACGTGGAATACGGCAATGGCTGCTTGCCCGAAGGGCTGGCACTTGCCGAGCAAATATGAATTTGAAAAATTGATTAAAACTGCTGGAGGGGAAGGGATTGCTGGAAAGAATCTGAAATCTACGTCGATGTGGTATTCAAGCGGCGCAGGAATAGACGACTTTGGCTTCGCGGCCTTGCCTGCCGGTCTCGTGGACAATAAGGGAGACTTCTATAACGCTACAAAATTTACGTATTTCTGGAGTTCTGAAGATGATGGAGAACCGTCTTCTCAACAAGCGTTAAAGCTGAACTTAAGCTATGATGCAGATGGTGCTCAACTCGGCAATGGCTATAAGGATGTTGCATATTCTGTCCGCTGCGTGCAGGGGGAATTCTCGGTCACGCCAAAATCAGAGACTATTCTGGGCAGACAGTACTCGGTTGTGACTTTTAACGAGGAAGAGGGGAACATGAGCGACAAGCAAACATGGATGGCGGAGAACCTGCAGTATTGGGATACTGATAACTTTACGTCAACGGAAAAGATGTGCTTTTATGAGGATGCAGAATACGACCAAGACAAAACCGATGGTGTCAATCTTTGTGAAAAGTATGGACGTTATTACAACCAGGAAGAGGCACTTTCCATCCTTAATCGGACTAGAAGCCAGGGGGATTGCTGGGTCTTGCCAGATTCGGGAAAAGTTAAGACCCTGATTAATATCGCTGGTAAGGATTTGTCAAGGCTTTATTCTGAACAAATGGGCGGAAACAACAAGACAGGGTTTAACCTTCTCCCGGCCGGTTATTACAGAAGCCAAACTCAGTTCATGACCGAGACTGGCGATAATCATTACTTTAAAACCTGTTTCTGGATACGGACGAATAATTCGAACAAACTGGCCGCCTACTGCTTCTACGAAAATGACAAAGCGGGGTCAGAGATGACATACGATGTTGAGGCGGGTGCCCGCCTGCCTATTCGCCTTATATACGACGAGTATTATTGCGAAACGCATTCAAATTAATTGCTGATTCAAATACCTGTATGAAATATGAATCCCGGGGCCGCTGGCTCCGGGATGACTGTTTTTAGGATGGCGGCTAGTTCTTCTTGTCTTCGATGTACAGCGGGCGCTGCTTGACTTCGTCGTAGATGCGACCGATGTATTCGCCAAGAATCCCGATTGACATGAGCTGCACACCGGCGAAGAACACGATAGCGGTCATGAGCGATGCCCAGCCGGGGACCGTCGTGGCGGGGGAGAGGAACTTCTCGAGGATGGACCACACGAGCACGCCGAGGCCGACGAGGGTCGCGAAGAATCCCATGTAGAAACTGACCTTGAGCGGTGCGGAACTGAATCCGGTAATGCCGTCGAAGGCGAGCCGCATCATCTTCTTGAGCGGGTACTTAGAGGTGCCCGCGGTGCGTTCGGCACGGTCGTACTTGACGCCAATCTTCTTGAAGCCTACCCAGCACACGAGCCCGCGCAGGAATCGGCTCCTTTCGGGGAGGTTCTTGAGCTGGTCCACCACGCAGCGGTCCATGAGGCGGTAGTCGCCGGTATCAGGCGGAATGTCGATGCTCGTGAGCTTGCCGATAAGGCGGTAAAAGCAGAACGCGGTAAAGCGCTTGAAGATGGTTTCGCCCTTGCGCTTGTTGCGCTGCGCGTACACAACCTGGTAGCCCTCGCGCCACTTGACCATCATCTCGTGGATCAGGCTGGGCGGGTCCTGCAGGTCGCCGTCGATAATCACTACCGCATCGCCGGTCGCATGGTCGAGGCCCGCGCTGAAGGCGGCCTGGTGGCCGAAGTTGCGGCTGAAGTTGATAATCTTGTTGTTCGGATTGCCCGGAAGCAGGCCCTCGACAATTTCGCGGGTCTTGTCCTTGGAACCGTCATTCACGAAAATGAGTTCGTGCTCGTATTCCTTGAGTTCCTCCTCGAGGACGCGGTAGGTTTCGGCAACAATTTCTTCTTCGTTAAAGACGGGTATGATTACGGATAAGAGCATGCAGTTAATATAGAAATTAAGGAATTAACACGGTGTTTACGAAGTCGACGTGGCTACAGTCGATGCTCCCTTTCGCGGTGGTTTTCAGTACGACGTTCTGTACGCCCTCGGTGTTTGCCGAAAGCGTGTGCACAACGCCGTTCTGGAACACGGGGCTTGCTGCGAGCACCTTGCCGTCACCGATAATCTCTACGGAGACGCCCTCGCTACAGAGGCTCTCGTCATCGAGCCCGAAGGAGGTGCGGAATGCCCTGTACTTACCCTGGATGCCGAGGGTCGTTTCGGAGTTCGCGTGCGTGGCGAACCCGTTCGCGAAGGTAATGCCGTTTACCACCATATCGTGGCCATCGATACTCTTGCCCCAGTGGAGGTTTCCCCAGTCCTGGCGGTTTGCCGTGATGGCGCTTTGCTCGAGGGCGGTGGCGCCGCCGGCATTGTTGAAGTAGTACTTTGAAATGTCGGCAAGTTTTGTGTTCTTCTGCGTGTCCATGACAACGACTCGGAACAGGTTGTAGCCCTGCTGCAGGCTGTCGGCCGCATTCCAGATTTCGTAGAACCCTTCCTGGTACGGAGCGGCTCCTATGATTTTCCCGTTGAGGGTCGCTGTGTAGTTCCAGTTCTTGCTTGCCTCGGAGGTTTCCTTGAGCAAGATTTTCAAGCTGACGCCCAGGCTGTCGAGGACGGGCTCGAGGTCCTTCACGACGATGATTTTTTCCGGGTTGTAGTTCTTGCGCCCGTTGAACTTCGCAATCTGTACCCAGTAGTTGTTGGTAATCAGGATGTTCTTTACGCCCACGAGGTCCATTTCGCGCTCGAACACGTCGCAGGTGGTCGGGATGCGGTGTTCCACGGCCTTCTTGTGGTAGGTGTGGCTATCCCAGCAGTCGAGTCCGCGGATATAGTAGACTTCTCCGTTGTACTTTTCGATGTAGCCCTGCAACTCGGAATCGCTCATCTGGCGCGCCTTGTCGTAGTGGATGGAGGAAATTCCGTAACCCACAAAATGCCAGGGCCTGCCGTAGATAAATAGCCTTTCGGCCTGCGGCTGTTCCTTGAGCCAGCCGAGAATTTCGTGCTCTTCGGTGGTCAGGTGGTTGCGGTTGTACATGATATTGTTGTTGAAGTCGTTCTTGTAGTGGAAAGTCCATGCGGTTAGGATGAGCGCTACGATAACCATGCCGGCAAGCGAGAGCGACTTGGTGCTGTTCTTGCTTGCAGATGCGGCAAAGTACTCGATGGCGTGCGCGATGGGGAGTGCGCCCACGAATGCCATGCTGGGCAGCATCACCAAACTATAGCGCTGGTTGATCTGGATGCTGAAGTCGCCCGACACGTTCTCGAGGATCATGTAGGTCTGCACGTGGTAGAGTGCGAGGAACGTGAGTATCCACAGGTAGAACTTGCTGCCCTTTGCAGTATCGTAGATGGCGCGGAACACGAGGTAGATGGCGCCGATGGCAAAGAGGTAGTTGAAGTAGGTGAGGAAGGGGTTCTCGAGTTCGCCGTTATCCTTGAGCGGGCGGGTCATTTCGGTCCAGTTCTTGGCGAGGTCCTCGATGAAGTGCCCGTGGGCCTCGAATTCACCGCCCTGGAAGCCGAATCCCTGGAAGTAGCTGATGGTCAGCAGCGCCGGTATCGAGAATACCGAGAGTGTCACGAAAAATGCGGGCGCCTTGAAGTCCTTCTTGTCGAGGACCTTCGGGATGGCGAAGATTATAAACGAGAAGATGCAGAATATGGTCTCTTGCCTGGTCTGCGCGAAGAAGGCTAGGATGATGGCAAGGAGAATCCAGTGCAGGAGGGTGTTCCTGTCGTATGCCCACTTGAATGCGAGCAGCGAGAGTGCGGAGAGGAATATGTAGAGCGGTTCTACCGACATGGCGCGGAACTGGAACAACACGGTAGGTTGCAGTGCCATGAGGAGGGCTGCGAGGAATGCTAGCAGGGGCTGCTTTGTCCAGGCGACAATCGCGAGGAACATGAGCAGGAATGCGAGCGGCAGCATCAGGAGTTCCGCATTGAAAATCCAGTGCAGGTCGCTGCCGAACAGGGGCATGCCCAAAAAGTACAGGAACGATAGCCCCTTGGTCTTGAAACTGTTGGACTTGGCGACGCATGTGAGTTGCCCGCCGTCGAAAATGCCCTGGTTGCAGGTACCGGCCTCGTGGTTGTGGTACATGTTCTGCGCGACGGACATGAATACGCTCTCGTCGCTCTGCACGCGGTGGCGGGCCTCGATCTGCGTGCCCGCAAAGATGGCGACCATCACGGCAAACACGATGGCGAGGATGCTGAACGCCCTTGCGGGGAGGATGCTCTTGACCCAGTCGCGGAAATCCTTGCGCAAGAAGACGGCGAGTACGATAAAGGCAACAAACTGTGCGAGGAACAGCGGGAGAGGGACTTTCAGGTCCCAAAGCTGGATAATGTGCTTGTAATGACCTTCGGGCCTACCGATGAAATAGATGGTGAAGGGGATGGCAATGGCGATAATGGGGCCGATAAAGCCCGCGGGGTGTAGTAAGTTTTTGAGTATCAACAGAATAGATTCTTTGAACTTCATTTTTAGGACCGTAATGCTTGTTTCTGGTTTGCCTGCAAAATATAACTTTTTATGTTATCGTGCTTTATCTGGGGGTTTCGACCTTGTGAAATTGCGCGAAAAAAACTAAATTTGGCGCGTAAATAATAACACCCTAAAGAGGTTTTACCGTGCAAGACTCCCTAGTTACAAAAGCAGCTGACAACGTCCGAATTCTCTCTGCCGCGATGGTGCAGAAGGCGAAGTCCGGGCATCCGGGTGGTGCGATGGGCGCCGCCGACGCCACGACGCTTTTGTTCGCGGAATTCTTGCGCTACGACCCGGACGATCCGGAATGGATGGGCCGTGACCGCTTCTTTATGGACCCGGGCCACATGAGCCCGCTCCTGTACTCCGAGCTCGTCCTCACGAACCGCCTCACGCTCGACGACGTGAAGAACTTCCGCCAGCTCGGCAGCCGCACTCCCGGCCACCCCGAACTGGACGTGATGCTCGGCATCGAGAACTCCTCGGGCCCGCTCGGCATCGGCCACGGCATCGCACTTGGCGCCGCTATCGCCGAACGCTTCATGGTGGAACGCTTCGGCTCCATCCTCGAGCACAAGACTGTCTGCCTCGTTTCTGACGGCGGCCTCGAAGAAGAAATTGCCTACGGCGTGGGCCGCATCGCGGGCCACCTCAAGCTTTCGAACCTCATCTTCTTCTACGACGCGAACCAGGTGCAGCTGAGCTGCAAGACCGAAGACGTGATGAGCCACGACTTCGTCGGCCAGTACAAGGCATGGGGTTTCCGCGTTATCGAATGCGATGGTTCCAACATTGCCGAACTGCGCAAGGCTTTCAAGGAAGCTTGGGCCGAGAAAGAAAAGCCGACTCTCGTGTACGGCCACACCACGATGGCGAAGGGCGCCGTTGCCGAAGATGGCAAGAGCTACGAAGGCGAAGTTTCTACGCACGGGCAGCCGCTCAACGCTGCCGGTGCTTCCACAACCGCTACGGTCAAGAACCTCGGCGGTAACCCGGACGACCCGTTCCAGGTGTTCGACGACGTGAAGGCGGGCTTCGAGGCTCGCGCAGAAGAACTCCGCAAGGAAGTCGCCGAATGGAAGAAGGCCAAGGCCGCTTGGGACAAGGCAAATGCCGAGAAGTCAGCGACCCTCAATGAATGGCTCTCCGGCAAGGCTCCGGTGCTCAACCTCTCCAGCCTCCCGATCAAGGAAGGTGTCGCTACCCGCGTTACGAGCGGTACGGTGCTCGGCTACCTCGCCGAAAACTTCCACAACATCATTTGCAGTTCTGCTGACCTTTCCAACTCCGACAACACGCAGGCGTTCCTCAACAAGACGGGCATTTTCCGCGCTAACGACTTCAAGGGCGCGTTTGTCCAGGTGGGTGTCGCCGAACTTACGATGGGCGCCATCATGAACGGTATCGCATTGCAGAAGGGCCTGTTCCCGATTTGCGCCACGTTCTTCGTGTTCAGCGACTTCATGAAGCCCGCTATCCGCATGGCCGCCCTCATGGGCCTCCCGGTCAAGTACGTGTTCACGCACGACAGCTTCCGCGTGGGCGAAGATGGCCCGACGCACCAGCCCATCGAACACGAGACGCAGATCCGCCTGCTCGAAGACCTCACGAAGGAAAACGGCAAGGCCGAAATGCTCGTGCTCCGTCCGGCAGACGCGTTCGAAACGCTCGCTGCCTGGGAAATGGCTTTCGAGAACAACGACAGCCCGACGGCTCTCATCCTCACGCGCCAGGTGGTGAACACGCTCCCCGGCGACAAGCGCTACGAAGCCGCGAAGGCTTGCCGCAAGGGCGCCTACATCGTGAGCGACAATACCGCCGCCGGCAAGAATCCGGACCTCACTCTTGTGGCGAACGGTTCCGACGTGCTCCTGGAACACCAGGCCGCCGAACTCCTCCGTGCCGAAGGCAAGGCCGTGCGCGTCGTCTCCATGATCAGCCCGGCTCTCTTCCTCAAGCAGGAAAAAGCTTACCGCGACCAGGTGCTCGTGCCCTGGACTCCGGTGTTCGCTCTCTCCAGCGGCCTCCCGGTCCTCTTCGACCGCGTGGTTGGCGGGTTCGGCAAGGCTTGCGGTCTGGAACGCTTCGGCGCTTCCGCTCCGGCTGGCGTGCTCGAGAAGGAATTCGGCTACGTGCCCGAGGCAGTCGCTGCGAAGGCCAAGGAATACCTCGCCGAATACAAGGCGAACGTTGAAGCCTGCAAGAAAGTGAACGGGTAGTTTGTAGTCTCCGCACTGCAAATTTTTCACCCTTGCGTTATTAAGTGTCACCCCCGCCTCCGAGCGGGGGTCTCTTTTTTTATATTATGTAAGGACTAAGGAAGGAGGAACTTTATGCGTAGTTCGATAGGATCCATTGCGGTGCTTGTCTTAGCATTCCTCTTGGCAGCATGTGGTGACGACGACAGCGACTTTGTTACGCGCGCTTCTGACGAATCGTCGTCGTCCGTTTGCGAAGACTGTGACGAGTCGAGCAGCAGCGCAAAGTCTTCTTCATCTGTCTCCCCGGACTCAGTTCCGGGGC
>JAEEGG010028035.1_pt1 | contig 10629 bp, 9 predicted proteins | sample 9134161 | NCBI WGS metagenome assembly JAEEGG01 (sample SAMN16246543, study PRJNA631951) | gut metagenome | biome: gut microbiome; feature: rumen; material: CR-attached | host: Bos | place: Iran: Karaj | collected 2018-10
ACCTTCAGGACAAGCAGACCTCTCTCTACAGTACTCTCGAAAACTACTGGATTCAGGCAGAGAACAACCAACAGCAATACAAGGCTGCAAAAGTCAGCACAGAGAGCGCACAGACAAGCTATGATCTTCTCAGCGAGCAGTTCAGCCTGGGACTTAAGAACATCGTAGAACTTCAGGATGGAAAGTCACGTCTTCTGTCTGCACAGCAGAGTGAGCTTCAGAGCAAGTACATGACAATCCTGAATATCAAGATGCTGGAGTTCTATCAGAGGTAATTTCACAGATTAAAGAGTAAGGTGTAAAGATTAATGTAGATAGTCTTGAAACCTTATACTTATATAAATCACAAAATCACAAATAAAGGAATAGTGCTATCTACATTACGCTTTACACTATACCCTTTACACTTTTAATATAGACTATGAACAAGAAAGTTATCATCGGTGGTGTAGCTGCTGTGGCTGTGGTTGCATTGGCTGGATTCTTCTTCTCTGGAAAGAAAGAGAGAAAGGTAAGTTTTGAAACAGCTACAATCGTAAACACCACTATATCAAGCAGTGTTACAGCTACAGGAACTATCGAACCTGTAACAAGTGTCACTGTAGGTACTCAAGTAAGTGGTATCGTAAGTCATCTGTATGTTGACTATAATAGCGTCGTTAAGAAAGGACAGGTCATTGCCGAACTTGATAAGACAAACCTTATATCCGAGCTTTCTACCCAGAAGGCAAACCTTTCTTCTGCTGAGAGCAAGTTCGCTTATCAGAAGACGAACTTTGAGCGCTATCAGAAGCTCTATGACAAGGGACTCGTATCTGCCGACGACTTTGAGAATGCAAAGCTCTCATATCTTCAGGCTCAAGAAAGCGTGACAACAGCAAAGGAAAGCGTACGAAAAGCACAGACAAACCTCAGCTATGCCACCATCACATCACCTATTGATGGCGTTGTGCTCAGCAAGGCTGTAGAAGAGGGACAGACCGTGGCTGCAAGCTTCAACACCCCAGAGCTCTTCACTATTGCTCAGGACCTCACCAATATGCAGGTTGTGGCTGACGTTGATGAAGCTGACATCGCAGACGTAAAGCAGGGCGCTCGTGTAACATTCACCGTTGACGCATATCCAGACGATGTATTCGAGGGAAAGGTCACACAGGTTCGCCAGTCTGCAACAACAACCAATAACGTTGTGACTTACGAGGTTGTCATCTCTGCTCCAAACGCAGACCTCAAGCTCAAGCCAGGACTTACAGCCAATGTGACAATCGTTACTCAGGAAAAGCAAAACGTACTCGCAGCTCCTGTTGCAGCCCTTCGTTTCGCACCTCTTGAGACTATGCTTGAGCCAGAAGGTAAGATTATCGACTGCGACTCAAAGACAAAGGTTTGGGTGAAGGATGGTAAGGACCTGAAGGCTATCGCTGTAAAGACTGGTGTCAGCAATGGTGCTCTTACCGAGATTACAGAAGGCATCAGCGCAGGTAAAGAGGTTCTTACTGGCTTCTCTTCTGGTATGCCAATGATGATGCAAGGCGGACAGGGCAACAGCAATCCATTCATGCCAGGCCCTCCAGGAAGAAGAAATGGTCAAGGTCAAGGACAAGGCCAGGGAGCAAGTAAGTAAAAATAGCCCCTCACCCGTCACAGCGTGACACTCTCTCCCAAAGGGCTGGTGAGGATCATAACTATAATCTATATGGAAAATAATTCTGAAAATCAAGAGCGTCGTGTGGTCATTGAACTGGATAATGTGAGGCGTGACTTCATCGTTGGTTCAGAGACCGTACATGCACTCCGTGGAATATCATTCAAGATATACGAGGGTGAGTTTGTCACCATCATGGGTACTTCAGGATCAGGAAAGTCAACCCTGCTCAACCAGTTGGGCTGTCTTGACACACCGACCTCTGGTGAATACTATCTCGATGGTGTGAGCGTGCGTACAATGAAACGTCGCCAACGTGCCGTGCTGAGAAACCGTAAGATCGGATTCGTGTTCCAGAACTACAACCTCCTTGCCAAGACAACAGCTGTGGAGAACGTAGAACTGCCTCTTATGTATAACAGGAACTTTTCATCCTCTGAGCGTCGCAAGGCTGCGATAGAGGCACTTGAAAGAGTAGGACTTGGTGACCGTCTCATGCACAAGTCAAATCAGATGTCAGGTGGACAGATGCAGCGTGTGGCTATTGCACGTGCATTGGTAAACAATCCTGCAGTTATTCTTGCCGACGAGGCAACGGGTAATCTTGATACCCGCACCTCTTTTGAGATGCTTGTGCTTTTCCAGAAGCTTCATGCAGAGGGACGTACCATCATCTTCGTTACTCACAACCCGGAGATTGCACAATACTCCAGCCGCAATATCATGCTGCGCGACGGCAAGATCCGTGAGGATGTAATCAACACAAATATCCTCTCTGCGCAGGAGGCTCTCGACAAGTTGCCAAAGCCGCAGGATGATTAATATGAGTGAATAGTGAAAAGTGAAGAGTTACTAATTTGAGTTACTCTAAACACTTACCACTAAACTCTAATCTCAAAACTCTAAACTCGCATAAAAATGAGTATAATAAACTTATTCAAAGTTGCACTTCGAGCCATAGCCAACAACGCATTCCGCTCGTTCCTGTCAATGCTCGGCATCATCATCGGTGTCGCTGCTGTGATAGTGATGATGGCTATCGGTCAGGGCTCAAAAGAGAGTATTCGTAAGAATATCTCACAGATGGGTACCAACGTGATAATGATACGTCCAGGTGCTGATATGATGGGAGGCGTCAGACAAGATCCTTCATCCATGCAGACCTTAAAGGTTGCTGACTACGAGGCTATTCTGAACGAGAAGAAATATGTCACTTTCGTTTCCCCAGAGGTAACGGCAAGCGGACAGGCTATCTATGGTGCGAACAATACCAATGCCACCATCTACGGAGAGTCGCTCGACTATCTCGATATCAAGCAATGGGACGTTGAAAAAGGCGTTCCTTTCACAGAAGACGATGTACACAAGAGTGCGAAGGTATGCCTTATCGGTAAGACCATAGCCGATGACCTCTTCCCTAACGGAGCTGATCCTGTAGGCAAGACAATCCGTTTCAAGAGCATACCATTCCGTATTTGCGGTGTGCTGAAGGCTAAGGGATACAACAGCTGGGGTATGGACCAGGATAACGTAATCGTTGCTCCTTATACCACGGTTATGAAGCGTATCGCTGCCCAGACGTATTTCTCTACAATCAACTGCTCTGCCATTACAGAAGAAGTAACTGATCAGGCAATTGAAGAACTGACAGAGATACTTCGTACTACACATAAGATCAAGGAAGATTCTGGTGAATCCGAAGACTTCACCATACGCTCACAACAAGAGATGATGGAAACAATGTCATCTACAATGGATACCGTCACTATCATCCTCGTAGTGGCTGCGGCATTCTCGCTCCTCGTAGCAGGTATCGGTATTATGAATATCATGCTGGTATCAGTAACCGAGCGTACAAAGGAAATCGGTCTTAGAATGTCAGTTGGTGCCCGTGGCATCGACATCAGCAATCAGTTCCTCATTGAGTCCATAATAATATCGGTGACTGGAGGACTTATCGGCATAATCCTCGGAGAAACCATTGCCGGACTTGCCTCGTTCCTGTTCCATCTCCCGACAAGCGTTCCGGGTTGGAGTATCACCGTCAGCTTCATCGTATGTACTCTCATCGGTATCGGCTTCGGATACTTCCCTGCAAGAAAGGCTGCACGCATGGATCCTATCGAGGCTATTAGGTATGAATAAGAAGACCCACCCCCAGCCCCTCCCATAAAGGGCGGGGAGTGAATAGTAATATTCGCTATAAGGGTGTGCCTGAATAATTTAACATTAACAATCTCTCTCAAGATAGAAATACTATCTACTCCCTCCCCTCTACGGGGAGGGCAAGGGGAGGGGTCTGGTCTATTATGAAAATCTCCACAATAATCCATCCTATTGCCATACTGGTATGGCTTCTCATTCCGCTCATGTTCATTGGGCCTTATGAGGAAATAAGTATCAAACGATACCTATTCAATAGTTGCATGCCATTCATGATGCTTCTTGTTTTCTACCTGAATTATCTGTGGATACTTCCAAGACATATTGAGGGGAAGAGCAAGTTAAAGGTATTACCCATCAATGCAATCCTGATTGTAGTGGTTTGTGTTCTCGTTGCACTCGTTCGGGCATACGAGTTTACGGTTTCTCCCCCACCCCGATTCCCGATACACGAGGATGCGCCTGAGTACGCAACTGATTTCAGTTGGCTATTCCTGTTTCTTGTCTTTATCCGCGATGCGCTCAACCTAATTTTCGTCGTCCTCATAGCATATAGCCTCAGAATGTCAAAACATGCGCATCGTCTTGAGCATGAGCGACAGGAAGCCGAGGTTGCAAGACGTGATGCTGAGCTAAACGGACTACGCTTGCAGATTTCACCTCATTTCCTGCTCAATACGCTGAATAATATCTATGCGCTTACGGCTATAAGTTCTGAAAGGGCACAGCAGGCTATCATACAGCTATCACAACTGCTTCGACACATGCTCTATGAGAACCAGCATGGAATGGTGGATTTCTCCTCTGAGTGTAAGTTCATAAGCTCTTATGTGGATTTGATGAAGCTTCGCATGGCGTCAAATGTGAAAGTGGATGTGGAGATATCGATTCCCGAGAATGACAAATCACAAGTCGCTCCCCTACTCTTCATCTCGCTCGTCGAGAACGCTTTCAAGCATGGCGTAAGCAGCACAGAACCTAGTTCCATTTCCATCAAACTTGCAGCCACAGAGACCGAGATAAGGTGCGACATCACGAACACCAACTTCCCGAAGACAAGCAACGACCGCAGCGGACACGGAATTGGTCTTCAGCAGGTGGAGCAACGTCTCAACTCTATCTATCAGGGAAAGTACTCTTGGACTCATGGCATTAATGAATCCGACGGACTTTACCACTCGGAGATAGTTCTGAAGAAATAAATGTAATTTACTATTTGACGATTTACGATTTACTATTGATGTACTATTTTATAAAATTTACTATTGAACATTCGGTTAGGGATTGACGATAAATAGTACATAAACCAAATAGTAAATAAATAGTAATTAGTAAATAATAAAATAGTACATCCGACATTATAATAAAAAAGAAAAATATGACAATCAAATGTGCAATAATCGACGATGAGCCTCTGGCAGCAGAGATGCTGGCAGGATATGCCAGTAAGACTCCGTTCCTCAACCTTGTTGGGGTTTACAATAGTGCCATTGAGGCTATACGCAATCTGCGTAGCGAACCTGTGGACCTCCTATTCCTCGACATTCAGATGCCGGAGCTTAGCGGTCTTGAGTTTGCCACCATACTTCCTCCGGAGACGCTTATCATCTTCACTACGGCATTCGACCGCTATGCCATTGACAGCTATAAGGTCAATACCGTTGACTATCTCCTCAAGCCTATTGCTTACGACAGTTTCCTAAAGGCTGCCGATAAGGCATTACGCCGTTTCATAGAGAGCAAAAAGCAGACAACATATGCTGCCGACCGCTTCATCTATGTGAAGAGCGACTATAAGCTTGTCAGAATCAATCTCGACGATATACTGTATATCGAAGGTGTGAAGGACTATGTACGTATTGTTCTGGCAGACAGCTCACAGCCTATTATGTGCCTTATGAACATGCGAACCCTTGAGGATTACCTCCCTACTCCAGAGTTCCTACGAGTGCATCGCTCATATATCGTACACATGTCGAAAGTACAGACAATCGACCGACTTCGTTTCGTCTTCGGAGATACCTACATCCCTATTTCCGAGTCATACAAGGATGTAGTTACTGACTATGTCAGTATGCACACGCTAAACTGATTATTATAAAGGAGTAATAAGGAGTACAAGGAGTTCAAGAAGTACAAGACGAATGTCTTAAATGTTCAAATAAGCGATAAATACTATCGTCTTGTACTCCTTAAGCAACTTTAGGAGCGTCACTCCTTGTACTCCTTACACTACAAAAAGAATATTATATTTATTCTACCAATCAATAATTTAAACAAATGAAGAAAATTTATTTAGCAGCATTGCTGACTCTCTCTTTGACGACAGCAAATGCACAAGAGCCAAACATCCCAATGTTCGGCAATCAGCCAAAAATCGATGTTAAATTCGACGAGTACAAAGCTGCTCCACAGGGATTCGACCAAGAGCGTGCAGGAATAGCTCACGGAACTGTGAAGCTCATCGAGTACCAGTCAGAATCAGTAGGTACAACCCGTAAGGCTAATGTCTATCTGCCTCCTAAGTACGATGCAAAGAAGAAGTATAGCGTGCTCTATCTGCTTCACGGCATTGGCGGTGACGAGAATGAGTGGTACAAGGACGGTGGTGTGCCAAACATCATCATGGACAACCTCTATGCTGACGGAAAGGTTGCTGATATGATTGTCGTAATGCCTAACGGACGTGCACAGAAGGACGACTCTCGTGCAGGAGGTATGGGCTCATTCAGGGCATTCGGAGACTTTGACAAGGACCTCATCGGAAGCCTCATTCCTTATATCGAGAAGAATTTCAGCGTATATACCGATAAGAATCATCGTGCAATTGCAGGTCTTTCTATGGGTGGCGGACAGTCACTTAACTTCGGTCTTGGCCACATGGACGTATTTGCTTACATAGGAGGTTTCTCTTCTGCCCCAAATACCCAGCGTGCAGCTCAGCTCATCCCTGATGTAGAGAAGGTGAAGAAAGAGAACAAGCTCCTTTGGATGGTATGCGGAGGTGCTGACGGCCTTATCAACAACAGCGCACAGCTCAAGAAATTCTGCGATGACAATGGCATTCCTTGCACATTCATCAAATATCCTGACGGAAAGCACGACTTCGTTGTCTGGAAGTATGGTCTCTACAACTTCGCGCAACTGATTTTCAAATAAAAAAAAAGAATTTTAACATAACTCTGCAACTCGTCACCCGTAACGCTGTATAATACTATGTATCAGCATTTTGCAACGGTGATTCATTTCAATACACTCGTCACCCACTCATCACCCACAAGTGGTATATCATACTGATATCTAACGAGTTGCAAAGTCAATTCACTCGTCACCCCAAAAATCTTTACAAGTGGGTGACGAGTGAATTTTGTTTATAACGCTCACACTCTCAACAACATACAAAAACATGGGTGATGAGTGGGTGACGAGTGCCTTGAAATGAATCACCGCTGTAAGCAACTTACAATCTGCAAGTTGCAGCACTATGGGTGACGAGTTGCAGAGTTCTATAAAAATTTGTTTTTTCTTATCGAGAAACTAAGCAAAAACCTTTCGTCCGTTCATCCTTCAATATGCCTTCGTTCTGCCTTCGCTTCAGGTCCGTTTCTCCTTCGCTTCAAAACCGTTCCAAGTCCGTTCCATAGAATAGGCGAAAAATGGGACTTACTTGGGAGGAAGAAGGGAGGTACTTAGGAGCCAAGGAAGAAGCAGATGTATATGATGTATCAGGATCTCTTTTTTTTTTGCAATTATTTGGAGGAATAAAATATTATGCTTATATTTGTACTCAGAAAATCTGAGAACAGAGCAAACGTATAAAACCTAAACAAAAAAATGGTCAAGAAACTAATTCTATCAATCACATGTGCATTGTTGTCACTTTCATCATGGGCAGACAACAATGACAAAAATGTGCGTGTTATAAAACTAACAGGACAGGAAATAAAAGTCGATTCCTCCAATCCGAGGAGATATCCAAGATTCATCTTTGGTGACATCCTAATCTCTACGACGGATGAATTTTACGGTGACAATATCAAAGACAACGAATGGGTAGAGGGTGAAGTCATACCCAAAATCGGCAGTTGCGATGGCATGATTATGCCGCATTTGGCAAAAGGACCAGACAATTCATTGATACGAGTGGAAGTTTCGTCTTCTGGTGCTCTGCAAAAAATGATTATTGTTCCAAACACATCAAGCATTTCTGCTTTCAAGGATGAGAGCACCTGGAAGACATTCGATTTACATGGACTGCCAAACCTTGACTATTTTAACAATGGAGTTGCTATATTGTCAGATTCAACAATGCTGATTCCTGCATTCATTAATAAAAAGACAAAGAATATTTTTGCAATCGTAGATTTCAAGAATAAGAAATTTATCCCATTAGACTATTGGCCGAATGACGGCATAGATTCCGTTTCAAACAATGTAAAGAGTTCATTCTACACAATGAATTGCGAGCTGGAAACAAATGGCAAGGGACGATTCTTTTATAAAGCATGTTATAGCAACAATGCGTTTGTTTTCGCAATAGACAACGACAAAGTAAATATTGTCAAGCATCTGCATGTTGACCATCCGAAATACTATACGCCTGATGGCAATAATTTCCAAACGGAGAATTACCTTACTGAAAGAATTGAAAGTGCCACCAACAGTCAATACATAGCCTTGATTCTTCAGGATGCAGATAAGAGTGGCGCAAAAATATCAAAAAGGAAAATTAGCAGGCCATTTTACTTTGGCAATACAGTAGAACTATACGACTGGGATGGTAACAAGAAGCACACCCTCTATCTTGATCATTATGGTCAACGTATCTTCTTGTCGGATGATAGCAAGAAACTATATCTCACATGGTGTGATGAAATGACAGGAGAAAACTCGCAGATATGGGTTTATGACCTCACCAATCTTGACAAACAGCCACAGGCGGAACTTGCCGAGCTTGAAAAGAATCGCATAGTAAAGGAAGAAGAGCAAGAGCCTCAAGAGGATAATCTAACGGGGATAGGACCGCTAAAAGAGGGTGAGATGATGGCAGATTTTGAACTTTATGACTATGACGATAGGCCTCACCATCTTAACGAGTTCCTTGGCAAGGGCAAATATACCATTCTTGAGTTTAGCTCCATTGGTTGCGGACCTTGTCAGTTGGCTAAGCCTACACTTGAGAAGTTCTACGAGAAATACAAGGATAGGTTTGAAATGATAACAATCTCAAGTGACAAGGAGAAGGCATGGAAGCAAAAACCTCATGGAGAAGTAAGCTGGCATGAGTGGAATGATCATAAACAGGGAAGGGAAATAGGTAGAAAGTATGGAATAACAGGTGAACCTACTTTCATCTTTATTTCCTCAGAAGGGCAGGTTGAAAGGATTTGTCCTGCCCTTGGAGGTTTCTTTAATGCTCTGAACGACTACATCTCCACAGAAGAATTGGATGAACTAAAAAAATTTTTTGTAGAGAATGTAAAGACAGTCATGGGACGGTAAGGCTGAATTCTTGTAAATCCTTGGATTTCATCCGTCTTTATTATGTAGAAGACAAATAAAATCTTTCTATTTCATCAATACAGAAAAAGCCCATCAGAATATGATGGGCTTCTTCATTTATAAGTGATATTTGCTTTGTTAATCTGTATTTACTTTGAGAACTCAAATCCGAGTTTCATGCCGCTGTAATTGCTTGCTATTGATGAAATAGAGCTGAGGCTTGCTGATGCTGCTGAAGCGGAATTGATAAGCGTGAGGAGCTTACTTGCATCGAATGTGAGACCCATGGTTGTGCCTGCAATGCTGACGTAAGCCGTTACCTGATTGCCCAGGGCGGTAGTAATGGTCAGCGTCTTCTTGCTGGAGTCAAAAGTATATGAGCCTGTGTAGGTTTTGCTGCCGATAGTATATTGGAGGCTGTTGTCCTTATTGAATACGAACTTACAAGCACCTGGCTTGATACCAACCTTCTGATAGTATGACTCAAGGGTTGCCTCCACCTTATTAGATACAAGAGTACCGCCAGCCTTTGCAAGAAGGTTCTCGCTCTCGAACTGTACGCAAGGTTTCTGATAGTTCCATGTACCTACGAGGAAATTCTTGTTTGTAAGGATATCACCTGCAAAAACAGAGATGATGTCACCAAGTACATTACCTGTGCTTGATGCTGTTGAACCACCAGTTGAGTTAGTAAGGATTGCGCCAAGGATGTCACCTGCGCCTACTGTTTGCTGAGAGTTGTCTGTTGTAGCAGTACCTGTAGTACCAAATCCACAACTTGTTAAGAGTCCGCAGCAGAGAGCCACGGCAATGGAATAAGTTACTTTTTTCATATCGTTCAATTAAAATGAATAACGAATAGTGAATAGAGAATAATACTTAGTGAAAAATACAGGCTAACGCCCTTATGAGTAAACCCTCGTTCTGGCGTCCACCAGTATTAGGTATTCTTCACTTTTCACTATTCACTCTTCACTTCTTCGAGTGCAAAGTTACGCAATTATCTCCTAACCTCCAAATGTTGCTTGTTTTTTTCTTAAAAAATGACAGATAATTCACAATATCTCCCTCATCAAGCTATAGTTTATTCTCTTGTTTTTTCTAGATTATATAGAAGATCAACATCTCCTGTCATTCCGGTTTCACTATCATCTCTGGAAAAACACACAAAAAAGAGCCTCAGAACAATAATTCTGAAGCTCTCCATCTGAAAGGAGGCGGCTACCTACTCTCCCGCATTGCATTGCAGTACCATCGGCGCAAGCAGGCTTAACTTCTCTGTTCGGAATGGGAAGAGGTGGAACCCTGCCGCAATAACC
>JAEEGG010028036.1_pt1 | contig 10629 bp, 9 predicted proteins | sample 9134161 | NCBI WGS metagenome assembly JAEEGG01 (sample SAMN16246543, study PRJNA631951) | gut metagenome | biome: gut microbiome; feature: rumen; material: CR-attached | host: Bos | place: Iran: Karaj | collected 2018-10
GGGACGAATCCCTCCTACCTCGTGTCCGACGACCGGATTGAGATCGGCGAAGTAGACATCGCCTTTGAACACATTATCAACGTGATAGGTATTATCCGTTGATTCCACTTTTACAATTTTCCTTTCGCAGGTCGGACAAACCTGGATTCCTTCCGGAACGGCCTCGCCGCAAACTACGCAAGTCTCATTTCCACTCATGATTCTTTCTCCTTATTGACTTAATTGATAAGTATCGGGACAGCGGCAGCGAACCGTCGCCGTCCCTTTGTCGTTTTGCTTAAGCACCGTATTTGTCTTCATTACCCCGATGCGAGGGGCTTTCAGCAGACGAACGGAAGCTGACCGTTCTCATAGGACTTTCACCTCCCCCGGGTACTCCGCGGGCCGCGCCGGCTTAACCGGCTACGGAAGTATCATTGTCACTGTTATCTGTCATCGCTCTTCCGGAGAGCTGCTCCGGAATTTACCCAACGAGCAAAGTCCCGTCTGAGGGGACTTGCTTTGATCGGTTGCTTGCCCGGTTCTGCCAGGCGATAACGGCAACGTATCTGCTGAAGGAATTATTCAGTTGTTTAAGGTCCGTCGGGAGGGGAAGAATTATCAACCCCTCTCATTCTCTTATTTGCACGCGAAAATCAATTTCTGCAAAACGCTCCTCTGATTTTCTTCAAAATTATTTTTTTCCGGTAGTTCAGCGTTTGATGAAGCACTCCCAGTTCTTCAGCGATCTTGACTTCGCTCTTGTTTTCATAGTTATCAAGGAACAGAAGATTGATTAGTGCTCTTTCTTCTGGTTTGAGCGTTTCAAGAATCTCATCGATTTCGCCAAAGATTGCGTCAGGTACTTCTTCAGGTATGGTATCAGCCAACGTTACGGGGTCACCGTTATCATCGTAATAAAGCACCTGATCAAGACTCACAAATTCTATCGGGTTTTGAAGCTTCTCCATGAGCTTTCTGTACCTGGCCTGCTGAAAAACATGCCACTTGTCAAAGCTCTCTTTAGTAGCCTCAAAATACCAGTCTCCCGCTTCCGGATCTTCCCAGTCAAAGCTGTGGATGAAGTATCTTCCTTTTCCGGCAGGGCTCTTTACAAGCGCATAGAATTCTTTTCCGCTGAGTTCCGTCCAGAATTTGTCTTCAGTTCCTTTAAATGTGCCGTCTTTCCAAATAAGATATCTTTTCATTATCGTAATCTCCTTAAGTTTTGAATTTGGTTTTGATTTGGGTTTTCCGTTGAATTCAAAACCGGAGATTACGGGTATTCACCTATGTAGCAGAGCCACTTGTAAAACATAAAAGTCCTTTCTCAAGCGGATGCTCTTGAAAGGACTCAAATACCGTACGAAGTAATACCGGGCAATCGGAATTGGGCATAAAAACAGCGCCGTTGAAATCGGACGAGAACGTATGGATTACCTGTGGCTATAGGTAGACCTATAGCTATGGTTATCCCTTTTAGTTCTCAATCCGGCTTCGTACGGCGCTTGGTAGCCTCCCAACACCTTACCGGGTGTCGCTCTCCGCTTGCTCGATTTTAAGTCGATTTGATGTGTTATTCAGTTTTATAATCAATCGGCTGTTAGCCGAAGTGTTATCTTTTGTTTTTCTTTGTTCTGTAGTATGACAGCCCAAGCGGACTTGTCAGCTTGCACTTTCTGCATTTGAGGTTCGTATATCCGGTGCTGTCGGAAGCGACGGTCGCCATCGGCAGACCACATACCGGACACTTGATCTTCTTCTGCTCGAGTTTCTCGCTCTCACGGCGGGAACGGTGGATAAGATATGTGTTTTCCGGGCTGAGCCGTCCCTGCGAGCGATCGTATTCAATGTCCGAGTCGTCGAAATCACCTTCCTGCAGGTCCTGGTGAACAAATTCTTCAAAACTGCGTTTCTCGATATATCCGAGTTCTTTCAATCTGATCTTCAACGATTCGAAACTGACTCCGATTCCGTCTGCCATCGTCTTCATGCGCATCTTGTCTTCCGGAAGAATAACATTTAGTCCGTAAACAGTGAACGGCCTACCTTCCGCAAAACGATCCAGTGCGCGTTCGATATTGAATTTCGGCATAAGAATAGCCGCCGCAAGTTTATCGGCACAGTACTCAGGGAATCCGAACACTTCGTGAAATTCTTCGGGGCGATAGTTGTATTCACGGTCATATTCGCGATGAGCGCATGCTTTTACGTCAGCAATCATCATTTTCTCAAGTATGAAGTGCGCGACTTCATGAGCTATCGTAAACCTCTTTCTTCCGCTTTCCCTTACGGACAGAAGGCATTTGTCCAGGATAACCGTCTTCCATGGGTATACGATATTCTGCATCCGACCGTCAATAATGACGCACACGGAATCGTTTCCGTCGGCAAGATAGCCGAGTTTCTCTTTGTCTTTCCCTGCGAATGACTCGTAGATAATGGTCAGACCCAGCACTTCGGTTGCCAGCCCTTCAATATCCACGCACAGGGAATTGTTCGGATGTAGTTCGTAAATAAGGCGGGCGTATTCCGCACCTATTTCATCCGCTTCTTTGTTTGACAGCATTTCTTTCATTCTTCATAAATCCTCCACTGGTCACCGGAATGACGTACCAACCTGCGTCGTCCCTGTAGATGTATTTTTCCGCACTACCGATGAGTATCGTGTAGCGAATTCCTTCAAACTCGTGCCTGTTCGGTTCTGAAACGTACAGAACGCGGTCTATCGTCCAGAAGTGCCCGTCCGGCCAGTAAATCACTGACGGTTTCTCGGTACCGTCGAGGGATCTCACGCAATCCACCTCAACATATGTCTTGTTCAACTCCGGCTCCGTTCAGCGGCAAGATTTACGCTGCGTACGCGCGTCCGCTCCATCTCCGCCATGGACTCTTTTGTTATTGCTACCCGCGGGTATACGTACCATCCGCGGTAGTCCTTGTATATGGATCTCCTCGCGCCGCCGATAACGACGGTGAAGAGCGTGGCCCCGTCCTTTGCCTTCGGAAGGGGTTTTATCTGTTCAATGCTGTCGACCTCAAAGGTTCTTCCGTCGAACCAGTATATCTTGTTCGGCACTTCGATGCCGGATACTGTTTTCGCTGTGTCGACAAGCACGTACTGTCTTGTTCTTTCGCCTATCATAGTGTGACCTTATAGCTTTTTTATAACGAATCTGGCGATGCCCTGTATCCGCATCTGATCCAGATGTATTTCCTTTCCGTGATATCTTCTCTCATTCTCAAAAGCGAGTGTCGCCTGACCTTTTTCGTTCGTGCCTTTATACCGTTTAAGAGTGTTGGCTCCCTCTTCATCCATTGCGACGACGATCTCGTTCTTTTCAGGATACTGTCTGTTCTCGACAACTACGATGTCCCCCTCTTCTATCCCGGCGTCTTCCATCGAATCGCCTTTGGCCTTCAGTATATACATTTCCTTGTTGCCGAAGATAGAGGCGGGAAGTCTTACGTACTCAAGTATTTCGGCCTCCTCAAGCTGAGGGTCGCCGCACTTGACTGATCCGCAGACAGGAGCCATATTGACATCATCTGAAATCATTTCCGTCCTGGACGTGTCGTAGCGTCTGCGGCTGTATGTAATGATTCCGCGCTCGTCCATTTCCTTGAGGTAGGCATGAACACAGCTGCGCGACATTCTGGCGTCTTCCGCGATCTGCGTAATGGTCGGCTCGGTTCCTTCTTTCAGTCTCCAGTATTCTATGATCTCGACGATCTTATTAATCTTATCCGGGTCTTTATATCGCATAAGTGCCTCCTTTGACTAACCCGAATATCAAATTCGGGATACAATAATATTATAAGGTCTCGACCCTCATTTGTCAAGACCTTTTTTCAATTTTGGTGTCGCTTGTAAGCGACACCTGATACAATTACTATATGTTGTGTTTGAGAGAGCGTGATTTTTACAATATGTAGTTGCCAATTGATATCTTGGAACTCTTTATGGCTCTTTTTGATCAACGATTCCACACTCTGCTTTTAAAAGCCCAATCATCCGTTCCTCATGTATTTTATACTGATTGTTTTTCCAATACAAACTTGCCGGACTGTCTCCATTTGGAATTGTTAAGTCGGCCATGATCCTTAGCTTTATGCTTCCTTTTGAAATCATTTCTCGGAAAGTACTCTTTTTTGCTTCAGGTGACATGTTTGAGAATCGAGAATTAACATTACGCTGAATAATGCATAAATTGCCGAAACTATCAACGTCACTTTCCCATTTTTCAAAAGTCCCTTCTGATGGATTGCGAGGATACCAGTGTTCGACTGAATTTCTAAATTCAAATATGAAATCATCATATTTGCGCTTCTGATTCTTCCACAAGATATAGTCAAGGAAATTAAAAACAATGTGAGGGGTATTAACACCCATTAAATACTTATTGTCTTGGCAAAGGTCAAAAAAGTTTTCTTTTACAGCATCAATGGCTATTGACTCTGCCTTTCTCCTGATTCCTGAAATTAGATCATTGTCATTCGAACAGTTTTTACAATTGCTTTCTTCGAGCCAATATAATAATTTTGTGATCCAATGCATTACTTTTGGAGAAGTATATGATACACGAAGCGCGGACTGAATCATTATGTTTTCTTTAGTCATCTCATCGTTCGTCTTATCCCATCCACCGGTTTTCACGAAACGTGTGTTTTTATAATATGCTTTTTTGAAAGACTGCTGCCCAGAAACATCTATACTCTTTAAACTCCATTCACCATCTGCGTTTTCGTTTAAGAATTCGCGTTTAAGTATGTATTTATCGAACAAGAATCTCGTTCTCAGCAGACAGACAATAAAACCGCGCGAAAAAACAGACCTATTATCGTTTAAGCGTTTTCCATTAAGAACGCCATATTTAATTACGCGATTGAAACTGTCGATTAGCTTTTTATCATCGAGCAGTTCGTCAATTATTTTCGATGTCATGTCAAAATGAGAAACACTGTTAATCCTGACATAGACTTTCAATACATGGAGCAAAAAGAACGGAAAATCAATAATACTCTCAAATCTAACTCTGGTTTCCTCGTCAGAATTACCGTCAAACGAGTCAATTGTGAATCCTATTTTTGAAATCTCTTTAATCGTTTTCTTGCCGCTTTCTTGTTCACGGGATGCGGCATTTTCAAGTATACTTTTCCAATCATCAGACGGTATTTCATTCCAATGGGCGCCAAATAGATTATTTCTTACAGAATTATTCCTGCTTGTGAAGTGCATCTGAACATATCCGGTCATGTCGCTGCAAGCATCCCAAATCATTGCAAAGCAGGCTTTTTCTTTTTCATCCTCGAGATAACTCATAAGAGTCGCTTTAAGAATATCGTGCTGCTCCAGTTGCTCCCCACGAGTATTCATTATTTCAAAGTATCTGTTCAAATCCGTGTGTTTGGGAACCTCAATTCGATAGATAACAACCCTTGACAGTTTTTCAATAATTTCATCTTTTGTCAACGGTAATCTGCCAAGTTCTTCCTTTAAGATTTGAAGTCCACGGATTAAACCTTGCTCAATCCTGTCCATGTCTAATTTGCTTCTGTTTTCTGTTAGAAGTTCCTGAAGATTACGCAAGGTATAATTCGATTTTTCTCTACAAGCAAATGTTAAAGATGGTTTCACATCAATATCCAGGCAATGAAGGAGCAAAAACAATGATGTTAGTCTCTGTTGTCCATCGACAACTTCATACTTGTCATCCTGCTTGGAAACAATTAATGATCCCATATAGTACGTGGTTTCACCTTGAATATCGCAGATATCTTCGACAAGTTGGATCAGCTGTTTATCTTCCCATGCGTAGCCCCGTTGATATAACGGTATTATATAGTCTATATTGGTATCGAAGATATTCTTTTCTTCCTCGAGGACTCTTAACTCAGTAATCATATTATTCATGTTTTTCCTCCACGATACCATTCATTTCTTTGAGAAGCATATACAGGTCGTTCCACGCCTGACTTGCCGGCGAATCATCTTTTCGCCTGACTTTGATTTGTATGCTTGATATCTCAGAGTGAAGGCGAGAGGAACTGATGCGGGCAAACATAGAAATCGAATTGGTGTAATTGGCGTTTTCTTCTCCGATGGCATATTTGTTCACACTGTCAAAACCGAGTTTTTCCATATCAACCCGTAGCATAAACGACCATGAGAACAATTTCTTGACTGCCATTTCATCAAAGTTATGGAATTTATCATAGTAACAAAGCAACGAACAAATGAACAAATTCTTGGTGTATCCAAGACCGGTAGAATTGTTGCGTTGGCGAAGAATGTCATTCATTCTTTCAAATCTCTTGTTGGTTTCCAGCTCTTTTCTAACATCATCAAGGAGAAGCAAATAATGGTCCACCATTTCAAAAAAATCATTCCCTGCAATGAATGGCTCTGTAATTTGAAAATATGGCATGGATTTGCTTGCGCGACGGGCATAAGTATATGTAGAAGTCTCTGGTACCCCTTTATATGTATCTATTTCTTTTGCTGTAAATGATTTGCTTTTAGTTCCTCTTGACCAGTTCCAAATAGGAAACAGGAACAAATCGAATAACTCCCGTATATCTTTTGTGCTTTTGGACTCCCATTTCTTTACGGCGTGTTCCATCTCATAAGGGTAATCTCTCATCTCTCTTAGGTGATATGCTTTGAGAAGATCATGAGGATCCAACGCTTTTCCTCTTGTGTTTTGAGAATCAAATAATTGAAATGCTTCAGAAACCTTATCTACGGTAACGACTACCACTTCAAGAATATCATCAAATGCAGCAGAAACAGCACCCTTAATTTGAGTTTTAAGAGAGAACCATTCTTTGATGAACATATAATTATCGTGAATATTTTTCTGCGTTACCTTATTGCCAAATGCTTTACTCATCAGAGGGCACGAATAATCGGGAGATAAGTATTGCTTCAGCAGAAGGAAAGAGATAATTCTTTGCTGACCATCAACCACATCAAATACTCCACTTTCCCTTTTATGAAGGATGATAGTGCCAATTCGATATTTAAACGAGTCACCATAAAAAGAGTAATCCTTAATTGCATTCTCGATATCTGATAGAAGTTCTATAATGTTTTGGACATCCCATTTGTATGGCCTTTGATAGTCTGGAATGTTCAAATTAAGAGCCAATAATTGATTTATGGATTTAATCTCTGCCATCCTTGCATCTCCATTTGTTTTCCGCTTAATTAGCGTTAATTGTGCCCGGCAATAACTGCTTGATTAACTAAAACGGCAAATCGCTGTCATCCTGTTTCTTTTCCAGCGCGTTATATGCCTTTGTTACAAAAGCTGCGTACTCGTCTTTTACGCCTTCCGGACTTTTGATCTTAACCAGTCCACCGAAGCCTACGATCCAGGAGAACAGCACGTTATTGACGGCAACTTCCACGACGGCGCGGAAGTTCTCCATGTCGCAAGCGTATGTAGTGACATCCTCGCCGAAACGGTCGATAATGGCATCCATCACCGAGTTGTTGCATATCAGTTCAACAGTTCGGCGCTCGGAACTGAACATGTGATACATCGTGTTGATGTACTTGTCGAGGTCGAATCCTTTCGGCATTGGAATTGCATTGTCTTCCAGAATCTTCGGATTTGAGACCATGCGGTCGACACGCCAGTTTGTGACGTGCTTGTACTTCTCATACCATCCGACAACGTAATAGAAGTCTCCGTTCCAGACAAGTCTCCACGGACTGAATTTGTACCAGTATCCATCGTAACGTGGTTTGCGATCCTTCCTGGCGTTGTACTCAAAGTACTGGAAGGAAATCTGTTTCTTCTGGGTAATGGCGGCATTGATCACGTCAATGATGTTCAGTATCTTTTTGTTTGATCCTTTAATTCGACGTTCAACGGAAACATTACGAATCATGCGCTCGGCAGCGTTCTTGCCGGCCATAGCACTGATCTTCTCAACAAGCTTCTTGCTCTGGCTGGCTGGGATAAATCGTGCCGAAGCAACAGCGTCAATCAGTAGCTTGAGCTCGGAGTCGAGGAAGTATCTATCGAGGACGTTGTACTTGTTCTGCGTTGACTTGACGAGCTGAATATCCATGCCGAGGCCTTGCAGCATCTCGATGTCCGGGCCAATCGTCGTCCGATGCGTCGGCATATGATATTCTTCCTCAAGTATATTCATCAGCTGAGCTGTAGTCAGGCAATGATCGTAGTCTGTCCGTTCATATAGGATTTTCGCCAATAGCCAAGGGCGAAGCTTTGCGTCGTTATCCATGATATTATCCCTTTGCTCCACGTTTTATCGTTTCGTGAACACTTTTTTTACTCTTGTGATTAATGGTTCTTTTTTCGAGTTTCTTTTTTCATTCAGCCACACCTTGTGTAGTATGTCTCCTTTTGCTCTCATCAAAATGGGCGCTTCTTCGCTTTTGTATATGATTCCATCAGTGTCCGCGAGTTCTATTCTTATTTTTGCTTCTTCTTCCAGGAATCCGCCTCCATCGAACCCGAACTTGACACAGTCTCCGCTCAGAAAACAATAGAGGATTGTGTGGACTTTTCTTGCCATAGATGGCAATTCAAAAGGTCGATCCTGAATGTTTCGACTTGGAAGTATTGAGACTATCCTTTGACAGACGGAGTGTTTTGATGTGGAGATAAAGATTGCACCACCATCTATAAGGACAGGTTCAGTTGTTCCGTTGAATAGTTCAATATCTATTCGTCCATATGTTGGAGTTTCTATTAGTTCTCCCGCAAAGCGAATTGGTTCAATTACAGAAATACTATCGTGGATTCGGATAGTTACCGTTCCTTTCTTATTAAAGGCATCAAGATCATCTCTTGCTGCCTTCTGTATGCTTGACCCTTTTCTGACGAAGACATCTCCTTTTTTGATGGCGTTGTTCTTGCCACAATCGATTTTTATCACATACGGTCGATCTATGTTGGATGCTAATATTTCAATATAGCCGATAAGCTTATTACCATCCTCAACGAACCCAACTTCAGTTGTAACAAATGGTTCTATTGTTTTAGAAATGTATTCATCCAGAGCATCTTGCGTAGTGAAAGACTCCTTGTTAATTCCTGTTATCGCACGAGATTTATCGTCGATACCAAAAATGATCACTTTGGGATCATCGGATATCACATTGGCAAATGCCGCAATATCCTTTGGCAAATCAGAGCCTTTGATGGGTTTATAGAATTCGCATTTAAAATCGACGTGCGAGTTCTCTCGTCCCTCAGCTATAATCGATAAAAGAGTTTCCTTTGTCATTGGCACCTCCCGGTTAGTTGTCTGCCCACATCTCGCACTGACTCATAACGGTCTCAATAGCATCCTCATATTTCTCCGGCGGATATTTATATTTTTTCAGGAGCCTTTTAACCATTTTGCGCATGCCGGCGCGTGCCGTCTCCTTCTTCTGCCAATCAATTGTGCGGTTTTTACGCAGAAGCTCTGTCAGCTCGCGAGTCATTTCAACAAGCTGATCGTTTGAATAGAAATCTTTGATTGCCTCGGGCTTTGTGAGAGCATCATAGAACGCCATTTCTTCCTCGGAAAGACCGAGTTCCTGACCTTCGTCCTTCAACGCCTTGATTTCCTCAGCCGCTTTCAGAAGTTCTTTTATGACTTCTTCGTTTGTAATGAGCCCGTTATAATACGTGTTCATCAAAAGCGTTATTTTTTCGGAGAAGGTGGTGGCCTGGACAACATTCGTCCGGCGGTAAATCGCGATTTGCTCCGCCATCAGCTTTTTCAGAATCTCAACGACGATGTTTTTCTCTTTCATCTTTGCGATTTCTTCAAGCACATTTGGATCAAAAAGGGAGAAGCGTTCGCCGACATCCTGACTGCCGAACAGATTGATTACACCTTCGCTCTGAATGCTTGCCTTCAGCAGTTCGTTGATCTGGGCGTTGATCTCCTTAAGCGACATCGGCTTTCCACCGGTTCCTCCGGTGGTGACCTTGACAACGGTCGAGCGGACGGATTCGAAGAACGCTGCCTCATGCCGCTGCGTTTCGATCGTCATACTCGAACAGAGCGAGTGAGCCTGTTTCAACAACAATGCCTCTTTCAGGAATTGCTCCTTGAGTTGCGGTCTCTTGGCATCCAACACGAAGTTTGCACCGCCAGAAATAGATTTTGCCATCTCGAGAGGAGTCCCGTTTATGAAGCTGCTGAAATTGAAGCCGTGTAACAGATCCTTGCAAACCTGCAGTTTCTCGACAAATTTCGGATAAGCCGTTTTGGCAATGTCCATGTCGCCATAACGCTGTCGGTCACGCGAGGAGTATTCTTTCATCGCTTCTTTCAGTGCAGATGCGATGCCAACGTAATCGACGATCAAACCGCCTTCCTTATCTTTGAATACTCGGTTGACGCGAGCGACTGCCTGCATAAGATTATATCCATGCATTGGCTTGTATACGTACATCGTCGCCAGCGACGGAACGTCGAATCCGGTCAGCCACATATCGACGACGATCGCTATTTTGAGGGGCGAACAGTCTTCTTTAAAGAGACGCGCCAGTTCGTCTTTGCGCGCTTTCGTTCCGACGATTGTTTTCCATTCTTCCGGATCCTGATTGCTTCCGGTCATTACGACGGCGACTTTGCCCTCGTCCTTCCATTGGGGTCTGGCGGCAAGTATTC